>MDSW01040048.1_pt1 | contig 27320 bp, 18 predicted proteins | sample 811171 | NCBI WGS metagenome assembly MDSW01 (sample SAMN05326641, study PRJNA326480) | marine metagenome | isolation source: seawater | place: Atlantic Ocean: North West | collected 2012 | reverse complement strand
ACGCCGTCGCGCGCTCGCACCCAACCTCGCTCGCGCTCTCCGCGTCCGGCGCGCATCTCGAGATTCCGCACGGCACCGGCGTCACCTCAGGGCACGCCTCCTCCATGGCGAATCCGCTTGGACCCTGCAACCATCCGTTCGCGCGGGTGAAGTTGACCGCCCGAGGATCGTTCGCATCGACGAAGCAAAACGGACCGGATTCCTCGAGCGAGGGTTCCAACAGGACCCCATGCTTTGTGGATCTACAGCGATTGTGTCCCAGACCCGGGGCGTCGGCGTCTTCGAACAGACCGGAAGAGGTCATCCCCAGGCGGTCCGGGGACATGGCACTGAGAACAAACGACGCGAGGAGCTCGCTCGTGTAACTTCGCGAGTACGAGGCGAGGGCTTCCAGCTGCTGCTCTTCGAAGCCCGCGGTGCACCTCTCGAACACGTCCGCCCACCTCATGCACGTGATGCCGTTGAACGTCTCGCTCTTCGGGCCTTCGTAACTCATCCCCACCGCGACGTCGGCGCGACCGCGAAAGTTCGGGATGTCCAGCGTCCGCGTGTTCGTGCTGAACCATCTGTCGCAGTAGCACTCCTGAGCCGAAACCCGCGCCGCGGGGAGCAGCGCGACGACCGCGAAAAACAGCCATGGGGCGTGCTTCTTCCCACGGCGCCCGGGAACCGGCCCAAGGCGCTCGCCCGCGCGGCGCCGGCGCCCGTCGCGCGGGCAAAGACACGGGGCATCCGTGAAGGTGCGCGAAGCGACCGAATGCGCTCTCACCCCGCGCCGCGCGGGCTTCATCGTGCGCACGCCTCTGCAGATCCCCCGCGACGCGCTGGGCTCTTCGTTCCGCGATATTTGTCGAACAGCTGTCTGCGTCGAACACGCGGCGCGCCGGCGCCGCGGCGACCCCGGGGCGCGCGCGCGGATTTGTTCGTCGTCGTCCGGGCCTGCGTCGCGACGTCGTGGTTTTCTTCTCGCCGCGCGGGTGCACTCTCCGCGGCGCGGCCGGCGCGGCCCGATGCGCGCGTTCGCCGCGCCGATCCGCCGCGCGTGGCGCGCGCGGAGGCGCGACGCGTCGCGCGCCGTCGCGGCGCCCTCGCACCCGCCCTCGGACCCGCCCTCGGCGGACGCCTCGAGCTCGTTCGCTCGCTTGTCCACGACGCCGTCGTCGTCGGCGGTCGGCGACGCCCCCGGCGGTCTCGCCGCGTTCGTGGCGTCCGTCCCTTCCGCGTTCTGCGCGCAGACGTCCGCGTCCGGCCGCGGTCTGTACGCGTCCCGCGCGATCGCCGAGGGCGAGACGCTCGCGCGCTCGGCCCCGCTCGTCGCGCACCCGACGCTCGACAACCTCGCGAAGTCGTGCTACCACTGCCTCACCCCGCTCGTGCAGCGCGACGCCATGGCGCAGGACGGCTGGGTCCCGACGCACGGCGGCGGCGACGCGGGCGGCGCCGCCGGGTACTTCTGCTCCCGCGCGTGCGCCTCGGACGCGTGGTCCAAGTACCACGCGGTGGAGACCGCCGCGAGCAAGGCGTGGGCGCCGCTCGTCAGGCACTGCGTCCAGCACGGCTTGAAGTTCCCCCTCCTCGCGGCGCGCTTGGCGTGCGAGATCGTCGCCGGCGCGTCCCCCGCGCAGCTGTGCGACCCGCTCGTGCGAGTGAACCTGCCCTCCGGCGCCGCCCCCGAGGACTGGATCGAGGAGCACCAGATGATCCGCGTCGCCCTCGCGCGCGGGCTCGCGTTCGACCGCGCGAGGGGCGGCGCGCTGGGGAAGGACCCGCGCGCGCTCGCGCGGTTAGCCGACGTCGGCGCGGACTGGTACGTCGGCGTCGTCTCGAGGATGCACCTCAACGCGTTCCGCGCGGAGATTCTCCCCGAGGCGGCGGCGGGCGACGCGTCCTCGGCGGCGGCGAGCGACGCGTCCTCCGACGCGTCCGAGGCGTCGCGCGCGCATCACCACCACGGGCACTCGCACGACGGCGAGGCGTGCGCGGGGGTCTCCGGCGGGTGCGACCACGACCACGGACGCGCGGGCGAGACGCGCGTCGCGTCGCCCGCCGCCGGATGTCCTTCGTCGTCGTCGGATTTTCGCTCGGCGATGGAGGCGGCGCTCGCGTCGTCGGCGCTCGGCGCGGGGCAGGGCACGGCGCTGTACGGCGGGCCGTCGCTGCTGAACCACTCGTGCGACCCGAACGTGGACGCGGTGTGGGTGAGCGGGGACGCGACGCTCACGCTCAGGGCGCGGAGGGCGATCGAGGAGAAGGAGGAACTGACGATCACGTACGGCGACGCCGAGCAGCCGGTGACGACGCGGAGGGAGAGGCTGCGCCACGCGTACGGGTTCACGTGCGCGTGCGAGCGATGCGTCGAAGAGAGCGAGCTTCGAGGGGGGGCGTAGTAAAGGGGGGGGAGGGGTGGGGGGGAGGGAGTATAGAAGAACGGCGCGGCGCGGTCTCTCTAAAGGCTACGTCGTGTTTGAGATGTTTTAGGCTATAGGATACCGCTCGCTCGATGCGCGGCGAGGCGTCGATCATCGTCATCGTCTCGCGGCGTCTCGGAGGGCTCGAATCTGCGCGTCGCGATCCTCCACGCTCGTCGCGGCGACGCCGCGCGAGCTCTCGCGCAGTTTCTTCTCCATCGCCTCGCGGTTCGGCTGGACGTACATGATCGTCGCCGTGCCGAGGGTGAGCCACGTGGTCGCGTACGCCGCCTTGAACGCGTTCGTGGCTTTGGCGCGCCACGCCGCGTGCGTGCCGAGCGCGGCCGCGGCGCCGGCGAGGAGAAGGCCGAACCTGAGGCTCAGGGGGGAGGCGGGGACGTCGTCGCCGGGCATGACGCGCCCGCGACCGAGGGTCGGCGACGTCGGAGCGCGAGCGCGCGCCGGTGAGAACGCCGTGGGGCGGGGAGGGGAGGCCGCGCGAGCGAGTCTGACGGGAGGGCGCGAAAACGAACGAAGCGCAGGAACGCGGCCGACGACGCGCGCGGTTTCTCCGCCAGCTGGCAGTTCCTCCGAGATTTATCCGATCCTCACGTCCCTCGTCCTCCGCGCGTCCACCGCGCCAGATGATGACGCGGTAGCGCCCCGAGGGAGTTCGCACGTTCGGTCCCGCAAGCCACCCTCGTCTCGCGATGAGCTCCGCGTCGTGCGCGTCGTCCCGCGCGCTTCCCCTCGCGTCGCCCCTCCGCATCCGCCGCGCGAGGAGACCCACGACGACCCCCAGAGCCGCTTCGGGCGCCGGCGTTCCCACCTCTCGCACCGATCCGTTCAAGGTGATCATCACGGGTTCCACCAAAGGCCTCGGCCTCGAGTTGGCGCGCGGGTTCCTCTCGCGCGGCGACCGAGTCGTCGTCACGTCTCGCGACGAGACCCGCGTGCGCGAGGCGGTCGCCGCGCTGCGCGAAGATTTCGGCGAGCGCGTCGCCGGCGTCGCCGCCGACGTCTCGCGCCCCGACGCCGTCGACGCGTTGACCGACTTCGCGTCCGAGAGCATGGGCGGCGTGGACATCTGGATCAACAACGCCGGCGCGAACGGGTACGTGTACGAGAACCTGGCCGAGTCGGACCCCGAGGTGCTGCGCGAGATCGTGTTGACGAACTCGTTCGGCACGCTCCTGTGCTGCCGGAGCGCCATCCGCCTCATGGCGACCCAGGCCGAGGGGGGACACGTGTTCAACATGCTCGGCGCCGGGTCGGACGGCGGCCCGACGCAGAAATACGCCGCCTACGGCCACACGAAAGCGGGCATGGCGCAGCTCACGAAAACTCTGGCGGGGGAGGTGAAGGACACCGGCAACGCGAGGGTGGGCGTCCACGCGCTCTCCCCGGGCATGGTCTTCACCGAACTCATCAGCTCGGGGCGGTACGCGTTCGGCTCCCAGGGCCGGTTCTTCGTGAACACCCTCGCGGAGCCCCCGGAGGTTCCCGCCGCGTTCCTCGTGGAGAAAGTGAGGACGTTCGTGGAAGAGGTGGGCGCGGAGGAGAGCGCGCCGAGCGATCTGAGCGATCTGATCCGGGCGGCGCGGAACGGAGGCGGGAAGGGCGTCGCGTCGCGGACGTTCGAGGTGCTCACGCCGCCGGTGGCGCTGAAAAAAATACTGCGGCGCGTGGTGCTCGGCGAGGGAAAAGACCGATACTACCCGGAGAAGGAGTAGAGACGAACGACCGGAACGGACGAGGGATGTTGAGAGGGTGAATCAGTCTTTGGAGGGTCGAGAAGATGGGTGCATCACGATCGACGGCCACCGACGCGCCCACCCCTCCCGCGCGCCGCGACGACTCGGGAAAAATAAAATTCGTCGTCCGACGTCAAATGTGATGATGGCTCGCCTCGATGTGAGTCGATTTGAGTTGAGCCTGAAGTGCTTCCGCTCTTTTCTCGGCGCGGCGGGAGGGTCTGCCCACGCCCACGCCTCGGTCCCGTCGTCGCGCGCGCTCGTCTCGTCGCCTCGCTCGAGCTCGGTCGTGCGATGGAGCGCGCCGCCGCCTCGGCGTCGACGTCCGCGTCGGACGTCCGGCTCCTCGTCTTCGACTTCGACCTCACCATCCTCTCCATCCACAGCTGGGGCGAGCGCATCCGCCCCGAGGACGTCGCGTCGCGGAGCCTCGACCGAGACGTCGCCGACCTCGCCTTCTTCCGCCGGTTCATCGCGCGAGCCCTAGACACCGGGGTGAAGGTCGCCATCGCCTCGTTCGGCGTGTACGAGGTGATCCAGGCGTACATGGACCTCGCGGTCGGGCCCGGCGTGTTCACGCGCGAAAACATCTCCACCCCGTCCCAGCACGGCACGCGCGACGGGCACGTCGTGCCCGGAGGGAAAGTCCCGCAGCTCGAGGTGCGCGCGAGAGTGAGCGTTCACGCGGAATCGCAGCCCGATGAATCTGACGTCGAGCGACACGCGGCGCGAGCGGCGCGCGCGTTCTCGTCGCTCTTCGCTGACGCTCGAGCCTCTCCCATCCTCCCGCCGGTCCCCTCGTCTCCTCAGGCGCTGACGGCCAAACTGCTCGGCTGCGTCTCCCCGGCGGACGTCTCCGCGGCGGCGGCGAGCGTCGTCTTCTTCGACGACAGCAGGGAGAACGTGGCGGGGGCGATACGCCGCGGTTTCGTGCGTTCCGTGCTCATCGATGAGCGGTGTTTCACGCGGGGGGCGTGGGAGGACGCGAAAGAGAGGGTGGGGATGGAGCGATTCATAGCGTAGCGGTGGGGGAGACGAACTGCTTGGGAAGAAGGCGAACAGGGGGCGGAGAGGCTGTTGTGAGTTCGTCAGGCGCGCCGTCGCGATTCGTGCGGCGCAGAATCCAAACGTCCCTCTCTCCTGGACAAATATCTCTCGCGCCTCCGCGCGGGTGGTGCGCCGTTGACCCCTCGCGCGCGCCAGAACGATGCTGCGTCACGCGTGCACATCTCTCGCGGGGTCCGCCCTCAGGGCCGCTCCCCGCGCCGCCCCCGCGGCGCAGCAGCTCCAGCAGATCCGATGCCTCAACGTGCACGAGTACCAGGTGCGCGGGGCCCCGCCCCTTCGATCGGAAACGACCCTCCTCGCGTCGTTGTTACCTTCTCACCTCCTTTCCTGTCTCACCCGCAGGGCGCCGAGCTGATGGCGAAGTACGGCGTTCGCGTTCCCCCGGGAATCGCGTGTAAGACCCCCGACGAGGTCGCCGCGGCTGCCGCGAAGCTCGGCGGTGCGAGCGGCGAGGTCGTCGTGAAGAGCCAGGTGCGTCCCCGAACGCCGACGACGCGCGCGGCGTTCAAAAACACGACGCCGCGTGCGCGCGCCCGTCCGCTCTCTCCTCCCTCCCGACCCGTCGTCCCGCGCCGAATCTGACCTTCGGCGGCTTCTCGCGTCGCTTCCGCGTAGGTGTTGGCCGGCGGTCGCGGCCTGGGCACGTTCAAGAGCGGCCTGAAGGGCGGCGTGCACATCGTCCCCGCGGCCGAGGCTCGCGCGATGAGCGAGAAGATGCTCGGGCAGACGCTCGTGACGAAGCAGACGGGCGAGGCGGGCAAGCCCGTGAACGCGTTGCTGGTGGCGGAGAAGATGAAGCTCGTGAACGAGATGTACTTCGCGATTTTGCTGGACCGCGCGAGCGCGGGGCCGATGATCATCGCGTGCTCGGAGGGCGGCACCTCGATCGAGGACCTCGCCGAGAGCCACCCGGAGAAGATCATCAAGATGAAGATCGACCTCAAGGAGGGCCTGACGACGGCGCAGGCGTTGGAGCTGGCGAAAGGCCTGAAGGTCACCGGCGACGTGAACGACGCCGCGAAGCAGCTCCAGAGTCTGTACGATGTCTTCGTGAACAGCGACTGCACGATGCTCGAGGTGAACCCGCTCGCGGAGACGGACGAGCGTCTCCTCGTCGCCGCCGACGCCAAGCTCAACTTCGACGACAACGCGGAATACCGCCAGAAGGAGCTCTTCGCGTTGCGCGACCACTCCCAGGAGGACCCTCGCGAGGTCGCGGCGGGAAAATTCGATCTCAACTACATCGGTCTCGACGGAAACATCGGATGCATGGTCAACGGCGCCGGCCTGGCGATGGCGACGATGGACATCATCTCCCTCCACGGCGCCTCCCCCGCGAATTTCCTCGACGTCGGCGGGAACGCGAGCGAGGAGCAGGTGGTCGCCGCGTTTAAGATCCTCACCGCGGACGACAAAGTCAAGGCGCTCCTCGTGAACATCTTCGGGGGAATCATGAAGTGCGACGTCATCGCGTCGGGCATCGTCTCCGCGGCGAAGCAGGTCGGCATCAAGGTGCCGCTCATCGTTCGCCTCGAGGGAACCAACGTCGAGGCCGGGAAGGAGATCCTCGCCAACTCGGGGATGGACATCATCGCCGCCGACGACCTCGACGACGCCGCGAAAAAAGCAGTCGCCGCGCTCGCGTGAGCATCCGAAGAGCGCGCCGCGAAGCGAAGTGGTGCGAAGCGAGGCGAATGAAACTAACGCGAGGCTACTAGTCACGATGCATCACGCGCCGCGCGCGCCGAGGAAACGTCCGCGATCGCGTTTCTTACATTACATGCCTTTGATGCCCACGAGCTCGATGGAGAACTCGAGGACAGAGTCCGGGGGGATGCGACACTCGCCGTTCCCGGCGCACCCCGCGCCCTTGGCGCCGTACGCGAGCTCCGGTGGGATCAGGGCTTTACGCGTGCCGCCGACCTTCATCGGGGGCATGCTCCCCGACCCCATCACCGCCATGTCCCACCCCTTGATGACCTCCCCGCTTCCGCCGCTGAAGACGAAAAACTTGGCGAAGTCAACCTTCTTCCCGTCCACGTCGAGCTGATAGTTCACCTTCAGGACGTCGCCCTCGAAGGGCTCCGCGCCGGTGCCGACCTTGAGGTCGGCGTAGCGGATGCCGTCGGGGCCGTCCGCGAACGTCTCGCCCTCGGCGCGCGCGGGGGGAGCGGAGCGAACGCCAGCGGCGATGCGCGCGGCGGTGCCGGCGACGACGCCGCGTCGCGTAAATGGCGGTTTCGTCGCCACAGGGGGCGCGCTCTTATCCTGGGAACGACCGGCGCGGGCGCGGGGCTGAGAGCGCGAGCGGGAAGCCGAGGAAGCGAAGACGCGCGGGGGCGCGACCGACGCGCGAGCGAGAGAGTGAGCGAGAGCGTGCATCGGGTCGAGAAGGTGATGCCCGGACGAAGAGTGCGGGGGGATGTGGAGCGCGCGCGCGGCGACGTGGCGTTTCGCGATCGCGGAAGAGCTTCATCAGCCGGGGACCGGCCGGATCGCGCGCGGCGCGCGCGGGCGCTGATTCGAGTGGCGGACGACGGTTGGTTCGCGAATCGGCGCGCCATTTCTCCGCATCTCCGCGCACACCGCCCTCTCTGCACTCACTGGGTTTCACGCGCGCCCCCTTCCCTGGAATCCGGATCAGTGGAGCGGTGAAGCCGCACGCTCGTCCCCGGTGAGCCAGAGGTTGAGCGTCACTCGCTCTCCGGCGACGACGCGCGTGACCTCGTGGACGTTTTCCTCGCCGGAGCCAAAGACGACGAGCCGTCCCCGAGCGGGGACGAGCGCGCGGCGCGTCACCCGGCCTCGCCGTCCCGGGACGGGGACACCGCCGTCCCCGCTGTCCCCACCGTCCCCAACGTCCCCAACGTCCCCAACGTCCCCACCGTCCCCACCGTCCCCAACGTCCCCGCCCCCGTCTTCGTCTTCGTCTAGGAACCGTAACTCGCCTCCGTCGAAGTCGGCGCCGTCGCCGTCGGAGAGGTAGAGCACGGCGCTGACGTCGTACTCCGGGACGTTGGCTTTGTCGACGTGCGGGGACCAGTACCCGTGCTTGGCTTCGTCGACGTCCCCGGGGACGATGAGGGTCAGTAATCCCCCCGCGGGGTGAAGTTCCGTTCGCGCCGCGTCGGACGCGGCTTTGGTCATCTCCCCGACGAGGCGTCGCACGACGCAGTGCGCCTCCTCCCCGAGGATCGTCGAGGCGACGTCCCCGAGCGCGGCGACGGAGGCCTCGCCGTCGCGCTGCCGGAGGACGCCGAGGGAGGCGGACGCGGCGCGGGCGACGTACGCGCAGTCCTCCGGATCGCACGCGCGGTCCAACACGTGCCGCACGGGGAGGGAGAGAGGGACGCGCCCCGGGGGCCAAGGCTCGTGGAACGACCCCTCGGCGGGGGCGCGCGCCGGATGCAGCCCGGGGAGAAGCCGCTGGGCGAGAAGCGGGGACGCGGTGCGCCGCGCGATGAGCGCGCGCGCGGAAGCGGTCGCGCGGTCGCGCCAGGCGAGCCGCGCGAGCGCCCAAGCCGCGGTGCCCAGCCGCGGCGCGCCGCCACCCGCGCCCATCGCCAGTGACGAGACGAGCGACGGGTGGTTGATTTGATTGTTCGCGACCGAGACGTCAAGTAAATAAAAACCTGGGTCGATTGATTTGTTCGCGCCGGCGATCGTCTCGAGCTCGCGGTCGTCGATTCGACGCGCACGTTCGGATGAATGAATGCTCGCATTACAAGTCGGGACGGCCCTCGTTAGGGAGTCTTCTATCATATCTACACGTGCGTCGCGCGCGTCGCTCGGGCGTCCGCCCCTCGCGCTCGCGTCAAAAATACAGCCATAAATTTTTTATTTGCGTCTCGTCGCCGGAAGGTTTCGGCTCCGGTTTTTTTTTATTCCGCCGCCGCCGCGTCTTTCTTCGCGCGCTCGCGCTCAGACGGATCCCGCCTCGTCCTTGGCGGTCTTCTTAGCGCCGGTGACGACGTTCGAGGTGACGTCGCGCTTGAGGAAGGACGCGGGTCCGTCGACGGCGGACATGTGCGCGATGAGATCGACGACTCTGTTGGAGTATCCCCACTCGTTGTCGTACCACGAGACGAGCTTGACGAAATCCTTCGAGAGGGAGATGCCGGCGGCGGCGTCGAAGACGCTGGAGCGGTCGTCGCCGATGAAGTCCGCGGACACGACGGCGTCCTCGGTGTATCCCATGATGCCCTTGAGCTCGCCCTTCTCGCACGCCGCCTTCACGGTCGCGCAGATCTCGTCGTACGTCGCGCCCTTCTCGAGCCTGACGGTGAGGTCGACCACCGAGACGTCCTGCGTGGGCACGCGGAACGCCATGCCCGTGAGCTTCCCGTCGAGCTGAGGGAGCACCTTGCCCACCGCCTTCGCCGCGCCCGTGCTGGAGGGGATGATGTTCGCGCCCGCGCCGCGCCCGCCGCGCCAGTCCTTCGCGCTCGGGCCGTCCACGGTCTTCTGCGTCGCGGTCGTCGCGTGCACGGTGGTCATCAGACCCTCCTTGATCCCGTACGCGTCGTCGATGATCTTCGCGAGCGGCGCCAGGCAGTTGGTCGTGCACGACGCGTTGCTGACGATGTCCAAATCGGGGGTGTACGCGTCCGAGTTGACGCCCATGACGAACATCGGCGCGTCCGGGGAGGGCGCGGAGATGACCACCTTCTTAGCGCCCGCCTTGATGTGCTTCTGCGCCTTCTCCTTGGAGGTGAAAACCCCCGTGGACTCGACCACGAAGTCCACGCCGAGGTCGCCCCAGGGAATGTTCTCGGGATCCCTCTCGGCAAACACCGCCACGGGCGCGCCGTTCACGGAGAATTCCAGGGGGCACTCCTCGCCGCTCGCGCAGTCCACGGCGGCGGAGGTCTTGGCCTCGCCGAGGAACTTGCCGTGGACGGTGTCGTACTTGAACATGTACGCCATGTAGTCGGCGGCGACGAAGGGGTCGTTGACGGCGACGACCTCGACGTCGGGGCGCTCGAGGCACGCGCGCATGACCAGGCGGCCGATGCGGCCGAAGCCGTTGATGCCGACGCGGAGCTTGGGGACGTCGGAAACGTCGTCCGAAGCGTCCGCGGAGACGCGGAAAGAAGCCGCGGGGGCGCGAGGGACGGGCCTGGTGAGAGGAGAGAGGGGGAGGGGAGGGAGGGTCTCAGACAGAGGGGGGCGACAGGGTTTAGGGGCTCCGGAGCGATTCGATTCGCGCGCGAGGAAAAAACGTTTCGCACACGTGCGCGCGCGAGAATCGCGACGGTTCGCGGAAGGCGGCTCGCGAGAACGACCGGGGCTTCCGGGGAATAATCGGATCGTCCGCGCGTGTCGGACGCGAACGCGCGGCGGCGGCGCGGTCGCTCGAGGGTCCTTCCGCGCCGATGCGCGCGCGAAGGGGTGCGCATAAAGCCAGGTGCGAGGTGTCGCGCCCGGGGGCGCGTCGTGGCTCTCGCGCGTCGCGAGCACGGCGGGATCCGGCGGCGACGTTCGCACGCGTTTTCGCCCCGAAAAGCGCCGAAAAAGTGCAGAGATCCCGGGAGAAAAAAAGGAGCGCGAGACGGGCGGTCGAAGGCGCACCTGACGGACTTGGCGGAGATGCGCTTGCCCGCCATCGCGGGGCGGGCGGCGAGCGCGGCGGCGGAGGCGTGCGCGGACATGGTGAAGGCGTGTGTGGGTCGAGTTCGCGTGGTGCGCGTGGAGTCTGACGTCCGTGAGACGACGGATCGGCGCAATTAAAGTTCGCGGGAGACTGAAAAAATCTTTTTCTGTCAAAAGGCCCGGTCGATATTCCGAGATTCAGATCATCAGGATCACGAGATGGGTCACGCGACGGTTTCAAAGAGCCCACTACTTGTACAGCGGACACCTCACGCCAGCTCCCACGCTCGTCGCGCGAGTTGCTCCTCGTGACTGGGACACCGCCTGGGATTTACCGACCGTCGCTTCCATTGGCCTCGCGCGCCTCCCTTCGGGGGCGGGAGGCCCATCACCCGAACCCACCGTTCTCGATGCTCGAGGGTTCGCTCGACCCCCCTCGCTCGCCGTTCCACGCGCGCGAGCTCCAAGCTCGCATCGACGCCGCGCTCGAGCGCGTCCCCGCGACGTGGGGCGTGCTCGTGCACTCGACGACCCTGGGCGACCTCGCGATCCACGAGCCCGACGCCGCGCTCGTCCCGGCGTCGTGCGTCAAGCTGTTCACCGCGATGGCCGCGCTGCACGCGCGAGACGTCGGCCCGCGCCGAACGCTCGACACGACCGCGCGCGTGGTTCCGGACGCGGCGGGACCGGGGTGGTCCACCGCGACGCTCGCGGTTCGCCCCTCGGGCGATCCCACGCTCACGGGTGACGCCCTCGACGCCCTCGTGGCGCGCGCCGCGCTTTCGTCGCGCGTTCCGATCGAGCGCATCGTCGCGGCGTCGCTCGAGGGCGACGAGTGGTGCGACGAGGGCGCGCCCGGAACGTGGGAGGTGGGCGATCTGCGCCACGCGTGGGCGGCGCCGCCGTCGCGCGCGTGCGTCGACGGCAACGCCGAGTGCTGCGCCGCGTCCCCCCGCGACTTTTTCGCGCGCGAACCCCCGCCCTCGCCCCGAAGCGCCTTCGTCAGACGCGTCGAGGCGGCGCTCGTGAAGGCGAAGGGTACGAGTGCTCGTACCGACATCGCGCGGATGCGCTCGAAGAGCCCTCCGACGAGCGCTTGCGGAGACGCGTCGAGCGCGCGTTCGTCGTCGCCGGCGGACGGCGTCGACGCGTCGCTCGCGAAACGCGCGTCGTCTCCGATTGTCGTTCACCGGTCGCCTCCCGTCTCGCGCCTGGCGCGCCTCGCGCTGGAGGACAGCGACAACCTCGTCGCCGAGCAGCTCCTGCGTTTTTGCGCCCACGCCGCCGCCGAGCGCGACGCCGCGCGCTGGCTCACGCGCTGGACCTCGACGTTCGTCCGACCGTACTGCCCGAGGTCGAGCGAGGCGCCGCGGCGCGTGCGCCTCGCGGACGGGTCCGGCCTGTCGCGACGCAACCTCGCGCCGCCCCGAGCGCTCGCGGCGGTCGTCCTCGCCGCCCTCAGCGGTCGCGCGGCGGAGGCGGCGGCGGCGGCGGAGGAGACGGCGGAGGCGAACCGAGACGGCGGCGAGATGGACGCGGAGGAGGATGAGGCGGCTGAGGATCGTGAAAATTTTCGTCGGCGACCGTTCGCGGCGTTCCTCGACGCGCTCGCCGTCGGCGGGCGGACGGGGACCCTCGCGGGGCGCGCGCGGCTCATCGGGGAGGAGGCGAGCGCGGAGGTGCGCGGCGAGGGAGGGGGGGTTCGAGGGTTCGCGGCGGTTCGCGGCGGTTCGCGGCGGTGGTCGGTTCGCGCCAAGTCGGGGTCGATGTCCGGCGTCGCATCGCTGACCGGGTACTTCGAACGCCACCCGGACCCCGCGCTCGGCGACGTCGTCTTCGCCGTCGTCGCAAACAACCACATCGGGAACGGGGACGCGGACGGGGACGGGGACGACGGCGGAGGCGCGCGGGACGCGCGGTGCCTGAGAGACGCCGTGGACGAAGTCGTCGCGCTCGTCGCGCTCGCGAGGACGAAAACGGAGGACGAAAACGGGGAACCGTGGGAAGACGCGGAGGACGAGGACGAACCTCGCGTGAATATCCTACGCTAGCTAGATCTAGAGACTACGGAGCGCGTCGCGGTCCTCCCGTCCTCCCCTCCCCCTCGTTGTTCACCGCTACGCCTCGTACTCGTGTTCGCCTTCGTCCTCGTCCCGGAAGAGAAACTCTTGCGCGAGGGGTACGATTCGTATCGCCGAGAGGTCCTCGAACGCCTCCCTGATTTCCTCCGCGGACTCGGCCTTCAGGATGGCGTCTCGCCTGAACGAGACGATCGCCGCCGCCGCGACCGCGAGCACGAGCGTAGAGTCGAACCCGATCACGCGGTCCCACAGCAGGAGCACCTGTTCCACCTCGAGGTGTTCGGCGAAGGCGGCGACGAGCCAGGGCGCGGCGACGCGCGCCGCGGGGACGCCGAGGCGCTCGAGCCTGTGACACGCCTCCGGCTCCGCGCGGTGCACCAGCGCCTCGAACGCGCGGAGGAGCCCGGGAAGCGCGGGGCTCGGCGCCGTCGACGCGTCGCCGACCGCGTGCGTCCGCCAGAGAAGCCGAGCGTACAGCCGCGTGAACGCCGCGAGCGCGTCGGCGGGGTGCGGGTAGAGGTAGCACGCCGGCGCCGCCAGAGACGCGAGGCCGCGGAACGGAACCACGCCCGAGGGCGGGTACTCCCCGAGCGACGAGACGCCGCTCCCCGACGTACTACCGCCGACCGCCTCCACGCGAAGGGCTCGGGCTCCCGCACCGCGGCGCGTCTCGGCGGCGACGGATCGGTCGCGGGAGAAGGCGAGGAGGACGGCGCGGAGGGATTCCTCGAAGGGGAAAAAGTTGGGGTGGTCGCAGGTCGCGGCGGCGTCCCCCGCGATCAGGTGGTCCGCGAGAAGCCTTCGCCCCGCCGCCTCGTCGCACAGGCGCTGGAACGTCGCCCGGGCCGCGGGGTTCCCGGGCTCCGGCGCGCCGAGCGCCGCGCACCAGAGCGCGGGTCTGTGCGACGCCGGCGCGCCGCGCCGCGCGTGCGCGCGACACCGGGGGACGGACGCGTCGGAGCCGCGAAGGAGCGCCTCCGTCTCCGCGGCGCGCGCGTCCGCGAACGCCGAGTCGACCATGTCGTCCACGCCGACCTGCGGGAAATCCGGGGCGAGGTCGCGGAAGAACTCGCGGAGCCATCCGAGCGAGGGGGGCTTGAGCGCGAACCGCGCGAGACCCCACGCGTCGGTCGAACACGAGGGACCCTTCGCGGCGGAGCGGATGGAGAGCGTCGCCGCGAGGAGGTCGTCCGCGTCGTACGCGTGGCCGAGGTCGCACCGAAGCGTCTCAGCGAACGCGACGCGCTCGAGCGCGGTCGCGACGGACGCGGCGAGCGCCGGGCCGGACGTGGCGCCCAGGGACGAGGGCGCGGGCGAGGAGGAGGAGGAGGACGACGACGACGCCGCCGCCGCCGACGCCGACGACGACGACGCGCGATTCGCGCCCGCGCGTCTGCCGCGCACGCGATCCGCGTCCGCGCCGTCGTCGGGGGGGCGCGTCCCCTCCGCGGCCTGCGCCAGAGGCACGCCGCTCGATGCCGCGAGGCGCTCGAGACGCGCGATGATCTCGCGCTTCCACGCGCGGTGGGTCTCGACGATGGGGGGAAACGCACCCGACGCGTCCTCGTCCTCGTCCGCGTCCGCGTGGACGCCGGCGTCCCTCGCGACGTCCGCGCCACCCCGGTCCGACGAGCGGCGAGCGGTGGACGCGGCGGAGGCGCGAGCGCCGTCCGCGGGAAGCCTCTCGCGCATCGCGAACGCGAAGTTTCGCACGCGGTTCGCCAGCCCCGCGGACTCCATCACCGCGCGCACGCCGCTCTCGACGTCGTCGTCGAGGCGCACGTCGGGCTTGATCACCGCCTCCTTCACCGCGCGCCGCACCTGCCAGTACGCGAGCGAACGCCGGAGCTCCGCGACGACGGCGTCGACGCGCGGGTCGTCCACCTCCGGGGCGCGCGCGCGCGCGCGCGCGTCCGCGCCGGGGCGACCTGCGGCGTCGTCGCGACCCATGGCGTCGTCGCGTCCCAGGACAGTGGGAGGGGACACGCGGAGCTGCGCCGGACGGGTTCGAACACTTGACGCGCCGCATCACACACGCGTTTAGTGCAGACAACACCCGCGTGTGTCGGAGAAACGGATGCCCCGAGCGGAATAACACCCCGCGATGCCGCGCCACCCCCGACGGGCTGGGACTCCGCCCCGCATCATAGCAGGCGGCACGACCGGCCTCGCGGCGGTCGCGCGGGGTTGCTCGTCGGCGCGCGCGCGATGACGGACGCGGGGGAGGACACGCCCTTGACCCTCGCCGAGGCGGGTCGCGCGGGCGAGCCCGCGGGCTCGACGGGACGCGGCGGGGGATCGGAGGAGACGGCGTCGTGGTGGCGCGCGCGCACCGCGCGGTCTCCGCGCGCGTCCGCGACGCTCGCGGCGATGCTCGTCGCGTGCGTGGGCGCCGCGAGCGTCGCCGCGTGGGCTTCCGGCGCGCGGTTCGCGCACGCGCCGGCGCTCGGCTTCGCGAGGAACCGCGTGCACCGCGCCGAGGACGGCGCGTCGCTGCTGCCGTCTCCCGAGGTGTCGCGGCGTTCGGATGTTGTCACTCCGTCGCCGACCTCGGCGGAGGCTGGGCTCGGCGCGGCTTCCGACGCGTGCCCGCGGGCGTTCTTCGCGCCGAAGAAGCGCGGGTCGGTGGACCACGAGAACTCCACGTACGCGCACACCCTGAGCGGCGTGGTGAAGTACGCGGACGCGGTGTACCTCCTGTGCACGACGGAGTGCGACCGTCTCGTCGTCCCGGAGGATTGGGGCGACGTCGTGACGATGGTGGACGGGTACGCGCTCGACAGGTGCTACCACCTCGAGGACCAGCAGCACTGGGTGAAGGCGTCGCAGATGCACATGCGCGCGATGCAGCGCGCGTTCGACGGCGACGCGGCGGTGGAGACGGTGGCGATCCTCGAGCAGGACACGCGCGGGGACGGCGGCGTGGGGTGGAACCAGCAGGACTGGTACGATTTAGAGACGGCGATGCGAGAGACGGAGTGGTCCCTGTTGCGCATGGCGTATCGCCCGTACGAGTTCGAGGACGGCCGAGCGATGGCGAGTCTGGGCGGGGACGCGGCGTGCCCGGAGCAGTGTCGGTGCGAGCGCGCGACGGGGAACATCTGCGTCGTTCGATCCGCCGGGTGCGCGTTGCAGTCGGCGGATGCGTACCTCGTGCACCGCCGCGCCTACCCCGCGATGACGGCGAGCCTGAGCCAGGGGAGAGTGATCGACTACGACGTGTTCCGGGAGATGAAGGGGCAGGTGTTGATCACGCCGGCGCTGTCGTACCAGACGACGTACAGCATCGCCCCGGACCAGCTCAGCGTCGAGGACGCGAGGAGAGCCATCGAGCGGTTCGTGGACAGGTGCGCCAAGTTCCCGGGCGAGGAGGACGACGCGCGAAGGAGGAGGCGCGAATGATGAACGACGACTCGGGAGGCGCGAGTCGAAATCGTTCGTCGCCCCCGGAAGCGGGGGCTGGGGGAGGGGTCGCGTCGTCTCGCGATGCTTCGTAGCGCGAAGATGTGAACGTGAACGCTCGCACGTTCCGACGCACACCGCTCCTCATGCGCTCTCTTCGTCGCTATTTCCGTCCGCCCGCAGCGCCGTAGTTTCCCCCTTTGCGCGTCTTTCGCGCGGCGTCGGTGGAATCCTCCCCCTCCCCCTCTCCCTCCCCCCGTCCCTCGGCGCTCGGCTCCGATCCCCGCATCACCCCGTTCGGCATGTGCACGGCGACCGCGACCACCATCGCGGCGGCGGCGACGTACGAGCTCACCTTGACCGGTTCCGCGATGGCGGCGCCCCCCCAGTAGGTGGTGCTCAGCGCCCCCACGCGCGCGAGCAGGTTCCCCCACGAGTGTCCCGTCGCGCGCACGTCCACGTTGTACCCCTCCGGGGTGACGATCCACGTCAGCGATGAACAGGTGTTCGCCGCGCCTCGCGCCACCAGCGCCGCGCCCATCATCGCCCACGACGGCACTCCGCGCATGAGCACGATCGGCATCGAGAAGGCGAGGATCAGCGCCGACCACCCGAGGAGTTTTCTCCGCGTCACGCGCTGCACGAAGTAGCACGCGATGAACGCGCCGAGCACCTCGCCGACGCACGACAGGAGCAGCGCGTCGAAGTTGTACGGGTCCTCCGCGCTCGCGCCGAGAATCCTGGGTAGGAAGAGGACGACGCCGTAGTACCCGAAGTGCGTGAGGAAGTTGAGGAGCCAGAGGCAGGTGGTGCGGAACACGTTGGATTCGTCGAAGAGCTGCGCGACGCCGGCTTCGTTCTCGGGCTCGGGCGCCACCTCGAAATCGTCATCCATCTCGACGCCGTTCGCCTTCGCGGCGCGTAATATGATCTCCCTCGCCTCGGCGTGCCGCCCGCGCGCGGCGAGCCACGAGGGGCTCTCGTCGACGACGTAGATCCCGCACAGGGAGATGACGGGGGGCACCGCGGCGAGGAACGTGAGCCATCGCCACCCGAGGGGGTCCCGCCCGCCCGGGCCGTCCTCGTCCCGGAGACAGTGCGCGGCGAGGACGTTCAGCGCGACGCTGCCGAACGTCCAGAACGTCCACAGCGCGCACAGCACCAGGCCGCGGATGGACGCGGGGCACGTCTCCGCGAGCAGGTCGAACGGCACGCTGAACCCGCCGATGCCGACGCCGACGCCGAAGCGCATGACGATGAGCTGCGCGAGGTTGCCCGCGAGCGACGACGCGATGCCGAACGCGGAGACGAACGCGACGCCGGAGAGGAACGCGGGGAGGCGCCCGTACCGGTCCGCGAAGAGACCGAACAGGGCGCACCCGACCACCTCGCCCCCGAACACCGCCGCCGCGATGGTGTCCTCCCAGAACTCCTCCACCTGCCAGTCCCGCGTCGCCTCGACGGAGATGAACGACAGGAGATTCACCTCCACGGAGTCCGCGGCGACGCACAGGCCGACGAAGAGGAACAGGCGCCACTGGTACCAAGACCACCCGATCGCCTCGCTCAGCTCCTCGACCGTCTTCAGAGGCGCGCCGGTGGAACCCGGCGCGCGTTTCGCCGCATTCGCGACGGCCGAGGGACCGTCGCGCGCCATGGCGACTTGGCGCGCGGGGGGCGGACGGCAGCGGGGTGTTGCGGGAGAAAGGAACAGTTGATCTCAGAACACCCGCGTGTAAAATGTACCCCGATTAAAGAAGCACGCACACGGTAGCCTACAGCTAACAGGTTATTTATGGGTCAATGTTTGCCGCCGACGCGCGCTCGCGCGTCTCGAGCCGGATCGGCCCCCGCTCGCGCGTCAGTTCCTCCGCGCCGCAGAGCATGTGTCCCAGTATCGGACGACACCGTCCCCGACACGCGCCGTAGAACCCCCCCTCCCGCCTCTCCCCGTCCTTCCTCGTGGGCGCGCCCATCCACACCTCCGCGATGGCGACGGGCGCGAGGCCTCGACGCGCGCACTCCGCGAGCAGTTTCGGCGCGCAGCAGTCCCCGCACCCGCACGGCAGACTCGAGGGCGGAGACGACTCGGAGACCGCCGCGCGACCGTCCTCCAGATCCCCCTCCTCCTCGGTCACGGCGCAGAAGGCCTCGCGCAGGGTCGCCCCGGTGAGACCACCGCCGTGATCGTGATCGATCGTCGCGGACGAAGACGTCTCGTCGGCGCCGGAACGATCGCCTCCGAAGCCGATCCCGTCGCGAAAGTTGGGGAGCCGGTACGAGTCGAAGATCTCCCCGAGGAGCGTCGCGGACGCCGCCCGGCGCACCTCCCGCAGACGCTCGAACTCCGCGCGCGTCACCCGGAGCGCCTCCGTGGCCTCCGCGAGCTCCGCGCGTTTCCCGTCGCGCAACCGCGCGAGCGCGCGCTTCCCCGCGCGGCTCTCCTCCGCCAGCCGCGCGTCCAGCGCGTCGCGCGCCTCCGCCTCCGCGGGCGCCGCCGCCCTGCGCGCGTTCCGCTCCCGCCGCGCGTCCCGCATCTTCGCCGCGGCGCGCTCGATCTCGGCGTCCCACCTCGAGCTCACCGCGCGGATGTCCTCCTCGATCGCGTCCGCGGCGGTTTTCTTCGCCGCCGACGCCGCCGTCGCGTCGCGAATCGCCGCGTGCGCGGCGACGTAACGCGGCGAGTCGTGGGTCAACCCGCACGTCGGCGGCGCCCACCCGGGGACGCGCCACTCGCCGTACAGCTGCCCGGAGAAGGCCTTGAGGACGACGACGTTCGCGGGGCTCGCGTCGTCGGCGGGTTTCGGGGCGGTGACCCTTTCTTCCGACGATTCTTCCGACGATGACGACGCCTTCGGGGCGACGGAGCGCGGCGTCGTTGCGAGGAGGACGCCGAGCATCTTGCCCCCGCCCGGCTCGTACATGCGCTCCACCGCGAACCGAGCGTCGGGGACCGGGGCGTCGAAGTCGAGGCGGGCCTCCGCGCGGACGCGCGCGACGAGGGCGAGCGCCTCGGCCTCCGCCGCGGGCGTGCGCTGGAGCCTGTGCGTCGTCGCGCACCGGCGGCAGAACCCGCGCGCCGCCTCGCGCGGGTCCCTGTCCGCCTCGACGACGCGTCGGCGCCGTCGAGACTCGCGAGCGAGCTTGCGCGAGGCGGTGCCGCCGCCGGCGAGGACGCGACCGGGGCGGGGGGCGCGACGCGCGGGAGGGCGCCGCAGGACGCGCGCCAGCGCGCTCCGCAGGGGCCCCGCGGGCGAAAGACCCGGAGGAGGCATGCCCGCGGCGCGCCTGGCGTCTGCGTCGGCGGAGAACGCGAGGCGGCCCGGAGGCGTCGACGGGGACGACGTTCTCGTCATCCGCCGGGGGCGCGGCCCGCGCCGGCTGATTTTTCGGAGTTCCGCTTGAAGCGTCTCAACAGCTCGTCTCGGAGGGAACGAGAAAACGCTCGAGCGAGGACGCCACTTCCCTCGCGCGCGCGTTCGGGCGATCGTCCACCACCCACCCCGCGACGCGATGAAGGTGCACATCTTGCCTCGGCTGCAGAAGGACAAGTGGAGCCTGTACTGGAAGACGTCCATGGCGACGCAAACGCAGGTTCTGGACGACTTCGACCTCGACGTGGACGAGAAGAAAGCCACCGCGAAGCAGCTCCGCAGGGAGGTGGCGAAGACCATCGGCCTCCCCGCGGAGAAGACCCTCTGCCGCCTCGAGGGTTTCGTCGAGCCGTGGGAACTCATGTGCGCCCGCGCGCGCGCCGCGACCCGCGTCGTCGCGCCGTCGGCGCGCGTCCTCCTCCCGGACCCCCCTCCCTCCCCGCGCGTTCGTCGTTCCGAGGCGACGCGACGTTTCGACTTCTTCTTCTCCGCGCCGGACCCGCCGCGCGCCTCTCACACACCCCGGTCCTCTCGCCTCCGCCCCGAACGCGCGCAGCATGCACAAAGGCAGAGAGCTGGACGACGACAAGACCCTCGCCGAGCAGGGCATCGACAAGGAAGGCGCGGAGATCATCACCGTGCGCAAGGTGCTCGTCGCGGAGGGATGGAAAATCGTCCAGGACGACGACGAGGACTCGAGCACGGAGGAGGACGACTTCTGAGCGCCCGAGGGCATCGCGCCCGTCGAACGAGGGTCGCTCCCGGTCACGTTGACCCGTGCGATCGTTCGAGAGTCGTGTCGCGGTCATCAGGAGTACGGAGAGAGTTGGGAGTCGGGAGCCTTCTTCGGGGATACCGCTTCGCGCGCGCGCATAAATGATGGAAGAAAAAAAAACCCGCTCGGCTCGAGTCTCTCTCACTCCTCGACGTATCCGTCGGAGAAGGCCGACCCCGGCTCCCCCGCGCCCCCCTCGACCTCCTCCGCGACGGGCGCCGGCGCGGGCGGTGGCGGCGCCATCGCCTCCACCTGCGACCTCGCCGCGTCCAGCTGTTCGCGGTCCATGAGCTTCAGGAACTCGTCCAGCTGCGCCGCCGCCGCCACCGCCGCGCGCTTGCTGAACTTGCTGTACTCCGCCGCCTTCGCGCCGCTCACGGGCACGCCCTTCATGCTCTCGAAGTACTTGTTGTAGTCGATCTTCTCGAGGAGCTCGAGGAAGTCGAACGCCATCTGCTTCGCCCGCTCCTCGTCCCTCCCCGTGAGGTACGCCGCCGCGGCGAGGAGGTTGCCCTTGGCGTCGTTCGCGTTGGCGATCTGGCGGCACGTCGCGCTGAGCTCGTCCCACGCGCCGTCCTCGGCGAGGGCCGAGGCCTGCGTCAGCAGCGCCCGGATCTTCAGGAGCGGGACGAGGTAGAAGAAGAGTGGTTTGCTCGGCGCCGCGGACTCGTCGCTGATTTGACTCAGGCCGACGAAGACGCCGGTGCCGAGGAGGCCGATGGCGAGGCGCCGGTTCACCGTGTTCTTATCCTCCTCGCTCATCCCCTCGAGCTCGCCCGTCTCGCTGGGCTGCTCGCGAACGAGGAACTCCATCCCGTCCTTCAGCCACGCGTCCCCGGGTTTCGTGGACGTGCCGAAGATGGTCTCGCGGCCGCCCTTGCCGTCGATGCGCGACTTGGACTTGGCGGGCTTCTGCCGCGCCAGATCGTCGATGGGCGCCGACGCGGACTCCTTGAGCTCCGAGCGGAGCTTCTCCGCCTCGGCCTCCGCCGCCGCCAGCTTCGCCATCATCTCCGCCATGTTGCCCTCGCTGAGGTTGTCCTGTGGGAGAAGGGAGCGAGGTTGGGCCGGTGAGCTGGGTCGGTCGCGGCGAGGCGCGCGCGACGCGCGATCGGCACGATGCCGATAAGGAGGGCGGATGATTGTTCGTTCGCGCGACGGGCGGGACGCGCACCTCCTCAGACGCGCGAACGCGCGATGGCGCGCGACGACCCGAGCGCCGCGCGAGACGCGCGCCGACGGCATCCTTGACCCGCGGGAGAGACCCGAGGGGGCTGGCGGTGAGGGCGAATGACATGACCCTCTGCGCGAGTGTTTGTGACGTGGCGCAGCCCGATCGATAAGAAGTTCAGCCCGTCGAGGCCAGTGTCAGCAGCTGATGCCTGCTGAACGCAGCCCGGTCAAAGCGCGCGCTCGCCGGCTCAAATCGCGCGGCGGCGAGCGGCGGCACCAGCGTCCCCTGCCCTATCGAGTTCGAAGAGCGGCGTCGTCTTGGCTCGCGGAAGTGCGCGCACTCGCCGCGTCGCGCCGCGCACGCGCGCCGCGTTCTTCCGCGTCTCGTCCTCCGCGCTCACCTCGTCGCCTCCTCGATGTCCGCGCTGCGCGGTCGCGTGCTCCCCCCGCGCCTCGCCCTCCGCGCCGTTCCCACCCGGAAGCCCCCCTCGCGTCGCGCGTGCATGCGCGCCGTCTCGGCGAGCAGCGGCGCCGCCGCCGCGGACGCCGAGGCGGACTCGGGCGCCTCGTCCCTCGTCGCCACCTCGAAGCGCGACCACGGCGCGAAGCTGATGATGGAGGGCTCCGCGTTCGCGGAGCTCGAGCTCGCGGAGGCGGCGAAGAAGGTGGCGGGCGTGCGCGTGCGCCAGCACGTCAACCCCCTCAAGGCGTCTCTCCAGGCCCAAGCCCCCGCGCCGGCGTGGGCGGATGTCTTCGCGAGCGTCGCCAGGCCCCTCGTCGTCGACATCGGCTGCGGCGGCGGGCGCTTCGACCTGATGATGGCCAAGCGGTTCCCGGAGAAGAACGTCCTCGGCGTGGACATCCGCGCCCCGCTCGTGGAGCGCGGGAACGCTTGGGGCGCGCACGCCGGCCTCGTCGACAACCTCCACTTCGCCGAGTGCAACGCGACGGTGAGCATCGGGCGATGGCTCCGCGCGTACTCGGACGCCGCGGGCATCCCGCGCGCCGTGGAGATGGTCACGATCCAGTTCCCGGACCCGCACTTCAAGAAGCGGCATCGCAAGCGGAGGGTCGTGCAGCCCGCGCTCGTTCGCGCCGTCGCGGAGGGCCTCGAGCCGGGCGCGAGGGTGTTTTTGCAGTCGGACGTGCTCGGCGTGGCGGAGGACATGAGGGACAAGTTCGAGCGCTTCGGCGCGCACCTGTTCGAGTTGGACGCTCGGCTGCACGACGTCTCCGAGATGGACGCGGGGGCGGTGAGCGAGAGGGCGAGGGGGAGCGTGGAGGCGGCGCGGCGGGCGCACGAGGAGGACGAGCGCGCGAGGCGCGCGCGGGAGAAGGCGGAGCGAGAGGGGTACCCGGGGAGAACCTTCGCGAAGGACGCGAGGGGCGACGGCGAGAAGGGCGCCGCCGCGTCGACCGAGCGCGACGGCGGCGACGAGAAGGCGAGCGAGGAGGAGGAGGACGGGTGGGCGTCCGCGTGGGCGCTCGCGGGCGACCGCGAGGGGTGGTTGGACGAGAACCCGCTCGGGGTGCCGACGGAGCGGGAGTGCCAGACGGTGGACGCGGGGGGGCCGTGCTATCGCGTCATGCTCGTGCGCACCGAAACGCCCGTGTGAGCGTGGGGACTCGAGTTTTGCGTCTTTTGGCGAAAAAGTCATACTGTTTGCTCATATGGAAAAAGCGCGCGCCCTCGCGTTCGGCAAAAGGGCCCGTTCGGCATTTGGGTCTCCCCCGACAAACGTCGTCGATCCGTCCGAGATGCAAACGAGCTGTCGTCGTGATTCGTTCGCCTCCCGCGCGCGCGCATCAGTGGGAGGCGCGGCGCGGCCGGAGGCGAGACGCGCGGAGCCTCTCCAGGAGGCACCCTCGCCGCGTTCTGCGCGCGCGCGCGTGTTTTTCGTCCGCGGCATCGCGCGCGAATCGACCGGCGCGTCGTCCCGCGGTTGTTCCCCCGCTCGGATTTGCATTCGTCCCCCTCGATGACGGGGATGGAGGACGTCCCGCCCCCGGGGGACCCCCCGCGTCCGCGTTCGCCTCCGACCTCCGCCGACGCCGACGCGTGCGACGCGGAGGAGCTCCCCGTGACGGTTGCGCTGATGATTCGCCCGCTCGTCGGCCCCGAGCTCGTGGACGGATGCCAGACGTGCGTCTTCCCGGACCCCGGCGGTGAGCCGAGCGTGACCCTCGTGAGCGATCACAAGTTCACGTACGACCGCGTGTTCCACGGCCCCGGCGCGACGGACGCGGCGCTGTACGAGCAGTGCGTGGAGCCCCTCGTCACGGGCCTCCTCGGTGGGTACAACGCGACGGTGCTCGCGTACGGCCAGACGGGCAGCGGCAAGACGCACGTCATGGGCACGACGGGCGCCGCCGTACGTGCGACTGCGGCGCAGACGGGAACAGACGAGACTCATCTCGGCGTCATCCCGCGCGTGGTGACGTCGTTGTTTCGAACCGTCGCCGACCTGCCGCCCGACGAGACCGTGGCGCTCAGCGTGGGGTTCATCGAGATTCACAAGGAGGACATCAGGGACCTTCTCAACCCGAAGGGCGTCGTGAGCCTTCGCGACGCCCCGGGCGGCGCGGGGGGCGTCCAGATGGTCGGCGCGTCGGCGCGCGCGGTGCGGTCGGCGGAGGAGATGGCGCGGGCGCTCCGGGACGGGAGCGCGAGCCGAGCCACCGCGGCGACCGGGATGAACCACCGGAGCTCGCGGTCGCACGCGATATTCACGATCCACGTCGAGAGGAGGGGCGCCGAGGGCGGGGTGACGCGCTCGAAGATGCACCTCGTCGACCTCGCGGGGTCGGAGCGCGCGAAACGCACCAAGGCGGAGGGCGCGCGCCTGAAGGAGGGGATCCAGATCAACAAAGGGTTGCTCGCGCTCGGGAACGTCATCAGCGCGCTGGGGGACGATAAGCGGCGCTTCGCCGGTGGGCACGTGCCGTACCGAGACTCGAAGCTGACGAGGCTGTTGCAGGACTCGCTCGGCGGGAACAGCAGGACGGTGATGGTGGCGTGCATCTCCCCCGCGGACGCGAACCTCGACGAGACCCTCAACACGCTCAAGTACGCGAACCGCGCGAGGAACATCGTCAACAAAGCCACCGTCGGCGTGGAGACGGACGAGCGCCAGAGCGAGCAGGTGGCGAAGCTGCGCCGGATGCTCGCCGCCGCGCGCGCGGAGGTGGCGCACCTCAAGCTCGCCGCCCCGACGACGACGAGCTCCAAAACGCTTCGCCCGACCTCGGCGTTCGCCGGCGCCCACTCGAGCGCCGCCTCGCCGCTCGAGGCGATGGAGGCGCGCGCGATGATCGCCGAGGCGGAAGCGTCGCGGCTCCGCGCGGATCTCCGCGCGGCGGAGGAGGCGGCGCGGCGCTCCGCCGAGACGGAACTCGCCGCGACGGTCCAGCGCGACGCGCTCGCGCTGAAGATCGAGGACGCCGGCGTGACGCTCGACGAGGACGAATCCTCCGAAGGGTCGTCACGCGGAGGGGTGATTCGGGGCTACCTGAGCACGATCCAGGCGCTCCTAAACGAGCAGAGCAGGCTGAAGCAACAGCTCGCGGCGTCGCAGGAGGGCCGCCCGGACCCGTGGGCGGAGGACCCCGCCGCGTCGTACGACGACTCGGACGACGCCGACGCCGGCGCGCCGTTCGAAGACGAGGACGCGCTCGCCGAGGACGAGGACGAACCCGCGCTCGATCTCGACGAGGACGCCGCGGGGGACGAGCTGAGGGCGGAGCTCGCCTCGGTGGAGCGCGCGCTCCGCGCGAAGGAGGCGGCGATGGCGTCGCGAGCCGCGGAGGCGAGCGCGACGCTTCGCGAGGAGGCGGCGGCGGCGGCGGCGGGCGAGGCGGACGCGTCGCGCGCGCGCCCCTCCTCGGACGCCTCCGACGTCGAGGCGGTTCGCGAGAAGTACGGTCGGCTCCTCGCGTCTCTGGACGCGGAGAAGGCGCAGCTCGCGGCGGAGCGCGACGACCTCGTGGCGAAGCTCGCGAGCGCGGCGAAACAGGACGACGCGGTTCGAAGGGAGGTGGAGGCGAAGCACCGCGGGCGGCTGGCGGAGCTCGAGAGCCGCCTCAAGGAGGTGCGGCGTCTCGCGGCGGCGCACAGAGACGCGGCGCGGCGGCGGGAGGAGAGCGAGCTCGCCGCGGAGACGCTCCGCGCGGACATCCAGCGCCTCCGCGCCGCGCGCGTCGACCTCATCCGGCGTGTCGAGCGCGCGACGAAGGAGGGCATCGCCAAGCAACGCGAGGTGGAGCGCTCGGCGCAGGCGGCGCGCAAGGAAGGCCGGCGCCACGCGCTCGAGGCGCAGAAGGCGAAGCGCGCGGTGGACCGCCAGGCCGCCGTGCTCCGGCGCAAGACCGAGGAGGCGGCGTCGGCGCGGGAGCAGCTCAGGGCGCTCCAGGCGGCGGCGAAGGCGAACGCGGCGAGGAGGATGAACGGCGTCAAAAACGCCGCGCAGAGCGCGCTCCCTCCCGCGAGAGAGCGCCGCTCCGCCGCGTCCGCGCCCCCGGGGTCGGACGACGCGTCGGACGACCGCGCGGGTCCCGGGACCGGGCTCGGCCTCGCCGCGCGCAAGGCGTGGCTCGACGCGGAGGTTGAGCGCGCGGTGGAGCGCGCGGAGCTCCGCGGATCGCTCGAGGGGTCCCTCGCGCACCGTGCCGCGCTCGGGCGTCGGTTCCCGCACCTGGCGGCGTCCCCCGGGAAGGCGCATTCGGCGTCGGCGGACGCGTCGGCGGACGCGTCTGACGTCGTCGCGGTGGAGGAGGAGATGCGCGCGGTGACGGAACAGATCGCGATGCTGCAGGAGCGCGTGTACCGGTGCGAGGAGCGCGAGGAGCTGAAGGGGGGACCCCGGCGGTGGGCGCGCGTGCGCTCGCTCGGCGAGGCGCGGTCGCTCCTGACGATTTTGTTCGCCGCCGCCGCGTCGTGGCGCCGCCGCGCCGGGCGGGAGGGGCGCGTCGCGTCGCCCGCGACGCTGTACCACCCGCCCTCCGCGCCGGAAACCCTGGGCGTGCTCGCCGAGGCGGACGCCGTGCTCGACGCGCTCAAGAAGAAGCCGAAGGCGAGGCCGAAGAGGAAAGCGCCCAAGGCGCGGCCCGCGTGGCAGTCCGTGGGGCCCTCCACGCTCGCGCCGGAGGAGGAGGGAGGAGGCGAGGGAGCCGCCGGAGCGCCGAGCGGCGATTCGGCGGAGGCGGAGGCGGACATCCTCGGGGGGAGACCCCCGTCGGCGGAGGCGGACATTCTGGGACCTCCGTCGGTGGAGGCGGACATTCTGGGACCTCCGTCGGCGTCGGCGTCCCCGCAGACGTCCTCCTCGTCCTCGCTCGAGCGCTCGGCGTCGCTCGATTCCGCCTCGGGCGATTCCGAACGAACGCCCGAACGAGACGCCTCCGCCGCCGCGTCGGCGCCGCCCGTGTCGGAGCTCCTCACCACGTGTCGCGACGCCAGGCGCCGCGCGGAGGGGTTGCTCTTCGCCTCGGGGGGAGAGAAACCACCGATTGACGGGGACGCGGCGTGGCGCTCGCCCCTGGGAGATGTCTCCAACGCGAACTCGGACGCGGACGACGTGCGAAGGCGCGTGAGCTTCGGGGGGAACCGAGAGGTCGAGGGCGGGGCCGTCGGCGGCGGGCTGTGACGACGAGACGCGTCGAATCTGGGCCGGGTCGGGGTAAGGGGGGGGGGGGGT
>MDSW01036195.1_pt1 | contig 27334 bp, 24 predicted proteins | sample 811171 | NCBI WGS metagenome assembly MDSW01 (sample SAMN05326641, study PRJNA326480) | marine metagenome | isolation source: seawater | place: Atlantic Ocean: North West | collected 2012 | reverse complement strand
TCCCGTTCCATCGCCGGATCCGTCTTGGCCGGAATTGTCTCCATTGGAGGAATCGCCATCAAAATCATCACATCCAGGATTGTCTGCTGCGCCATCGGCGTCAGTGCAATCTTGGTTTGGATTGTGACTGAGGAGTGCGAAAAATGCATCAGGCCACTGATACGTGCTTTCATTATCCCAGTTCCATATTCTGCTATCATCAAAATCAACATACGTAGTAGAGAATGATCCGCCTAGCACTGATACGCCTGCTGAATGATCGAGGGGGGTTGCCTCGGGCCACTTTGCCATTCCCGCATTCAAAGCCCATTTCCATGCTCCTGAATCCCCGATTCCAGCGATCCACAGATCCATGTTTAGGGGGTCATCACTCTTCTGAATGCCGTGACTCCCGAATGTCATGGAGATCGAGGCTGTTCCCCCTGAGACCACGGCTCCTCCATTCATCGTGGCTATCGAATGTGCATCGTCATTACCGGCGCCAATCGCTGATGATGTCCAGAGCCATTCGCCGTGACCGGTAATTCTGGAGACTGAGACGTCCGTGGTCCCAGGAAGGCCGGAATTTGGATTGGGTATTCTCGAAGAGTTGTCCGGATTGATAGAAAACGTGACTAGCGAAGAGGAGCGGGCAAGAACGTATGCTCCTCCCTCGTCATCTGGCGAGATTGAGTATATCTCGTCGCTCCCAGCACCCCCGATTGAGGCCATCCACATCCATGTTTGATTGGCCGGTTGCCAAGCTGCCACGAAGCCCTCCGAGTAACCCGGGGCTTCATTGACGGTCTTATTCGGTACAGCATATGCCGCCTGGCCGATATAGTGGCCAGCAAGAAGGACCACGCCCTCCGTGGTGACAGCGAGGTCGCTGACCTCAAGACTTGAGTCGGGATCGAAAACACTCGAATGTGCAAGAAGAGTTCCTGAAGAGTTGAATTCGGCAAGGAATGCGTCAGTCATGCCCCCGTCACCCCATCCGGGCATCAGGGTGCTGCCACCATGAACCAGTGAGTTGCTTGCATAATTTCCGGCGACATAGACTCCTCCTGAAGAGCTGGGCTCGATGGCGACAGACCAATCGGAGTGTCCTTGACCCTCGAATCCAGAAACCCACATCCATTCTCCGTTAGAGGGATCCATTCTTGCTAGAAATGCCTCTGAAGTGGGTGATGTGGTCAGCGTCCTTGGAGTAGTGTCTGAATTCGAGAGCTGGTGCGTGCCGAAGGTTGAGGTATTAGAGCGGAAGGCTCCAGCCACGTACAAAGAACCGTCATTCGTCATCGCGAGTGAGGAGGCCCAATCATTGTCAGGACCCCCGGCAGTGGCGATCCAGGCCCAATTATCTCCAGACCATCTTGCTACGAATATATCGCTGGTATTCCCACTATCATGATGTTGCTGTGCAACCAATGAGAATGGGCCCGCATGAAGGTCATATCGATATGTCCCAGTGACAAAAATATCGCCTGTTGATTCGTCGATCAGAACATCGCTAACAACGTCTTCCCACCATCCTGTTAGGCCCTGTGCGCCATCCCAGTCTGGTTGGTTGGAAACAACAGAGGCAGCGGTCTGTGATGAAAGGATGATGACGGTCAAAAACGTCCATACTACGCGGTTCATCGAGGCATGCGGAATTGGATTAACACATAATCGGTGCGGCGTGTAGTTTCCCAAGGAGTTCAATCCGAGTCTTCTCCCTCGAGCGGGAGTGGCGGGGGGCTTGGAGGCACGGAGGGAGCGAATGATTTCTGACCCATACGCGCTGATATCGCCATGCCTGCTGCTATCATCAGAACTAGCACTACCACGGTTAAGGCGTAGTTTTCGAACGATGTGGAGGATTCCATAAGGTTGCATATCCCATCTGAATCGTCATCTGCAGGGGTATCTGTCCGGACTAGCGGGTCGGAGTTGCATTGCGCCTCATCGTAATCTGACCAGCCATCTCCATCGTCATCTACATCAGTATTGTCGCCGATGCCGTCGCCGTCGGAGTCTACGGACTCTGTTGGTATGAGGGGGAAGGCATCGTCGACATCCATCACGCCATCGTTGTCATCATCTTGATCCTGGTCGTATCTCGAGGTGGCATCCCCTATGACCCAATCTGGTTTTCCGTCTCCATCTGAATCGCCCCCGACGTTGGAGTCTAGGGGGTCTATGTCATCGGCATCAAGGACGCCGTCATTGTCATCATCCGGGTCGACGAGCAGTGATGTCGGGCAACCTGGGACGGTGAATTGGTCGGGCATTCCGTCCATGTCTCTGTCGGAACTGGCACATATCTCGAGAGGGAAGGCGTCGATGACGTCATCGACATCGTCCCCGTCGTCATCTGCATCAATATGATTGCATGTGCCATCGCCGTCCGTATCCCGTGGTGTGTCGGAAGCGCTGAGTGGATCGGTGCCCCCGCACCCTGCCTCCTCGGCATCTGTCCATCCATCTGAATCGTCATCGCCATCCTGATTATTGCCGATGCCATCGTCATCCGTATCTTGCCATTCCAAGGGATTCAGGGGGAAATGGTCTGAAGAGTCGCCAACTCCATCCCCATCGTCGTCATCATCTTGATCGGAGTCCCTACAGCCATCTCCATCCAAATCCGAGGTCTGATCGGAAACCCATCCGACCTCGGGAGATGTGAGGCAGTTATCATCAGCATCCATCACGCCATCTCCGTCTGAATCGAATGTTATCTGATAAATCAGGCTGCCATTGTCTACAGAGTGGTATACGCTATCTCCTATGCCTGCCTTGCAGCCGGTATTGTTATCGGAAACACAAACGGGGAAGTTGGCTGCGATATTTCCGGTGTTACTAACAGCCAAATCGCTGAGAAAGGACGCAGCAGATTCGTTGTAGTCGTTTATATCGATGCCTCTCATCCAAGCGATGTCGTTCCATTCCATATCGTGGAGCATCAAGAAGCCCTCGGCGTTTATCGAGCTGTATCGTGTCTTCTCGGCTCCTTGCTTTGTTTCGATGGTGAATGGGCAATCTGCACCATTGCCCCAACACTGTGTGCCCCCGAGAACGAGATTTCCATCCGGCATAACCGCAGCAGAGTGGAATGCCTCATTGCCACCGCTCTTAGAGTCCCATAGGTTCTCAAACTGATGTGAAGAGTGATTGTATATTGCATACCATGCGTCTGATCCCCCTGAATTATACACGCTCAGAGAGCCCGCGTATAGAGTCGAAGAGTAGTGATTGCCAGCGACTAGGACCCTATCGTCATCGACAGCGACCATAGCCTGTATGAAGTCGGCGCCGTCCCCGTTCATGGTAGTCAGGCGCTCTATTGTCCCATTACTTGCATACTTGAGTATGTACGCATTATGATTGTAGACAATATATCCCGTCTCAATCGTCATTTGACAATTAGCATTCCAGCCCTCGCATCCCCACCCCGAGAGCAGGACTCCGCCATCTTGGGTGGCCACGACCCCCTTCTGACTAAGGGAGTACCAGCCGCCCCATACGTCAGTATCAGTAGAGCCGCTTCCGAATGACTTAGACCAAAGTACATCTCCATCCGAGGAGATTTTCACCACCATTACATCTGCACCGCCCTTTGACTGATGGAGTTGATCTCCTATGGATATCTGGCACAGAAGCGTAGTCCATTGGCAGAATGATCCTGAGACGAATATTGAACCATCAGGTGACTCGTCTATGGAGTGGATGGTATCGAATCCTTCTGACCCGATCATTAACGACCACACCGCCTCTCCGCCTGGGCCGAGTCTTGCTATCCAAGCATCTCCTCCCTCGTCGACTGCTGATAGAGAAATGCCGAAACCGGTGAGTGTGCAAGACGAGTCTTTCAGCCAACAAGCACTGCCACCGACCAGCATATCCCCGTTATCTGCGAAAGCAATTGAGTCGACTCTATCGCCGCCATCTGAATTGAATATCTGGATATCTTTCGTATTTCCCAGTGAGTCCATCGTCAAGACATAGGCAGAGGCAAATTCATCGGAGGAGACCTCTACTCCATCGATGGAAATTGAACAGTCTTCCGGGGATTCCGGTAGTTCGTAGAGAGCGCAGAAGGTGCCTCCAACTACAAGATCGCCGACAGGGGAGTAGGCCATCGCATTCACTGCATCGTGTCGAGTTCCTGTGTCGAACAAATAGGTCGTTTCGGAAGCCTGGGATATCTGTGTAGTGCTGCGTTCCCGATTTTCATCCTCAAGTAAAATTCCCGAGGCCTGCGAGAGCGACATGGCTAGCATCAAGAAAATCATAGAGAGAGCGTAAAACGGATTCTTCTTTGGGGTCGAGTGCATATCTATCATGTGTTAGTGAAAGTTCCCAGTTAACCTAACTTTCGATTTTATCTGACTCCACTTTTGTTATTTTTACCGGGGCAAGAATGATGCCGCATGTCTGATCGTGATCCATTATGGTGGATGTTATGTGGTTAGTGGTGGATGTCCTAGAGATAATGTTCGTGCTGGGGATATTCGGGCTAATCGCGGGACTCATGTGGTTCGACGGACCCAGGGGGTTGCTGAATACCATCAGAAACCCGCCCATTATCCCCGTAGTAGGAGCCAGGGAGATGGCTATTTGGTACAGGAATGTACTGATTCCGTGCACGATACTGTTGATCATAGTATTTCTCTTCAGTACTGGAAATATTATGAAACAAATGGGGACCTCTGACTGGAATGAGACGGATGCTATCGTAATAGGATCAGAAGAAAGATCTAGCACTTCTTGCGATTCGGAGGGAAACTGCACTACAACATATTGGCTTCACATCGACTACTCGTATACAATAGAAGGGATTGACTATAATGGGTCCAGATATTCATTCTTAGCAGATGCATGCTGCGACACAGACGACTACCCCGCCGGCAAGGAAATCATAGTCTACGTTGACCCAGATGACAATACGGAGTCTGTAATGATTCGAGGATTCGAAGGTGTGCTAATTGAGGTATTGACGGGTTTGTCCTTCCTTGTTCTGATTGCCTCGATACTGACTGCCGTCCTAGTCCTGTGGAAAATTGGTTTCCACCTCCAGCCCGCGGAGAATAGAAAGAAGGCTCTTGAGGCGCCAAGAAGGGAGGGTAAAGGTCTGCGAGGCATGTTCGCCTCGACTGGTTTTATGAGCGAGTTGCGTGAATTGAAAAATTTCGCAGTTATGGTGAAGAAAAGCCAGAAAGATGCATTTGAGGGAGAGGCGAGAACCCTCGTCACAGAGATTGATGGAGAACCCGGGACTCTCATTGTGAGAAATCTAAATGATATCATGATGTCCATGTCGAACATGAATGAAAATGCCAGAATATACCTTGATGAGAATGGGGAAAGCGGACGCATCATCACATTCAGGATGCTTGGCGACATCGACGGAGACGACTATCTCAAGGTAGGGGAATACACTGGTTCCGATCTAGTTAACGAGAGGAGGATAAACATGGACAAAAATGCGAGTGATTTGTTTGAGTTCATCGAGCGAGCTCTAGAAAACGCCAACGAGGAAGAGAAGCCCTGGTGGGTCTGAAAGCGATATTGGTGCTCGTGCCGGGATTTGAACCCGGGTCGCCGGGATGAAAACCCGGAATGATGGACCGTACTACACCACACGAGCGCTGGCGTTCGGTCTGAAGCAGCCGGTTTAACCGGTTCGCAATCTTTCCCCTTCAGATGCCTCAAAATTCCTGAGCCATTGAATCATCGGGATCATCATAATTAGACCTAAAATCGAGATTACAAGGAATCTGAAAGGCGTGAACCATTCCAACGCCGTCTCCCCATAGAACCAAATGGCATATACGGGTATTGCGAATCTGAGAAGTCTTCCAATAGTTCCCGAAATTAGGAACGGCGTGAGAGGCATGGATGCCGCACCGGCGGTCCATGCGAGGGCCTTGTATGGAACTGGCCCCAAGGCTGCGAAGAACACCCCGAGTGAGCCATGTCTCTCCATTAGAATCTCGAGCCTATGGATGGATGTCTTGCTTACGAATCTGGTCAGGAGCATGTCTCCTGCGAAGGATCCTAGCCAGTACCCCCCAAGTGAACCCAACACAGACCCCAGGGTAGCGAATACTACGATTGCAGTGGCAACAAAAAGGCTGTCTGCGCCAAGGGCCATCGGCCATGCTACAAGGTCAGGGGGGACGGGCTGAATGGCTGCCTCTGTAGCAGAGACTGCGAACAGGCCGATAAGTCCGAAAGACTCTGCTGAGTCTACCGTCCAATCGATCCATGCCCTGGGTACGATGCTCGCCACGTCAAGGGGGCCGACACTGGTGCAATCAAGATTGCCTGCCTCGTGCGTCTGTAGAGATGATACGCTGAACCCCCCAGCGCTATCCAAGGTGGTTCATTGATTGTAGACACAGCGGGATTCATCCATTGGCCCCATGAACGTCTCAGGGGATGTACTGTCGCTTCATCCCAAATAAGGGAAATCGAGAGGCATTCGCCTTCGGTCCATCTGCTGATGGATCAGTTGGGAATCAATATACTGACGCCTGAGAATGACGATCTTCAACATATCGAAAATTTGGCGAGGTCGACGGGCGACATAAACGGTCTCTCTCCTGTGGATATCGATGTGTTGGCCGTGGCTATAGGGGCTGGCGAAGATATTGCCACAGATGATCACAGGGTGCAGAATGTGGCTGAATCAGCAGGCATCGCCTGGATACCAGTAATCGGTAAAGGGATCTCTGAAAAATGGAATTGGATAAGGAAATGCAGAGGATGCGGCAGGGTATGGCCAAACGAGTCTGGTGTTGTTTCAGATGAATGCAGTGACTGCGGATCTGAAATCCGCTTGGTTAGGAAATAGCTACTCTTCGGAAGCGGCTTCGGTCTTGCCGCCTCTGTCGAGATCCATCTCAGTCTCAGTGGCTCCGACGAGACCTTCGCGGAGACCTTGCTGGAACTCGCCTTTAGCGCGTCCCATGCTCCTGAATAATGCTGGAATTCGCTGCGACCCGAAGAAAAGTATCCCTATGAAGGCGAGAATCGCCAGCTCTGGTACGCCAATTGTGCCTGCCATGATGCGTCATGGATGCATTTCTCACTCAAACCCTTCGCATAGAAACTAGTCAACCACCGGAAGAAGGGGGCAAGAATGCCACTTCCGACCCATCGCCCAACTCAGCATCCACAGGGGCTCCAATAATTCCGTCGACAGCCACCCTCACCCCCGCATCTAGTGAATCGCCAAGTTCGAATCTCCTTGCGAGATCTAGAGAGGTCGACCCAGCGGGAAGGGTCAGTTCGATTGACCCGGTTCCGAATCTTTCCCTGAGTTCTCCGAACAAAAGCATGGTTACCCTGATTGCAAAATTGTCGCCCATATCATTCGGAAGGAGGGGTATGAGAAAAGTTCGCAGGTCGGAAAGCCGAAAAATGATTGTACAGGGGGTGGTTCATGACTCAACCTCTGGCTGTGGCGTTTGACTGTGACGGGGTCCTTGCCGATAACGGTTCATCTTGGCAGGCGATACACGATGGTTTCGGAACAGAAAACAAACAGATGCTTGCGAAATTTATCGCTCAGGAGATAGATGACGACGAATTCATGGCTGATGATGTGGCGAAATGGATGGAGGCCAAGGGACGTATACACAAAGACGACATTGCCCGCTGCTATGGGGGAATTAGGCTTATGCCGGGAGCGCGAGAGGTTGTTGGCCGCCTCCAAGAAAGAGGCGTTATGGTAGCAATAGTTTCCTCCGGTGTCGATATCTTCGTAGGGATGATAGCAGCGATGCTCAAGGTTGACGACTGGGTTGCAAATGGTTTTGATTGGGATGAAGACGGGTGGATGAATGGACCAGCACCATCTCGTGTGCTATCGTTCGAAAAGGGCATAATGGTTGACAAGCTAAGGAGGATCAATGGCTTTTCGTCAGAAAGAATCGTATCGGTGGGTGACTCTGGTTCAGATCTTTCGATGATGATCGAGGGGTCTTCATTCATCGGTTTTAATCCGGCTGGGGCGTGGTCTGTGGATGCTTTCAACGAAGCGGGCGTTCCAATTGTAAAATCACGTGATCTGCGAGACATATGGCCTATCCTAATGGATGGCGAGGAATTCTGAGAATCATACGAACGGGATTGATGCGACAGCATGCGTATGTAAATTCACGATAGTGAGGATGCAGGGCCTCGGTTGGAATCCAAGCATCCGTTGATAATCGGTTTGATTCTGCCAGGTAGAGCTATGGATCACATGAGTCCCCTTGTATTGGCTCGCATGATGACCATGGACGTGGCCAGTAACAAAAATATCCGGGATCGTTTGTATTACCATAGAATCCTCTGGCTCGGGAGAAAGAGGAGTCTTGCCGCCCCACGAAGGTGCTAGATGCCTCCTTTCCAGCATAGCCATCATGGCTCTCTCTGGATGCTCGAATGTTACCGAACGTAAACTGGATACGAAATCGGATATGCTTACCCCGTGATAAGCAAGAACCCTGACTCCGTGGAGGCTGAAATCAGAGGGGTTGCCTGCGAATGTCACATCAGAGTAGTCTTGTTGGACCTCGGGATCAAGCGCAGGTTGGGGCTCGGCTGGTCTGACCGCATCGTGATTACCAGGGAGTATTATGGTGTCCACCCAATCTGGAAGAGCCTCCACCATTCTGGCCAATTCGCCATACTGCTTGTAGAGGTCCTTTATCTGTAGATGTCTTTCTTGACCAGGATATATCCCGATGCCATCGACGCCGTCACCTGTCATCACGAAATAACGAATGTTCTTCGCTAGAGGGTCTTCCTTGAACCACTGAATCATCTTCTCCCATTGGGGGGCGAGGAAGGTCTTGCTGCCCACGTGGATATCCGACAGGAATGCCACGGAGACGGCTGCATCTGAACCTGCTCGTGCCTTCTCATGATATTCCAGGCCGGGGCGGTGTAAGTCGGTCGCTCTCAATCGACCGCTCTCCGTGAAATAACCAGTTACTCCGAGTACGTCGTCGTCCAGGAGGCCATCTTTCACAGGGTGATATCTGTATTCTGGTTTTTCCCATTCTGGTTTTGAGTAAAGTACGCATTCAACCGAGCCTGACTCGTCTTCAATGGCGAATTGGATATCTCCATTCTTTCCGAATCTCTTGAATTCGACGAGCCCGATAAGGGTGACCTCCGCGGCTGAAGAATTTCTTGATTTCCTTTCCGCCCATGCCTCTGATACCCGGATTGGCCTCCTAGGTAATCTCGGTATGCTGGATTCGATAATCATCTTTCGAATTTTAGATAGCCTGTCCATGAAACATGACTGCATGTCGATTAGTCTGCCCTCGGTAACAGAGTTGCCCGTTATGTCGAAATGGATATCGATCTCGGTATCGACATCTTTGGCTTGTAATGGGAAATCTTGGAGCGAATAGTAGTCTAGGCCATGGGGTCTTGGGGGAGGGGCGATCTCATTCGGCTTGACTGGCGCTATGACGCGACCTGGTTCGTTCTGAGGAGTCTCGTGGATATCGGAGGGAGGGGGCGATCTTGCGTCGATTGCGGCGCCAAGGGATTCTTCAGAGTTTGAAGTCGGTTCCTTTGAACCCATTTCAATGAGTCTCCTCACAGCAGCATCATCCAGTAATCGAATTGAGTTTTCAACTGCTCTTTCGATAAGCAGATCGAGATCCGGTGCAGACTCTACCAGAGGCATCGCTGAACGCTTGATGAGTAGCCCCTTCGACATGAGTCGGCGGCTAAGATCGGCACCGGAGTCGGACGACACAAGGGCAGGAAGTTAGAGGGATGCTCATCATGGTATCGGGAGCAAATATGGGACATTAGTGCTCTAATATTCAATCCCAATGTGTTTCTGAAGCGAAATCAATTGACGAGGGTTCGGCCCTACTTGCCCCCTGGGGGGCCCAGCCAGATGCTCCGTCCCACTCGTCCACATCTTGGCCAGTCCTCTCCTCATTTGAAATTCGACGTTCTTCGGCCCTACGTCTCCTATCATCAAGATCATCGCTATGATCTAGAATCTCTAGGACCATGCGCATAGCAAACTGAACAAATGAACGCTTATTCTCAATTCGGTCATTGGTACCAAAATCGTTCCTTCGTACAATGTATCTTCCATCCGCGGTCGTGACTGCAACGTACACCAAGCCCACTTCCTTCGACTCTGTGCCTCCTGTTGGGCCTGCAATCCCCGTTATTGACAAGCTGATATCGGCTCCTGAGTGGTGACGTGCGCCATGCGCCATCTGCAGTGCTACTTGATGGGAGACTGCACCTACCCCGCCTTCTTCGAAAGAAGACGGAGAGACATCTACCTCCGATATCTTTGAAGAATTGGAATAAACAACCCAGCCCTGTTTGAACCATTCTGAACTTCCCGAGATATCCGTGAATGTCGAACTTATGAGGCCGCCAGTACAAGATTCAGCCACAGAAATAGTCCATTGCCTCTTCTTTAACCGTCTCCCGATCCTCGAAGCCAGGCCTGCAATCTCCTCGACCATGTAGTTCCCTGAGACGTCTACCCTATTTGCATTGATGGTGGGTCCGGCAGGAATTGAACCTGCGATCTTCGCTTTGTAAGAGCGACGTCATAACCCCTAGACCACGGACCCTGTCCACCCGCTATCCGCATATGGCTTGAACAACACGGTTGTTTGCGGGGGTTCAAGCGGGACCTCTGTATCCGAGTTACATGCTGACGAAGGAGGTGGCACGCCTCAGAGACAAGGACGTTCGTCAGAGAAGGAGGGCTGTTAGAAAGCTCTTCGAAGATGGAGATCCATCCGCAATGTCGCATTTCCTGCCTTTCCTCGAGGATGATGACGAGTGGTTTGTCAAACGAGCGTTACTGGCGGTTGAACGCTGGTATGATGGAAGTGACCCGAATATTGCGAAATCTCTGGCTTCGAGCGAAAACAACGAGCGAAGACTCCTCGCAGCGAGAATCGCATCGCGAACATCGTCCCCCGGTGAAATGCTGAGAGATCTGTGTGAAGATGATGATTCGAAGATCAGATTGGCTGCGTGGTCGAACCTAATTCGGCATGATTCAACGGCGGCTCGTGAGGGGTTGAAGAATGAAGATCGTGCAGTCAGGAGATTGTCAGCTTCGGAGCTTATTGATTCGGGAAAATTCACTGAGGAAGATGTACAAATCATAGCATCGGATTCTTCCTCCGCAGTTCGTAAAACCCTGATCAAGAGACTGTCGGACAACATGGGGGAAGACCCCTATCCTGAATTGCCAGAAAATCTCCTTGAGGAGGTATCTGGTAGCGTCGAAGACGCATCTAGAGAGATCTCCGTCTCTACGTCTTCTGCACTACGGACGCCATGGATACGGGATTTTCTGGGATCATCGGTGCCTGAAGTTGTTACGATTCTCACTGCAGGATTTAGAGAGAGTTCCTGGGTAGAAGATTCTGATATCGTGGATTCAGTTGTAGAAATTGCCTCCGACCCCCTGCTGGAGAGGATTCTTCGACGAGGGAAGGGAGTGTACGTCGAAGCCGCTTGCATGAAGGGCATCATGGATCAAAAAAGATCCGAAGCAACCCGCTCCAGACTGGTGCTTGACAGAATCGGCAGGAGCCCCTCATCCGATTTTATCGAATCGCTTGGTTCCGTGGGTGCTCCGGCTGAGAGTGAGCTTGCAATGGCGATATCCACGCTTGTTGTTGAAGCGAGCAGATCAGATAGCGGGAAGTAGGAGTCTCGAGAGTGGGACGGAGATAGGCGGAAGGTCGTCGGAGAGCAAATGCCTACTTGTCTTTGGAGGGAGCAGTTCTCCTGAAGACGCTGCTTCCAAGACATCCGCCTTCGATATCTCGATCCGGCCACTGCCAGGCCAGGGAATGATGGTGATCGAATCATCCGAAATATAGTCAACAAGAACACAGGGGAGGCATAGTAAACCCATCCTCTTTGCTATCTCATAGCGATGGTGTCCATCGAGTATCGTTCCACTTACCCTATCTACGAGTAACGGCTTGGTGTATGCATTCCATCGGACTGTCATACGTTCAAGCTGATCTACCTTTTTTAGGACGATCTGCTCATGCGGCCTTAGGATCTCGAACGGTACGAGTTGGACCTCCACAGTCCGAATGCAAGGCCATCTCGTTTAGGCCTGCCTGAACGGCACGATAAAACGAGAGTCGCATATGCCGAATTGTGAGAGACCGCCTGACCCTGCTGAGTGATCTCAGTGAAAACGATTCAGAAGTACTCGGAAAATTGGCTTCTAAGGGCAGAACTTGGATCGTAGGCGGGTGGATAAGGGACGGTCTGATCAAAGAAGGTCGACGAGATCTGGACATCACAACGGAACTTACTCCCGAGGACATAGTCAAAATTTTTCCAAATTCCCTGACTCATGGGGCGAGATATGGCACAGTAGTGGTGAGGATTCCGGGATCTGATTCTGGATGGGAGGTGACCACCCTGAGGACTGAAGCAGACTATAGCGATGGCCGACGCCCTGATGTCGTTAATTTTGGGACTGACATCGTGGAAGACCTATCGAGACGCGACTTTACCGTGAATGCTATGGCAGTATCTTATCCTGGTGGGGATTTTATCGACCCATTTGGGGGCCTTTCAGATTTGAATTCCAAGATAATTAGAGCAGTGGGGGATGCTTCTGATCGTTTTTCAGAAGATGGTTTGAGAATCCTGAGAGCGTATCGATTTGTTGCCGTTTCAAGTGGATGGGAAATTGAAGATGAGACGAAAGCTAGTCTGGGCAAAAGCCTACAGATGCTAGATTCGGTGTCTGCCGAGAGGATCGGCATGGAATTCAGAAGGATGCTTGAGCTGCCCGGATCGAGTCGGTCTATCTCGATAATGGCTGAACAAGGCGCTCTCCAGAAGATTCTCCCAGGGTCGTGCCCGCCAGAAAATTATCTGCCCACTGGGAAACTGGCAGTAGACTTGGCGGTCATGTTCTCAAATGGGGGTATTCCGAAAGAAGAAGCAGTGTTACGAGCTCGTAAGGGGCTTAAAGCGACGAATACCGAGATTCAATCTCTCGAACTCCTGATGAATATCAAGCCCGAGACAGCCCTAGTTAGCATTGGAGAAGTCAGAAGATTTCATGCTGCGATTGATCCTTCTCAAAAAGAAGACGTACTAGATTATCTAGGAGTTATCGGGCATGACAGGAGAGAGTACGTCGATTCCGTGGAGCGACCATGGGGTGGAGGGCGCGCCCTCGTCGATGGGCGTGTTCTTGCAGAAGAGACGCTCCTTGAGCCCGGAGTAAGACTTGGAAGGCTCAAAGATTTCCTTCACAGAATGCAAATCGAAAGAGGACTGTCGAATAGTAGCGAGATACTCGGCCTTATTTCAGAAATAGACTGGGAAAACGGGGATCCCTTGTCGTGGCCAAAGATGGCCTGGCCTTAATCAGAGTCCCTCGGCGAGGAATTCGATATATTCCTCGGGGGACAAGAAATGATCTTCATCATAGTCGTGAGGTCTGACAATCATTAGCCAGCCATCCCCATATGCTTCTGTATTGACCATGTCTGGCGAGTCTTCGACTTCGCCGTTCAATTCCAAAATACCGCAAGGAAAAGGGCTGTCCAATAGAACAACGTCGTCACTTGTTCTCAGTGTGACGAGGATGTCTTCATCAGACAACTCGCCCTCGAAAGAGGATTTCTTTCCAGACGGATTATCTGAGGAGTCTTCGAAGCCCTCTAACTCCTGTAGATTTGGCAGAGTGACACGAATAAATTCGCCCCATACTGCAGCGACGTACTCGCTTACTCCGACTTTGACAGACGTCTGCACATTGCCGTCTTCATCCTCTTCTCTATCGATAACTTGGAGCCACAGGTGCTCCTTTGTGTATCTCCTATCTTCTGCAACACTGAACTCGATGTCATCGTCACTGGCCATGTCAATCCGACCCGCGGGCCGTACCATCTTAACTTGAATTATTCGACTCTACCGCATATTGTGTATTCATCGCCAATACGATGGATTAACAACCCTAGGCTTACTCTTGGAGTTGGGGCGGATATGGATTTCCAAGAGACAGACGAGCAAGCCATGATCAGACAGATGGTTAGAGATTTCGCTGAGGAGGTTCTTGCACCGACTGCTGCATTGCGGGACAAAGAACAACGCCCTCCGCTCGCTGAATGGGAATCGTTCTGCCAGCTAGGGCTACAATCAATGACTATCCCTGAGGAGTACGGGGGCAATCCTATCGATGATATCTCGGAGGCAATTGTTGTGGAAGAGCTTGCAAGGGTGGATGCCTCCTTCTCAGTCATGTTTTGTGTGCACGTTGGTCTGTGCGCCGCTACAATAGCGATTCACGGCGATGACGATCAGAAATCAAAATATCTGCCTCGCTTGGCAGCAGGCGAGGTCGGGGCCTACTCCCTTTCAGAGGCTGGTTCGGGTACCGATGCTGCTGCGATGAGTTGTACTGCGAAGTTGAGCGAGGATGGGGCCCACTACATACTGAATGGAGAAAAAATGTGGGTTACTAATGGGAGTAGTGCAGGGATATATGTTCTATTCGCGAAGGATGTCGATCATCCAGAATATGGGTCCAGAAGCCATGGCGGCACTACGGCTTTCATTGTGGAGAAGGGTTTCGATGGGTTCTCCGTGGGGAAGAAGGAAGATAAGCTGGGAATCAGATCCTCCGATACCTGCTCTTTGGTTTTGAAAGACTGCAAGGTACCTGTTGAAAATGTACTCAGAGGTGCAGGAGAGGGTTTTCCCATCGCCATGAATGCATTGGATAACTCCAGGATAGGAATCGCTGCACAAGCCCTCGGAATTGCGCAGGGCGCATACGAAACTGCATTGGATTACGCTCAACAGAGAACAACATTTGGGAAACCGATATCGAGGCATCAATCCATTGGAAATTATCTTGCAGATATGGCCACTAAGATTTCAGCTGCGAGGTTGGTTGTCTACAAAGCATCATGGGCGAAACAGCAACACTACCATGCAGGAGGGCCTAGGCATACCACTGAGGCCTCGATGGCCAAGCTATTGGCTGGAGATACCGCCATGTGGGTTGCTGAGAGGGCTGTCCAGGTTCTTGGAGGGTACGGATACACTACTGATTTCCCGGCTGAGAGGTTCTTCAGAGATGCCAAAATCACACAAATCTACGAAGGCACACAAGAGGTTCAGAGGATTGTAATTAACAGATCGATATCCTCTAAAAATTCAGATTGAGGGGCATTCTGGAAATCTGATGACACGGATTCACTCACGCTTCTGCGTGATGATAGCTCAGATTGAACTCCATCAAGACGGGGAGTTCTTTGTTTTCAAAGTTGAAAATGGCCTGGTTTTCCCAGACGGAGCCGTTTTCAGATTCCGGGCCGTCCCATGAAATCATATCTGCACCCCAATAGCAAAAACCGATACCGCCATCAACATCAAAAATCTGCTTTTTGAGGTCGTGAAGAAAGGCCCTCTGGCCTTCAGGCGTTGCAGGGTATTCTGGGAAAATCAACTGATTTTCAGAGCCCAGAATATTGTCTGTCCAATCATTCCAACCGAGAGTGAAGGGGTATGCCGTCTCCGCAATTACGACTTCTTTGCCGGTACTTTTTACTATGTTTTCCAGTACATCCCCAACATTTTCAATTGATTTCCCGTGCCAGAGAGGGTAGTATGAGATTCCAGCCACGTCGTAATCAATGTGCTTGACATGATCGAAAAATGATGTCGATGATTCGAGTCCCGCAAAGTGAAGTATTATTTTCGCTCTTTCTGAGCTATCCCTCACTCCATTAGATCCCTGTTCAAGAATCTCAAGAAATTGAGTCATATTGTGGTGAATATTGCCATGGGGGAACAACATTCCGTTGTTCACTTCGTTTCCTATCTGGATGAAATCTGGGTCAATCTCTGTGACAATATGCCTTGTGTACTCGTAAACCTCGATTTTCAGTCTCTCGAAATCAAGCAACTCCCATGAAATGGGCGTCTTTTGCTGGCTTGGATCAGCCCATGTATCGGAATAATGCGGGCATAGCCATATCTTCAGCCCCTTTGATTTTAGTAAATCGGAGAATTTCGAAACTTGGGCCAAAGAAGAGGGACTGTCGGAGATGTTATTCCATATTCTCAGCCTAACCGTATCGACTCCATTCTGAATCAGAGAGTCGATGAAATCAACTTGATCTCCATTCCGATCGAAATAGGTATGATTGAACTCTGATATCAGCGGGTAGTATGAGATATCAACAGCGGAAATCTTGTTATTAGCGGTCTCGAGTTGATTCTGCGTATCGCCTACCGCATTCTGATCTTCATCACTCACACAGCCCGGCATGATTCCGACGAGGATGATTATCACGACGAGCCCCGATCGCCAGATCATGTATACTGGGTCGAGGCTCTAATGATAAAATATGACTCGGACTAATTGACCCAGGAGTATCGTCTCTCTCCTTCCAAATGGCCCTCAGCACCTATTGAGATCAGCGCAAATTCTCCTGAAGGCGAAATCACGGATGATCTTCTGGAGCCTCGATGTAGTGCTTCATAGATCGATTTGTCTATCGGTTGGCGGTCATCGATTCTTGAAAATAATGAAAATCGTGATGCGATGTGTTTCCATTCTGATTGGATTATTCCCTCGAAAACCTTGGCCTTTGCCCCAGAACCATAGCCGCAGAGCCCTATTCTGCTTCCTTTCATATCTTGATTCTCATTGAAATCGGACTCTAACGCGGACATTAATGCAAGGAATATTGACCCTGTGTATTGATTTCCGACCATAGAGGATGCTCTCTGGGTCTTCTCAATTCTTTCCTCGACGAACTGTTTGAAATGATCGGTCTTGGATATCTTCCTGCGGTATCCGTCGTTTGCTGACTCGAAGTCTGAATCGCCTGCTATGCCTTCCGGGAAGTTTGCCCTGACCGGCTCAGGGCCTATCTCAGATTCTATCTCGTCCCATATGGGGAGATTTCTGCGATCATGGCGAAAGACATCCGGAAACATTCTTTTTGCCTGGAAGGCATATGGGAGATGGACAATTATTCTCGCCCATTGATCTGTCAGTATTTTGTCCTCGTCGGGATCGTATCTACCTGCAGACATTGCTTTCGAGCGGAAATTGATGAAAGCATGCTTGACTGATTCCGAGTAACACCTATTGGAAAACGCTCCATCGAAAACGGGAGTGTCCTTGTGCACCTTGAGGGTCTCGGATTCGAATAGTGTGTGATCTCTCTTATCCGACTTGTCGATCATTCTCATAATCTTCTCAGAGAGATTCTTCCTGAGGTTTTGACCGGCTTCAGAAGCAAGTTCGAGGACCGTATCGACTATTGATCGTCTGGATATCTCTCTTCTGGGTTTGAAGAAATCATGAACAGGCATGGTAGACACGCCCCATATGTCTGGTATCACGAGAAGTCTTGGATTGTGGCGAATGAGAATTGCTCCTCCGCCGGCTCCTTGGGTGTATTCTCCAGATGAGCCCAAGTCGTACTTCGCATTATCAGCAAACACTACTACCCCCATTCTATCTTGATCTGGGCCCCCTCTTGCAACCCAATCCAACGTATTGTGCATGGCATCAACAGCACCAATGCAAGCGAATGTCATGTCTACAACATCACAATTCCTGAAACAGTCGACTCCATACTTCTTTGCATACCTCTGTTCGAGCATATCCATGATGTAGGTAGCAGTTGGTTTTGAGCCATCGAGTGCAGATTCGGTCCCAAGATATATCCTACCAATTTTTCCAGGATCTATCTTATTCCTGTCGATGACCCTGGCCACAGCATTTGCGCCCATTGTCGCAGTATCTTCGTGGACGTCGGGTATGGCCATTGCAGAAAGGCCCAGGCCCCGGTTCAACTTACCATAATCCGCGCCTCTGAACTCTGCGAAATCCTTGATGTCAAAGTAAAGACGGGGTATGTGAATTGCGATATCGTCGATACCCACTGACTGAACCATCGCGTGGACGCCCTTGATTTGCTATTTAGCGAAATCGCCATTCTTGCCACTCTTGAGGCGCAGTACAGGGCGTTACCTGTTTAGCCAGTGATATCCATTATCTGTTTCATTAATCGATTATTTGAGTCGAAATGCTCCCTCAGAGGTTCAAGGATTTCAGAGAGGGAGTCTGCAGTGGCCATCTTAAGATCGAATGGGTGCAAATCGCCATTTGATACCGCCTTTGTCAATTCATCGATATCGCTCCATTCCGAAGGCTCACCGAACTCTGGCTTGGGGGTGACAGTCATACTCCCGAGCTGCGGGAGTATGATGTGATTAACAATCTCGTAGACTGGCGAATCTGTATCTTGTACATCGAGAAATGCCTTTCGAAGTTTCTTACGCAGGGCCTTGTGGGAATCGTGTAGTATTATCGCATTGGAGGGATCTGACTTCGACATCTTGTGATCGAATGAATCCATACGGCCGCCTTGTTTTCCCTTCAGTCCTGAAAGCATTGGCGTGTGGATGCATGTTGCCTTATGCCAGCCATTCCTATCTGCTACGTCACGCATGTACATGTGGGCCTTTCTTTGATCCATTCCTCCAAAGGCTATGTCCACTTTGAGGCGAAAAATATCCGCTGCCTGCATGGGAGGATAGAAAAATGCAGCTAAGTCGTCATCGGATGAGTCCTCAGTCCTCCCCATTATGCTAAATGTGCGTCTAGCTCTAGCCAAACTCATTCCCTTTGAACATCTCAAAACGGTCTCCCAGTAGGCACCCTCATCCATCAATTCACTGGCTCTTAGAAATCTGATCTGCCCTGCTGATTCGCCTTCGGGGGGTTGGTCCAAGAGGACTCGGAAAACCTCCGACATGTAGTCGGCAGCTGTCGATATCTTCTCCATATCTCGGCCGAACTTGTCGTTTACCCACGCGTGCCAATCGGCCAATAGTATAGTGACGTTGACGCCCTCCCTGAGCATATTGCCGATACAATCTGCAATCAGCATCCATCCAAGGTGCGCCTTGCCGCTTGGTTCAAGCCCGATATATGCTCGAATGATATCGTCTCCTCCAGCACTGGGCGATCCATCGATTACGGAAGCGACGTGATTGGCACCAACGACTTCTTCGACATTAGCAAACATACGGACCATGGCGGCATTGGCAGCCTCGCTGAATCCGTCTGAATTTTCCATGTCGAATCCTCACGCGCTCAATAGTTTGCCAAGCTTCTCTGCTCTTCCAGCCGCACGGGTGTTCTCCCCATTCTCTAGTGCCTCTTCTATTTCCTCAATGAGTGCATTTGCCTGTGATTTCACATCTTCCGACAGGTTCTCTGACATCGACATGAAATGCCGAGCTGACGAGACGCCTGACTTGGCTTTGGTTGCCTTCTTGGCCCATTCTTTTGCTTTGTCACCTCTTTGCTTTGAGTTGTACCCTGTTGCCTCATCGAGAAACTGTGTCCATCGCTTTCTAGCATCCATAGCAGCGCGCACCGCATCCGGGTCATCGAAATCCGGAGGGACGTTCGTTACATCCACTCTCAGTGCACCTGAATCGTCATACTTTCCTTCGATGGAGGTCATGATTCCGTGGGAAGCCACAAATGCCTGTGCGTCGATCTTTTCGACATCGTCGAAATATCTCTTTGCCAGGGACGATAGTCCTCCGTCTGCTGCCACTGTCTTGACTACTCCTCGCTTTACATCGAAGCGCTCCATGTGCCGTGGGATGTCCGAGGGGATTTGAAGGCTGTCCGTGGTGAGCATGCCTACCTGCTGAACGCAGTGGCTAAGCAGGATGAGTCGTGCCGAGCATCATGGCCGCAAGGTTGCTGGTGTTTCTGATGTTGCTAGGGATGGCCCCTACAGCGATTGCAGAGGATGGCTCTGTGATGAGGATAGACCACTCATTTACGTTGATGGAATATGATCCTGGGATTGAAGATGCTGCTATACATCCGGCTTCGAATTGGGTCGTTGTAGTGGGTGCAGAAGGATATGCTGTATCGATGGATAAGTCATCTCCAAGCACCATGATACCTCTTGCAGATATCTCAGATTCGGATCTGTTAGATTCAGATTACCACCCTGGTGGCAACACAGCGCTGATTGTGGGTGAAAACGGGTCGGTCCTCAGGTATGCGATTTCCGACCATTCGATAGAGAGAGCAACATCGGCTCAGTCAGTAGGGTACGACACCATGCAGGCCGTATCTTGGAATGCGAATGGCGAATGGGCATATCTGGGAAGTTCGGATGGTACCCTGTATCGAATGCGCCCAGCGGGAAATGGTAGTTCAGAGATTGTACCCATGCCAGGCACTGGTGGCTCACCAATATCGAGTATAGACTGTCTTCCAGAACCGTTTGTGTGTTTGGTGGCATCCGCCGAGGAAGGTATCGGGATGATCGATAGGGACCATGTTCTATCCTGGGTCGGGGGGAGTGGCTCATCTTGGTCGGATATTGTTTGTAGATCCGGGGGGGTGCCTGTTTGTATTGCGATATCCATGGATCGATCGATTGCAGAGATTGAGTTTGAGTCAGGAGTAGTTGGATTGAACATGCAAACTTTGGAGGGATTCGAAGGGACGCCGCGCTCTATTTCGTTAATCTCTTCAGAGCAAATTCTAATCACGGCAACACCTGCTGAAATCATGGAGCACCGGCCTTTGGGGGGCGGTACATTCACCTGGCTCACCAATGAGGCAATCGTTGGGCAATCATTCGGCGTAAGTGGTTCCACCATAACAGGAGTGTGGGCTGGCGATAGTGGCGACCATTGGATCATGACTCGGGATGGAACTGTTGCGCTACTGGTTCCTGAGGAGGTAGGCGTAGCTCAAGGATTACCGAAATTAGTGACCATGCTATCATTTGGAATCATGGGCGTGATGGCGATCGGGATATGGTCTACAAGATCGAGTAGATGAAATCGAAGTGCGAACCTTGAAGGGACTCTGCCTCGGCGGATGAATCGATATTATGGGATACGAGGCACTCGACTTCTACGATGTTGATTCACTCCTTACAGATGAAGAACGCATGATTCGCGACGTCGTGAGAGACTGGGTGGATGAATCAGTTATCCCAAAAATAGAGAATGCTTGCAGAGAGGGGGTCTTCCTGGATGAATGGCGCCAGGAGCTTGGCGGCATGGGGATATTGGGGGCCCCATTGAAGGGGTACGGATGCCCTGGACTTTCCTACACAGCATATGGCGTGATTTGTCGAGAATTGGAAAGAGGAGATAGCGGAATCAGATCCTTCGCAAGTGTGCAAGGTTCTCTTGCGATGTACCCGATATGGGATTTCGGAAGTGAGGAACAGAAGGAGAAGTATCTGCCCAAGATGGCAAGTGGAGAGCTAATCGGTTGCTTCGGGTTAACTGAACCAGACTACGGATCGAATCCCGGCGATATGGTGACCAAGGCTGAAGAGGATGATGACCACTATATTCTGAATGGCGCGAAGATGTGGATCACAAATGGGACTATTGCTGATCTGGCAGTAGTCTGGGCCAAACTAGACGGAGTCATCAGAGGTTTCATCGTTGAGAAAGGCGATGAGGGTTTCTCTGCACCAGAGATGAAAGGGAAGCACTCGCTAAAGGCTAGCGTTACATCAGAACTTGTATTCCAAGACTGCAAGATTCCAAAAGATAGGATCCTTCCAGGCGTCAAAGGGCTCAGAGGGCCGTTTTCATGTCTTAACAATGCTAGATATGGAATCTCATGGGGCGCGGTTGGCGCTGCTCAGTCATGTTTCGACTCAGCCAGAAGCTATGCGATGAGTCGGATTCAATTCGATCACCCAATAGCGGCTTACCAGTTGGTGCAGAATAAATTAGCCTGGATGCTTCGTGAAATCACAAAAGCGCAACTTCTCGCATACCACTTGGGTGTCAAGAAGGATTCAGGAGAATGGGTGCCTGAACACATCTCTCTTGCGAAAATGAACAATGTGGACATAGCTCTCGAAATTGCACGTGTTGCTAGAGACATCCACGGTGCGAATGGCATACTGGACGAATATCCGGTCATGCGCCACATGGCAAATCTCGAATCTGTAAAGACGTATGAGGGAACTCACGACATACACAATCTGATACTAGGAAGGCACATAACCGGCATTCAGGCCTTTACGAGAGAAGCCTGATTCCGTTGTATTGATAGGACTGCTGCCGGAGCGAGGTATGGTGATCGCGTGAAGGTAGCCGTCCTAATCAAGCAAGTACCAGACACAACAGCAAGAATTAGCATAGCCGGCGGATCCGTTGATGAGGGCTCTATATCGAAATGGACAATCAGTCCGTATGATGAATATGCCCTTGAGGCCGCCCTTAAATTGCAAAGCGAATCAGGGGCGAAGGTAGTTGCAATTACTCTTGGGCCACAGCGTTCTTCCAAGTCTCTTATCGATGCCGCAGCGGTTGGTGCTGATGAGTTGATGCACGTATTGTATGAAGGGGATACGGGGTCATTATCACTTCAGAGTGCTCTGGCGGCTGCTGTCCGTAAATCAGAAGCGGATATCGTTCTTGCAGGCAAGCAAGCAGCAGACACTAACTCTGGCTCTACAGCACCAGGAGTTGCACAGATGCTTGGCCTTCCCTGTGTGGGTCTTGTCTCGGAGGTAAAGGCGGTTGACGGCAACTTCGTGGCAACTCGATCGACTTCCTCAGGCATGGAACGTGTTTCGGTGAATGGCCCATGCGTATTTGCATTCGACAAAGGCGATGAAGAGCTACGAAGGCCGAATGTGAGAGGCATCATGATGGCTAAAAAGAAGCCGATAGAGTCGCTATCCCCTGCTGATCTTGGTGTTTCAATGGAAGATGGCGGCGTGAATGTTGAATCAGTCGGATACCCTCCAGAGAAGCCTGCCGGGCAGACATTCCAGGGTGCGGCTTCTGCCTCTGAAGTCGTAACCAAACTGAGAGAAGAGGCCAACGTAATCTGAGGAGGTCATGACATGAGTGTAACAATCGTTTCAGAACCGCATGAAGAAGGAATGCATCCGACCTTGCCGCAATTGGTGAGGGCGGCATCGATTATCGGTGAATCATGTACTGTGATTATACCTGGTGGAAATGGTGCCGATGAAGCATCGAAAATACAGGGTGTTGAGAAGGTCATAAAACTCAATGGAGACTGCTTCTCAGTATTCGATTCATCGGCATGGTCAGCAGCAATATCCGGTCTTGTCGATGGTACTGTTCTGATGGCTACTACCCCCATGGGGAGGGAGCTTTCAGCGAGCATCGCAGCAGGTCTTGGACGTTCAGTTGTCCAGGATGTGACTTCGATAGCCCCGGGCATAAAGGTCGAGAGGCCCGCCTACTCCGGCAAGGCTGTGGAAAGTATCTCCGTGAGTGGCGATGCAGTCATTACGATCCGTCCGAACGCAATTGAATCAGCGGAATCGGGGGGTTCAGCGGATGTTTCGACGGTTGACTCCGGGGAGAACTTGAAGATTGCAATCTTAGAAGCCATTGCCAAGGCAGGAGAACGTCTCGACGTCTCTGAGGCTGATATCATAATTTCCGGGGGAAGGGGCCTTGGAGATCGATCTAATTTTGAAAAACTGGAATCTGTTGCTGATTCTCTCGGTGCCGCGGTGGGTGCTAGTCGCGCAGTTGTGGACGAATGGGGCCTTCCTCACAGTATGCAAGTTGGCCAAACGGGGAAGACCGTCACCCCATCCCTCTACATTGCAGTCGGAATATCTGGTGCGATTCAGCATCTAGCCGGTATGCGATCAAGCAGATACATTCTCGCAATCAACAAGGATCCCGAGGCACCTATCTTCGGTGTTGCCGACTATGGAATCGTTGCTCAGTGGGAAGACGCGCTGCCAATCCTACATGAGGCCATCAAGTCTCTTCCGTGATCCTCGAAGCGATCACGGCGATGTGGTCTACGTCAGAGATTTTGACATCGTGGCTGTTTATCGACCATCTTGATCCCATGGCCGTCCATGATTTTCCATCATGTGTGATATCCTTCGAAATTGACATGCCAATACCGAGGGCTTTCGAAATAGCTTCTTTCGACATCCATATCCGGAGTCTTGAGTGCTCGTCATGAACATCATTTTGTTCCTCTTCATTCAATATCAAATTAAATGCCCCCTGGGATACTTTCCGATTTCTAGGTTCCAAATCCACCCCCACGGGCATATCGGAGGGTGCTACCACAGCTACAGCCCCATAATCAGAATGAGATATGCTACATCTCGCAAAGATTCGACCATCACGAACCAGACAACCGCCCATGTCAGGCACTATTTGCAAAGTGTCTCCATCTCTAGACTGTGAAATTTTTGAAAGGGCGTGTCTCCCTGAAATATGGTGTAATCTTCTTTTGGGGCTCCTAGAAGCCATTATTTTCGGATCCAGGAGAGGAGGGTTGTTTGTATCTTCAGAATGAGCAGAATGCTCCACAAAATGAATCGTGAATGATTTTTGACTTGATACGATCTTTGAGGCATTGTGGAGCATATTCCCTACTCCGCGTCTATCAAACCTGGGCGCTCGCTAGCATCCAGGGTAGCCATTGATTTCATCATAAGACCATCAATTTTGAGCACGGGGGTGCCATCGAGTCTTATTACTGAATCGTGGAGAGTGGAAGAATCGGGTGAAGACCCGATCCTGACGGACAAGACGGTTAACGAACCGTCTGAAATCTCGTCTGACAGGACTATCCTGCGTGCACCCACGGGGAGAGAGTCAACACCATCGATATCCATTGATGTTAGACCAGCCGCCTGAAAACATGATTCAATGAGCATCGGGTGTGCTATCATTGTAGGTTGTTTTTCACCCGCTCCCCTGTTGAATAATTCTGGATTGGGGATGTCCCTGATATCGTGCACACGTGCTTCAATTCCTCGGCCATTTTCATTCTGAATAGATGCTACCACTCCAATCAGAGGTTGGAATCTTGGCCCATGGAACATACGGTTGTAGATATCTGCTGAGGCAAGGATTCTTGATCCATCTTCTTCCTCAGGGATAATGTCAGGAATTGATTCAATTCCCATAGAAGGGCGCAGTATTGCAATGGCCTTGTGATGGATTATCGATTGTCCGAGCCCTCCGGGGGCCATGGACTCTATGGTGCAAGAAAATGCAATTTCAGCACCATCGTGCTGAATGGATTCAACAGCACAACGAATTTCCTTGGTCCCTCTTGTGATTTTCACGGGTATTCCGAATTCAACATTCTCGAATCTGACAACTTTGCCATTATTTGAACACAGACTAACGGTCTCAGCCATCATTTCGAGAGCCATTACCCCTGGAAAGTATGGCACTCCAGATATTGAGTGGTCTTTGAGATATGTGTGCGAATCCGGATCCAGATCGATAGAGGTGACTGCCTTCATGCCGATATCGCATTTGAGGATCTGCTGAATCATCGGGAAGGTAAGAGGGTCACCATAATCAGAAGATGCACTCGGAGACAGATGGACTTCCTTTTCTCTTACTGATTTTCTGTGATCTAAAGTACCCATTTTTCCTGCGATAAGGACTGGCGTGCCTGCTGATCCCAATACCTCTTCAACGAACATACGGGCACCGTCGTCGACGGGTATCATGTCCACTCCTGCACGATCGAATACAGTTTCCAGCGATCCCCTTGTAGCCATCCCCGCACCGGCCCAAGGCGACCAAGCAATTGAGATTGAGACCATGTTTTCCGAGGATATCCTGGCATGTTCGGCATCCAATATCCTGTTCGCTGCACAGTAGTCTAGTTGGGCTGCATTGCCCAATCTTCCGGCTACGGACGTGAATGAACATGCGAATCTAACCGGCTGCTTTCTCGAAGATAGCGAACCGTAAATCGACAGCCAGCCCCCTACTTTTACGCCCATGACCTTCTGTACGGTTTCATCTGACTTTGAATCGAAAGGTGTGGAGTCCTCAATGCCTGCGCCATGCACTATACCAGTTATAGGCCCGTAATTGCCGATGATTGAGTCGATCGCTGTATCAACAGACGTCCTTGATGTGACATCCACTGAGACGTATTCTGCGATGGCTCCGGCAGCTCTGAGTCTCGAAAGGGTAGAATGAATCCCAATGGCCCGTTTCTTAGATTGCCAAGCATCGTCCCACTGCTTTAGAGTGACTTTCCCAGAACTACTGATTGAATCTAGATGCTGCTTCAATTGGTTCTTCTCATCTTCCATGGCATCCTCATCTGAATTCGCTAGATTGGCCAATTCCGGGTCCAAAGCGGTCCTGCCGAGCAAGATGAATGTGGGCGAATCGGATTTCTCACTTGATGCGAGGCGGATCATGCATTCTGCAGTGACCCCGGCAGCCCCACCACTCACGATCCAGACGTCGCTAGGATTGAGGGATATCTGAGGAGAGGGGGCATCTGAAATTCTTAGGGAGATTCTTTGTCTCTTGAGATCAGCATCGATACCCACCTCAATCGGCCCTGTCTTCCTAGTCGTCTCTGCAAGTATTGCGAGTGCGGCAGAGTCTGGATTATCGAGTAATTCGGGATTCAAATCGACTGCTCTGATTATCACATTTGGGCGCTCTCTACCGTAACTCATTGCGACTCCGTGTGCTCCTGCAGCCGCTGAGTTCAGATCCCCTCCTGAGAAACCATGGGCACCGTCCAATGCAGAAACTGTCACAAATGTTTGAAATTGAAGGTCGGGATTGGTATCGAAGTCTTTCAAGAGCGAATGTGTCGATATGGCCCATCCCAATGGGTCCGGGTCGCTGGCCAGTGTCCCCTCTGCGTCAAGGGGGGCCAGATGGATGAGTGCTGTATCCACGTTTCTTATCTCCTCATTTCTCCCCTCGTCCACGAAGATGGAGCTTACGCCAAGTGACTGGAGTTTTGCTGATAGGGCGTCGGCTACGCCTCTTTGATCCCTGGTGATAAGAATCTGCGAAGGCAAATGACCCATTGCCAGGGAGGCCATATTTTCGATTTCGATCCTATGTCTGTGAATTTCAGGGGGGTCACGAGAGCCATTCTTGTTATGGGCACCTGGGTCGCGTAAGGGAGTGGTTCCCCCGCCATTGAGTCCGGACACGTAGGAGGCGACATGCCCCAGAGTTGGGTGATCTCTGATCTGGAATTCCTCATCCACCTCTAGATTGAATTCGGTTCTTATGTCTGACATTATCTCTGCCTGCTTGATCGAGTCGATTCCCAGCTCGCCCTCCATGTCCGCATCGATTTCGATGAATTCTTGGGGGTAGCCGGTGTGCTGCACCACGATTGGGAGGATTCGGGAAAGTGTCTCTTCATCGGATTGTGATTTCACTGTCTCAGCAGTCACATTGCTATTTTCATGTGTTACAGGCGCATCGGGAGATTTCTGGTTAGCAGCACCTGGCTGTCGGGTGGTTGGTACTCCGTTCATTG
>MDSW01116734.1_pt1 | contig 27344 bp, 13 predicted proteins | sample 811171 | NCBI WGS metagenome assembly MDSW01 (sample SAMN05326641, study PRJNA326480) | marine metagenome | isolation source: seawater | place: Atlantic Ocean: North West | collected 2012 | reverse complement strand
AGCGCCTGATCTTCGCGGGCAAGCAGCTCGAGGACGGCCGCACGCTCGCGGACTACAACATCCAGAAGGAGTCCACGCTCCACCTCGTGCTCCGCCTCCGCGGTGGGAACTAACTCGGCGCGGCTCGTGCGATTTCATCAGTGGACCGCTCCAGCGTGCTCTCTTGCGTCGTGGCGACACCTTCGGCGCGATGCGACGTGAGTGAGCGATGTTGTAAGAGGATCTTTTTCGATGCGCTCGCGACTCGTCCCTCGGCTTGAATTGAAAACGACGCGCCTCGAATAGAATGTTCTGCAGACTTGGCCCCCTGAAACGCGCCTTCACGCCCGGTTCTTCTCCGCCGCCGCCTCCTTCGCGGCTTTCTCCCTCGCCGCGCGGTACTCCGCGTCGGTGGCCCATTTCCGGTAATCCTCCCCCAGGCCGCGCAGAAACACCGTCTGCAGCGCCTTGAGCGTCGTGCGCATCACGGCGTCTCCGACCTTCTCGGCGAAGGCGTTGGGGAGCAGCGCGAACGGCCCGGGCGGGTCCACCCCGACGCCGATGTCCGCCCACCCCGAGATCCCCGCGCCGCCGTCCGCCTCGAACGACACGCCCACCTCGGGCGCGGTCGCCCACCCGCCCACCTCCGCGGGCTCGGACCCTTCCTCTTCGGACCCCTTCGCCGTCGTCCCCTCGCGCGTCAACGCGCGCCCCCGGCTGTCGTCGCCTCGGCTGGCCCACCGAAAACACGTCGTCCCCCTGAACACGAAGAGGTCGTTCACCCCGAGCTCCTCCACGGTCTCCCCCTCGACCCGGCACGAGACGGCCTCGATCAGGACGCACGGGCCGCGGAGCGCGACGTCCTCGCGCTCGGGGCGGCCGAGCGGCGTCGGTTTCGGGACGACGGGCGGTCCCCCCTCCCGCGCGTCGTCGTCGTCGTCGTCGTCCTCGAGGGTCCCCTCCTCTCCCGGCATGGCGTCGTCGCACGCCTCCGGGACGCGCGTCTGGTCATCGTCCTCGCACGCGGCTTCGAACGCGGCGAGGGCCTCCTCGGCCTCTTCGATTCGTCGCTTTTCCTCGGCGCGCCACTCCGGGGTCTTCCCGCCCGGGTGCCCGCTCTGCCCCGTCCACGTGGACACCGCGTCGCCGTCGGGGACGAGCCGGACGCGGACGCGCACGACGGGGCGCACCTCGAGGGAGAGGAACTTCAGGCCCGGGATCTCGAGCTGGAACAGGTCCGGGTCGCCCGGGACGCGGCGCATCGTCGCGCCCATCGGGAGCTCGATGCCGACGTACTGGTCCACGGGGAGGCGCATGTACGCGCTGAGCGATCGGTCCTCCCCGTCGCCCGGGTCCGCGACCGCCTCCTCCACGGGGACGTTCACGCGCAGCGCGCACCGCAGGTTGGACGGGAACACCACGCCCGCGGCGTCCTCGACGGCGACCATCTTCGGGGACGCGGCGGGCCTCGCGTCCGCGTCCGAGGTGGCCACCGCGCGAGCGCGCGAGCCCGGGACGCGGCGCGCGGGGGGGCGGGACGACGCGCCGCGCGGGCGAGGCGAGGGGCGCGAGCGCCGCGACGCGAGCGAGCGCCCGGCGGACGAGCGTCCCGCGGACGAGCATCCCGCGGACGAGCATCCGGCGGACATCGCGGCGGGCGGGAGGATGGCGGGAGGCGGTGCGCCGGCGCGCGCCAGGTTCTATCCACGATGGCCCCCCCGCCGAGAGAAACGCCGGAGCGACGCGCCGAGCCGCCGCTTCGGACCGCGCGATGAGCGAATCGGCGATTCGCAGCCACGCGCGCGCGCCAGCGTCAGCGCCCCTCCCGGACCGACGACGACGGACGAAGATCGACGGTCTACGAACCCAGCATCGGACGGCTCCCGCGAGATCGCGAACGACGCGTCTCAGATCAAATTCCAAATTCCAAATTCTCCAGCGTCCCCGCCAACCATCTCAACAACAAATCGTCCAGCGCGCGTTTCATGACCGATCCCAACCTTCGCGTCGTCGCGTCGTCGCCCCGCCTCTCCGCGCACTCTCCCCCCCCACCCCCTACTCAACCCCCCCTCTCTCTGCGTCCGCTCGCCACCTTTAGCTCGCGCGCCACGTGTCCCCACCCGCGCCCTCCGTCAGTGCCACGTCGTCGGCTCCACCGCGCAGCTCAGCCCCGCGCCGAGGTGTTCCGCGTGCGTCGCGTCCTCGCGCGCCTTCATCTCGACGCTTCTCCGCGTCGCCGGGTCCTCGCGCGGGTCCGGGTCCGGTTCGGAGTCGGCGTAAACGGCGACGTCCTCGTCGCCGCCCGTCCGCGGCGCCCATCCCTCGTCGAAACCACCCTCGAGACCACCGTCCCCTCGCGCGGAGGAGGAGGACCCTCCGCCGGAGGCAACGTGATCGCGGCGGCCCGAGTTTTTTTCTTTTTCGCGGGGGGCGAAGGACGCGCCGTTCCCGTTCGCGTTCGCGTTCGCGTTCGCGGCGTCGACGGCTCCGGCGTTCGCGGCCCGGGCCGTCGCTCCGAACCCATCGCCGACGGTGTTCTTCGCGCGGTGACCAACACCGGGGTTAGTATTCGCGGTGCTCGTTCGCCTCGCCTCGGCGCGTAGCCTCGCGGCGGCTTCCTGGAGCGCGATCTCCGGCGCGGTGGCGAGCCTGATGGCCTCGACGTGCGGCCACGTCGCGCGTTCGCCCGCGGCGATGAACGCCGCCATGTCCTCCGCGCTGGGCTGCTGTAACACGCGGACGTAATCCTTGACGCGCAGTTCCGGGAGCACGGTGATGTGCCCTCGGAAATCCTGGACGAGGATCCCCTGGAGCGTTCGGACCATGCGCAGGTTCAGCAGGTCCACCTCGAGGAGTTTCTGCGCGCCGTACTTGATGTTGAGGAGCAGAAAGTTGGCGACGCGCAGGAGTTTGGTGACGGCGGCTCTTCGGTCGTAGCTTCGGCCCCGGCGCCCGCTCCCGCGCCGGCCCGTGCCCTCCTCCGCGAGGTGCAGCACGAAGTTCACGTGCGGGTTGACCTGGGACACGACGAAGTTGTTGCAGTTGAAGAGCTCCGTGAGCCTGGCGCTCGGGATGTCCGCGGTGATGGTCCCGTCGAACGCTGAGACGCCCGGCGGGTGGAACGACGTCAGCTCCCCCGTCGCCTCGTCCTTCGCGAGCAGCGCGGTGGGCTCCATGAGGCCGGGCAGGGCGCAGGACGCGTTCACGGCGGTTCGGATCAGCACCTGCGGCGCGGTGAAGTGGTTCAGGACGAACCCGTGCCCGCTCCCGACGGAGATCTGAATCGACACCGCGCGTTTGGATCGAACGAACGCCTCCGCGAACGTGACGTCCCCAAAGTACGCCTCGGTGGTCCGAGCGAACTCCTCCTTATCCATCAGCGTCCCGCTCTGCACGAAGTGAATGATCATCTTCCACACGGGCGGGAACCAACGCACGCCGTGACGATTACTCAGGTCCGGGCGAATCGTCCGAAGCAGCTCCTCCTCGGGGAACATCGAGATGAACGCCGCGACGATGGAGCCGCCGGAGGTGCCGGAGACCACCTGCGGCAACAGACCCTCCTCGAGCAAAACCTTGATCACGCCGAAGTGGTACATCGCCAACGCGCCGCCGCCGCTCAGACAAAGCGCCGTGCGCCCCAACGAACGGTGCGCCTCGCTCACCAAACGAAGCGTCTCGGAGACGTCGAACGCGGGCGGCGACGACGGAGGTAACCGCGCGGGAACGCCGCCGCTCGGAACGCCCCGCGTCTTGAACGCTCCGCGCCCAGCCGCCGCCGCCGCCTCCCCCTCCTTCCCCGTCCCCTTCTCCCCCTTCTCCCCGGCGGCGGCGGCGGCGTCGGCGTCGGCGTCGGCCGCCCTCTCGCCGCTCAGAAACCGAACGCTCGCCACCAGCTCCTTCACGAACGCCTCCGCGGTTCGCTTCGTCCCGCACCGCGCGCCCCTGAGCCTGGCGAGCCGGTCGACGCCCGCGAAGTTCCTGTGCAGCACCGTTCGGAGCGCGAGGCCTAGCGCTCGGCGGTCGCCGCGTCCGCGCGCGTCCCTCAACGCGCCGATGTAGATGCGACACAGGTCCGCATCGTAGCTCACGTCGTCGCCGCCGAGCTCGTCGTCCTCCCGCCACGCGCTCCCGCCCTCGCCGAGGTCCGCGGGGAGGTCGTCGAGCTTGGCGACGCAGGCGAGGTACTCCCTGTACCCGTCGCTCTTGTCCAGCGCGACGAGCAGCCGGTTTCGCTCGCGGGCCATGTTCGCTCGCTCCCGCGCCCGCAGGCCCTCGCCGCTCACGCCCCCGATCTCGGCGACGAAGGCTCGGCCGCGGTGGAACCAGTGCGGGAGGATGTACTTGTTGAGCCACACCGCGAGGTGCACGAGCGCGAAGAGCGCGAGGTTGATGTTGAGCAGGACGAGCTCGGCGGCGACGAGCGCGAGGGAGAGGGCGTGCGCCGCGGCGTTGGGGAAGGAGGGAGGCAGCATGGCGAGGACGAGCACCGCGCCGACGACCCACACGACGCGGCGGAGGATCCACTGCCCGACGAGTCGCCAGAGGTTGAACGCGACGAGCGCCCAGAGCGCGAAAAGGATCGCGCCGAGGATGGAGTAGAAGACGATGTGGAACACGACGCGGCGGTTGAAGCGCCGCCACGCGAAGCGGTAAATCTCGACGACGCCCGCGCCCGCGGGGCCGAGATGCCGGCCGAGCTCGCGCTCGAGCGTCGTCGCGAACCGGCGGGAGACGCCCTCGAGCGTGGTCATGACCCCGCCCCGGGTCGCGTCGTGGAGTAAGGAGCCGAACGACCGCGCCCGAGCGCGCAAAAAGCCGTGAACGGGGGTGGACGCGCCCGGCGGGGGAGGGGAAGGCGAGCGCGAATCGGGATCGGAGCCGGAACTACCGCCGCTCCCGGCGTCGCCGCGCGGGGAGGAGGAGGAGGGCGCGCCCGTCGCGCCCGGCGCGCCGCGGCGACGCCGAAGGGACGCGAGGCTCGCGCCGAGGCGGGACGAGTCGCCGCCCTCGGTCGTCTCGTTCGGTTTCGGGGAGGCCGACCGCGGGGAAACGCCCGAGGGCGCGCACTCGGCGGGACCGGCCGCGGAGCCCATGCCCATGGGTGATGACGCGGACTCGGCGGGAAATCAAATCGCGCGGACCCGCGCGGAGCCGCCTCGAGCCGAACGCGCGGGCGCCGCGTGCACGCCGCGCGCGCGCGCCGCGACGGAAGCGAACGCGTCGAGCGACCGCGAGCCTCGTGCCGGGTCGCGCGCGCGGCCGCCGCGCGCGAGGCGGAGGCGCGCAACACCCCGCGTTCAACGACTCTGATCCCGCAGGCGCTCCAAAAGCGCCTCGATAGGCGCGGTGATTCGACGATCGCATCTCTGTGCGATGCGCGCGAAGATTCAGATGTCCGGGTCGAGCGGCGCAGATCCCCGGGCGGTAACAACGGAATCGTCGGCGGCGTCCGTGCAATCCACGTCGCGCGGCACTCCCCTCCTCACATCATCACCGCCATGGGAATCTGGTTCGCCGTCGCCAAGCTCACCGCGCAGACCGCGGGCGTGCTCGTCGCGGAGACGCTCGCGAGGTCGCACCTCGCCGCCGCGAACCCCGCCGCGCACGACGCGGTGTGGGGCCCCGCCGAAGCGTTCCCGATCGTCCCTCGCGCGTTCGGGGCGGTCGTGCTCGTCAACTTGATCGCCGCGTCGTTCGCGGTCATCATGCTCTCGTTTCGCGTCAGCAAGGCCCGCGCGGACTACAACGTGCCGCTCCCGACGATGTACGCCGCGGGAAAGGACGCCAAGTCCGTCAAGTTCAACTGCGTCCAGCGGGGGCACCACCAGGCGAAGGAGACGAGCGATTTCTTCCTCGCCGCGTCCCTCGTCGGCGGCCTGCGGTACCCGTGCAGCGTCGCGCTGTTCGGCCTCGTGTACGCCAAGGCGAGGTTCGCGTGGGCGGACGGGTACGCCACGGGGGATCCCGCGAAGAGGTACTCGAGCGCGTGGGGTAAGCTCATCTGGACCACGCTCGTGGGCGCCTTCGTCGCCGCCGGCGCCGTCGCCCTAGAGCTCCTGGGCGCGTTGTAAAAGTATTCGTCACCACGAGGCGGAAAACCTGTTGCTGGGTCTCGATCTGAGCAGCGATCTCGCCACGAATCTGAGATTTTGCGACCGTTTCTCGCGGCGCGTCTCGGAGCGTTCGATCGTTGGTCGCGGCGCCTTCCCCCTCCCAGACGCGCCGCGCGCGCTCCCCGGGGCGCGGGACGGCACGCGATGACGTCCATCTTCGCCACCGGCTCGGCCGGAAAGTTCTTCGGCCTCGGCGCCGGGGGCGCCTTCTCCACGTACGCGGTGTACACGCGGAGCGAGACGCTCACCCCCAAGCCCGCGGAGCGGCGGGGCCGGCGGTACGCCAGGGAACGGCAAAACGCGCGACGACGCGCGAAGACGGCGCACCCCCTCGCGGCGGCGGCGGCGGCGGCGGCTGCCGCTGCCGCGGCCGCGAAGACGGACGCGGACGCGACCGGGACCGACGCGCGGTCGCGCGCCTCCCCCGCGACGCCGCCTCGGGCGGAGGCGGCGGACGCGACGGTCGAGGCGTCGACCCCCGCGCCGCTCCCCCCCGCGGGGTCGGCGGACGCGATCCTCGCGCCCGCGGCGACCGCGGGGGACGCCTCCTCCCCCACGCCTTCCCCCGGCGCGCCTCCCAAACGCGCGAACGCGTCCGTCGCGACCCACCCCCGCGACCGCGGCGCGCTCCTCCCCAACCTCGCGCGCGTCGTCGTCGGCGTCGCCGCGCCGTTCTTCCTCTCCGCCGCGCGCGATTTCCTCCGCGCGAGGCGGAAGAACGCGACCATTCGCCGCGCCGCCGCCGCGACGGCCGACGAACGGGCCGCCTTACTCGCCGACGCGCGTCGCGTCCTGACGCGCCTCCGTCGCGACGACGCCTCTCCCTCGGACGCGCCCTCGCGCGCCGCGAACGCCGACGTCATCGAGCGACTCCTCCTCGAGCTCGAGCGGTCCTCCCTCCGAGCCGCCGCCGCGACGCGCCGTTCGAGCGGACTCGACGCCTCGGCGACGCCCCGCGCGTCCGCCGCCGCCGCGGGGGCTCACGCGCCCGCGCCGCTCAGCCTCCGCACGAAAGCCGCCCTCGAGCGCGTCCGGCGCTTCGGAGGCACGCCGGAGCAGCTCGCCGGCCGCGGAAAAGACGCGAACGGTTCGTCGCGTTCGCCGCTGTCCCTCGAGGAGCTCGACCGCGTCGTCGGGTTCCAGGCGAAGGAGCTCCGCTACCTCCGCCTCGCCCTCGCCGACGCCGAGCGAAGGGGGTGGACCCTCTCTCGCGCGGCCGACGCCGCCGAGGACAAAAACGCGAGTCTTAGTCTTCCCGTCGGAGACGAAGAAGAAGAGGCGTTCGCCTTCGAGTCGAAGGAGGCGGCGGCGGAGGCGGCGGCGTCGTCCGACGCGGCGTCGGAAGGTTCGCCGCCCCCGGCGGCGTCGCCGCTGGTGGCGGTGTCGCTCACGGTGACCCCGCCGCCGGGCGTCGAGGCCTCCGGGGACTCACCCTCGGAGAGGCCTTCCTCGCCCACGCCCGTGCGCGTTTCGCTTCTCGCCGTCGCGCCCGAGGACCGGCGCAACACGCGCGCTCTTGACCGCGCCGTCGCCGTCGAGCGCACGCGGACGTTCCGCACGCCGGAGACGACGGACGCGTGGCTCCGCCGCGCCGCCAAGCGGTTCGCCCCGAGCGTTTCCCCCGAGGACGCGGCGGCCCCGGGGGACGCGAGCCCCGGGACGCCGCCCGAGCCGGCGCTCGAATCGTTCGCCACGCCGAGACCGCGCGGAGGGTTCGGGGGGGTGGGGTCCAGGGCGGAGACCAGCCCCGAGGAGGAGGCGGCGGCGGAGAAGGCGGCGGCGGAGCTCGACTCATTCGTGGACGATTTCGAGGACGACGCGAGCGACGAGAGTCGCGCGGTGGACGCGTCGCGGTCTCTGACGGCGTTCGGGTCGACCGGTGGTTTCATCGGCGCGACCCCCCCGGTGGACGCGCCGGGGTCGGGGTCGGGGTCGGGGTCGGGGTCGGGGTCCGGGGGGAGCATCTCGAGCCGCGACGGGGGTTTTTTCTACGCCGCCGCGGAGCGGATGCAGCGCGCGAGGAGCAGGGTGGCGCGCATCTCGCCCACTCGGAGAGCCGCGGGGAGGCCCATGTAGAGGGGCCGCGAGGCGACGCGCGAGCGGAGAGAGCGGAGAGAGCGTCGAGAGCGTCTCGGCGTCGGACGTGTGGTTCTTTGACGGTCGCGCGGTTCGATTCATGCACTACCGGGTATCATATACAAGTACTTTCATTCACTCCGCCCCCCCCCGAGCGTCGCCTCCCTGGCCCCCCTACTCGCGGCCTCCGCTCGCCGCCTCTTGAGGACGTTTTCGAGAAAGTACTCCCCCGCCTTGTACGAGCTCCTGACCATCGGCCCCGACGCGACGTACAGGAACCCCATCCCCTCCGCGATCTCCCTGTACGCGTCGAACGCCTCCGGCGTGACGTACTCCGCCACGGGGAGGTGCCGCTTCGTCGGGCGCATGTACTGCCCGAACGTCACCACGTCGACGCCCGCGTCTCTCAGCTTCTCGAGCGCGTCGACCACCTGCGCCCTCGTCTCCCCCAACCCCAACATGAGGCTCGTCTTCGTGATCTCCGCGCCGGCCGCCTTCGCCGTCTTCAGGACGTCGACGCTCTGCGCCCAGTTCGCGCGGCGGTCTCGGACGTGCGCCTGGAGCTCCGGCACGGTCTCGACGTTGTGCGCGAAGACGTCGAGGCCGCTCGACGCGACGCGCGACACCAACGCTCGGTCGCCGCGGAAATCCGGCGCGAGCGCCTCGACGAGCACGTCGGGCGCCTCGCGCTTCAAATGCGCGATCGTGGCGGCGATGTGCCCGGCGCCCTGATCGGGGAGGTCGTCCCTGTCGACGCTCGTCAGAACGACGTAGTCCAGGCCCCACTCGCCGATGGCGACGGCGACGTTGGCGGGCTCGTCGGGGTCGAGGGGGGGGGGCGCCCTGGACGTCTTCACCGCGCAGAAGCGACACGCGCGCGTGCACGTGTCGCCCATGATCATGATCGTCGCCGTCGCCGTCTGGCCCTCGCCCCCGCCCCAACACTCGCCCAGGTTCGGGCACTTGGCCTCCTCGCACACGGTGGAGAGGTTGAGCTCCCTGAGCTTGGCCTTGATCGCGACGTACTTGTCGCCGCCGGGAACGGAGCGCTTCATCCAAGAGGGCTTACGCGTGGTCTTGTCCTTGAGCGACGAGGGCGCCGCGAGCGAGTACGCCGCGCCGGGGAGGTCGTCCCCGGCGACGAAGTCGCCGAACCCGGGGCCGGACGCGAGCTTCGCGCGGAACTCCGCGAGCGCGGCGGCGCGCGCGTCGGACGACGACGACGAGGAGGAGGGGGAGGGGGGCGGAGTGCGCGCGGTGGACGGCGCGGTGGCGAACGCGCGCCTCGGTGACGTCGAGGCGAGATCGGCGTCCGCGCCAGCCGCGGCGTCCGCCGCGACGCGCGCGGAGGCGCGCGCGACGCCGAGACGCGCGCCGCGTCCGGACGCGCGCCGGAAGAGCGCGGCGGCGAACATCTCCGCGCGCGCGAGAGGGCAGGGTCGTCGCGAGGAGACGCTCCCGGCGTCGGCGCGGAGTGCCGTCGCGAGAGACGCGCGGCGACGCGACGATAAGCACGAGCGGTCGATAAATGTCGCGACTCGCTCGCTGCCCACTCTCAGATCATCGTCGTCCGATCAAGAATCGGGGGCGGGCGGGAGAAGGGACGAAGTGATGACGGGCGGTGCGCAATCGCAAATTTCGTCACATTTTGCCCACACGTTGGGAAAAAACGCGCGACGGGGCGCCGGGCGCGGTCCCCGCGTGATGGGATATCGACTCGGTCTTCAAACCCCCCGGCGCGATCCTCCCCCCTCACCCCCCTCCCCTCCTCTTCCCCCTCCCCTCCCGCTTCCTCCCCTTCCCCGGCGCCCTCTTGCTCGGCCTCTTAAACGCGCCCCCGACGCGCGTCTCGTTCGAGAATCCCGGTCGGTGCAGGTCCCTCGCCAGGTCCGGCACCAGCGCCTCCCTCGTCTCCACCTGCACGCCCTCGTGCGTCCACACCCGGAACGTCGCCTCCCCGGCGCACGCGACCCCGATCCACCCGAGCCCTCCGATGGAGATGTCCCGCTCCGACCGCGACCAGCTCGCGCCGCGCGTGACGACGACGCGGCTGCCCCACTCCCCCATGCGCGCGACTCTCGATTCCCCGAAGGGCGGGCGCAGTTTCCCCCCCGCGTGGCGCGCGTACAGCGCGTCCGCCTTCTCCCCGCCCCGAACGGCGTAGTGCGTCGGCACGTCCGCCGAGCACCATACGGTGAGGTAGACGGTGCGCTGGGGTCCGTCCAGGACGTCGATTCGCGCCAGCGCGCCCACGTGCAGGCTACTTCCGATTTCCGCTCGGTACGTCCTGGGCGCGAGTCGTCTGCGCGGCAGCACCGCCCTCGCCTCGTCGGCGGTGAGCCTCGACGCCACCTGGAACGGCTGCAGGAGCCCCGGGGTGTCGTACACGTCCGACCCGTTCGGGAGGAGGTCCTGGAGCCGCACGACGCCGAGGGTCGTTCCCGGGACGTGGGACGCGAGCGGCCCGCCCTCGTCGGGACCCGGGCCGCCGTATTTTTTGGACAGGCGGTTGATCAGGGAGCTCTTCCCCGCGTTCTGCGCCCCCACGACCCACACCTCCTTGCCCTCGTCCAGGAGCTGCTCGAGCTGCTCGGAGAGGATGTTGACGCCCATTCCGGTGTGCGCGGAGACGAGGTGGACGCCCGAGGCGCGCTTGAGCCCGAACGCCCTCGCGCGCCTCTGCGCGAAGGAGGTGATTCTCGCGCGCGTGCACTGCGTCGGGAGCAGGTCCACCTTGTTGGCCACCAACAGCGCGTCCACCGTCTCGTCGGCGACGTACGGCGCGAGGACGTCCACGGCGTCCACCGGAAACGACCCGTCGAAGTCGACGACGTCAACGACGAGTAATACCACCGCGCCGTTCGGGCCGACGCGGTCGAGGCGGTCGCCGACGACGCGCGCGAAGTCGAAGCTCGGCATGAGAATCTCCGCCGCCTCGTTCTTCACCCGGCCGGCGGTTCGCAAACTGAAGCACCGCGCGCACGTCACCGCCTCCGCGCCGCCCGCGCGGCGCTTATGGCGCGCGTCGCGCCGCGCCTCGATCGACGCGCGCGAGTCGTCAGAGTCCAAGGACTCGTCGCCGAACAGGGACTCGAGCGCCGCCAACGCCGCGTCCTCGTCCGGGTCGTTACGCGCGGCGGCGGAATCGGCGGCGGTATTTTCGTTCGAAACCCCGCCGAGCATTGCGCCGCCGAATCCCGACGCGACGTCGCGATAGTCCCCGTCGCTGATCTCGATGTCGAGGTCGTCCAACCACCCGTCCTCGAAGAAATCCGCGTCGTCGAAATCGAAATCGCCGGGGGCCATCACGAAATCCTCGATCGCGGCGTCCTCGATGAACACGTCCGCCTCGTCGTCCGTGGGAGGCGGCCAGGAGGAGAACAAACCCGCGTCGGCGTCCAGATCGTCGTCGGCGTCTTCTTCGCCGAGCGCCTCCATCTCCGCCGCGTCGCGCAACGCCGCCGAGGAGATCGAACCCGAAGACGCGGCCGAATCCGAACCGACCACCCGCGACGCGTCCGCCTCCTCGTCGTCGATCTCGTCGAGGAAGGCGAGGTCGGCGTCGTCCAGGCCGAGGCGCGCGACGGGGGAGGAGGAGGAGAAATAGGACGCGCCGTCGTCGTCGCGGGAATAAGCGCCCGCCTCCTCGACGTCGACGTCGTCGTCGTCGTCGTCCTCCTCGCCGCGTCGCTCGAGGAGGCGCTTCGGGACGACGAAGAAGCCGGGGAGGTTCTTGTCCTCGCACTGGAGCCCGACGCCGCACCCGGGGCAGATGCTCGGGATCGAGGCGAGGATTTCGCGCGCCTTCGCGCGGGATTCGTCGTCGTCGTCGTCGTCGGGATCGTCCGGGGTCTCCTCCTCGCGGGGGGCGGCGGCGGCGGCGACGACGCGGGGATCGTCCGCGCGGGTCCCGCCGAGGGGGGGGCGCGCGCCGGAGGCGAGGCCGCGCGCCGCGAGCGAGGGCGCGGCGGGGCGGGCGAACCAGTCGCGGCGTCGCCGGGGCGCGCGACGCGCGCGGTCCTCGCCGAGCGCGGGCGCGACGGCGGCGGGCCGGCGCGTCGCGTCGGATGATGCCCACGCGCACGCCGCCCCGCGCGCGCGTGGTCCGCCGCGGGGGCTCGAGAGCGCCGCGCGCAGACGCGCCGCGTGTCGCGCGGGCGCGCGCAGGAGACGACGGAGCATCGACCCGTTCGACGACGGCACCGACGCGGGGAGCATCGCGGAGCCGGAAGGTCGGCGTGCGCGGCGCGGGAATAGACCCGCGAGGGGGCGCGGCGCGTCGAGAAGAGGGATTATTGAGACGGAGGACGCGCGGTGGCCCCAGTTCGCGCGGGCGCTTCGCGCCAAAACCGCGATCCTAGCTGGCGCGGCGACGTGTCTTTCTGCCTGTCGATCGCCATCGCGCCGGCACTCCCTCTCGCGCGCGCCGAGCCCTCCCCTCGCCTCCGCGCCGCCGTTCCTCCCCTCGCCCTCCCTCGCGCGTCGCGATGCGCGCCGCGCTCGCGTCCCGCGCCTCGTCCGCCTCCGGCTCGATGTGCCGCGCGTTCGTCGCCGGCTCCGCGCGCCGCTCGTGCTCCCGCGCCGCGACCGTCGCGTCGACGTCCTCGCGCCGCGCGAACGTCGTCCGCGTCGTCGCCGCGCGCAACGTCCCGCGCCGCCCCCTCCTCGTCTCCGGCGTCGCCGGCGCGGCGTTCGCGAGCCTCGGCGGCGCCGGCGCGCCCCGCCCCGTCGCGAACGCCGCGACGGTCGCTCCCTCGGTCGCTCCCGCGGTGGCGGCGGTCCGGGACCTGATCCCCGGGCAGACGCTCGCGGACGGCGCGTTCGAGGTGCTGAGCGTCGAGGAGGTTTCCGAGTACTCCGTCGCGTGCGTCGAGCTCCTGCACGTCGCCACGGGCGCGCGGTGGATGCACTGCGGCGCGGACGACCCGAACAACGTCTTCAACGTCGCGTTTCGCACCACCCCGACGGACTCCACCGGCGTCGCGCACATCCTCGAGCACACCGCGCTGTGCGGCTCGGACAGGTACCCGGTCCGCGACCCCTTCTTCAACATGCTCCGCCGAAGCCTCTCCACGTTCATGAACGCCATGACCGCGGCGGACTACACGTGCTACCCGTTCAGCACGATGAACGAGACGGACTACTTCAACCTCCTCGGCGTCTACCTGGACGCGGCGTTCTTCCCCAAACTCAGCCGCGAGGATTTCCTGCAGGAGGGCCACCGTCTGGAGTTCAGCGTCAGGGACGACCCGAACTCCGAGCTCACGATCAAGGGCGTCGTGTTCAACGAGATGAAGGGCGCGATGGGGTCGCAGTCCGCGCGGTTCGGCAGGGCGCTCTCCGCGGCGCTGTTCCCGACGAGCACGTACCACCACAACTCCGGCGGAGACCCCGCGAACATCCCCGAGCTCACGCACGAGGATCTCGTGCGGTTCCACGCGACGCACTACCACCCGAGCAACGCGAGGTTCTTCACCTACGGCGACTTGCCGCTCGAGCCGACGCTGAAGGCGGCGCACGAGAAGGCGCTCTCTACATTCGACCCGATCGACGTGAGCGGCCTGGAGGTGGCGGACGAGGTGCGGCTCACGGCGCCGGTCCGTGCGACGGTGGAGGTCCCCGCGGAGGCGGTGGTGGCGGATCCCGAGCGGCAGACGACGGTGTCCGTCGCGTACCTCATGGTGAACCAGATTAAAGAACCCAACGCGGATTTGGAAAACTTCGCGCTGCTCGTGGCGTCCGACCTCCTGCTCTCGGGGCCGCAGGCGTACTTCCACGAGGCTCTGCTGGAGTCCGGTCTCGGCCAGGGGTTCGCGCCGGGGACCGGGTACAGCTCCACCCGGCGCGAGACCTCGTTCGCGGTGGGCGTGAAGGGGGTGAAAGAGGCGGACGCGGAAAAAGCGGAGGCGGAGATAGAGAAAGTGCTCTCCGCGATCGCGCGCGACGGGTTTCCGCGCGATCGCGTGGACGCGGTGATGCACCAGGTGGAGCTCAGCGCGGCGCGCGTCACGACGAACTTCGGCCTGGGCGTCGCGTTCGGCGCGATGGGGACGTGGGTGCACGGCGGCGACGCGCTTCGGAGCCTCCGGACGCCCAGGATGGCGGAGCGGCTGCAGCGCGAGCTCGACGCCGACCCGCGGTTTTGGCAGCGGCTGTTCGAGCGGCGGTTTCGCGACAACGCGCACAAGGTGACCGTCGTCGGCGTGCCGGACGCGGAGTACGACGCGAAGCTCGACGCGAAGGAGCGGGAGGCGGTGAAGAAGATCGAGGAGGGGCTCAGCGACGCGCGGAAGGAACAGATCGTCGCCGAGGCGGTCGCTCTGTTCGAGTCGCAGGACAAGAAGCAGGACGCGAGCGTGTTGCCCACTTTAATCGTCGCCGACGCGGTGCAACGCGAGGTGAAACGGTGGGGGTCGAAACAGCTCGAGACCGACGCCGGGGTGCCTTTGCAGCTGGACGAACAGCCCACGAACGGTCTGACGTACGCGAGCGTCCTGTTCGACGTCACGGACCTCCCGGACCGGCTCGTGCCGTACCTCGACCTGTTCGCCGACTTCGTCGCCGAGCTCGGCACGGCCGCGTACGATTTCAAACAGCTCTCACAGCGCGAGAAGCTCAAAACCGGCGGCGTCGGCGCGAGCGTCGACAGCCGCGTGAGCCTGGACGGGACCGAGCGGCCGAGCCTGTACCTCGCGCTCACCGCGCACGCCCTGGACAGGAACGTCCCCGCCATGTTCGATCTGCTGACCGAGGTGGCGACGAGCGCGCGGTGGGCGTCGGAGCCCGAGCGGCTCGGGCTGCTCCTGAGCCGCCGCGCGGCGAGCGCGGGCGCGAGCGTCTCCCCGAACGGGATGCAGTACGCCAAGAGCCTCGCGAACGCCACGATCGACGCGGTGAGCGCGATCGACGACCGCGCGAGCGGGATCCCGCACGTGGCGATGCTCCAGAGGCTGGCGAGGGAGAAGGAGGACGCCGTCGCCGAGACGCAGATCGCGCTCGCGGAAATCGCGACGCGCGTCTTCGCGCGCGAACAAATCATCAAGTGCCGACTCGCGTGCCAGCCCGGCGACAGCGTCCGAAAGGCCCGCGTCGCCCTCGACGCGTTCGTCGCGAGCGTGCCCCCCGGCGCGGGGTCGAACGACGATAAGTCGGGTCCCACGATCGCGGACTCGCTCGCGGCGTTCGAGCCGAACCCGTCGCGAGCGTTCGTCGCCGTGCCGTCGCAGACCAACTACTGCGTCGCGTCGTTCAAGACGGTTCCCTACGCGCACGAGGACGCCGCCCCGCTCTTCTTGCTCGGACAGGCCCTGAGCACCGCGTATTTACACAGGGAGATCCGCGAGAAGGGCGGCGCGTACGGCGGCGGCGCGAGCGCGTCCCCCGTGGAGGGCGTGTTCGGGATGTCGAGCTACCGCGATCCGAACACGCTCGAGACGCTCGCCGCGTTCGAGCGCGCCGCCGAGTGGGCGGCGACTGAGGGGAACATCACCCTGGAGGTCCTCGAGGAGGCGCACCTGAGGGCGTTCAAATCCATCGACGCGCCGCTCGCGCCGAGCAGCCGCGGCGCGAGCCTGTTCACCGCGGGGCTCACCGACGAGAAGAGGCAGCTCTTCCGCGACCGACTCCTGGACTGCACGACGGAGAAGATGAGGGCGTGCGCGGAGAAATACCTCGTCGGGAAGAAACCCGCGCTCGCCATCGTCGGAGGCGCGCAGGCCGCGGAAGCGCTCGCGGGCGACGGGTGGGTGGTCACCGACGCGGAGGGCAAGCCCCTGGAGTGAGCTCCGACGACGCGTTCACGCTTTGTTTTATTCGTCGCGTCTCTTCTTTTAAAAAAAACGCTCGCGTCCGCCGCGAAGACGAAGACGAAACCGCGCCACGTCTCTTCTCACTCCTCCCCCTTCTCATTCACCGTCTCCGCGCCCGTCGCTTCGTCTTCCGCCTCCGGGTCCCCGAGCTCGGCGACGAGGCGCTCGAGGGACGCGGCGGCGTCGTCGGCGACCGCCTCGAGCCCCTCTAGGAAGGCGACGCGCGCGAAGAGGCGCATCTTCACCACGGCGTGCTTTCCCTTGGCGCGCTCGATGGCTTTCACGCGGCGAAACAGCGCGTCCTCGCCCATCGTCCGAACGCGCATGAGCGTGTGCTGGTAGCTCGCGGTCCCGACGACGGAGACGCGCGCCTGACACCCCGCGTTGCGAAGGCGGTACGCCTCCGCCTCCGCCTCGTGGTCGCCGTCGAGCGAGTACGCCGCCGCGCGGAAATCGAGCGCGTCCGCGTCGCCCTCTCGCCCGACGCGGTTCTCGTCGTCGTCGTCGCCGAGGCCCGCGGCCTCCTCGGGCTTCTCCGCGAGCCTTCGCGAGCGGCGGAGGACGCGCCGAATGCCGTCCTCGAGGTTCTCCCCCGCGGGGCCTTCCGCCCGGGGGCGCTTCTTACCGGACCCGGCGGACGTCTTCTTCTTCCCCGGGGCCCCGCCCGAGGCGTCCGAGGACGGCACGTCGTGCCCACATCGCTGGCGCGCCGCGCTGACGATGTCGTGCACGCCGAGTCCGAGACGGCGCATGATCTCGCGGTTCCTTCGGATGTGCGCGATGCGCTCGAGCTCGTAGTCGGTGAGGCCGTGGCCCGCATCCTCGTCCTCCCCGGCGAACATCTCGCGAAGCGCGCGCGGGGACGAGAGGGTCGAGTGTTCACCGACGCGTCGTCGCGCGCCCCGCGGATGGCGATCGGACGAACCCGTCGCGGAACTTACGCGCGCGGCGGCGCAGGCCGGAGAGCCCGAGGGCGAGCGAGAAGACGGTGCAGAGCGCGAGGACGACCGCGACGGCGAGGTTGTTGATCTCCTCGACCGCGGACTCGTAGCTCATGAGCGGGACGCGCCGCGGGAGGGGCGCGAGCCGATGTGCGCCTCGAACGGCGGAGCTGTCCGAGAAGCGCTCGAGCCGGGAATTCGAATCCCCCGCGCGGTTTCCGCGGAGTCCGAGAAAACGCTCATCCGCGCGGCGGCACCCCGTCCGGTGCGGCGGTCGATGATCCGTTGTCGGGCCGCTACTTTTTCGTCGCGTTATTCCTCTGTTCCCCGCGAGATCTCTCCCCCAGAGCACGACCGCGCTCGCGCGTCTCGAACGTGGGGTTGCCGCGCCTGACGACCTCCGGCGGCGCCGGTGTTTCCGCCGCGCGGGGGTTCGGGCCGCGCCGCGCGGGCTCCCCCGACCTTCGCCGTCTTTTTCGGCGCGCGCGACCCGTCGATCCGTCTCGCGGCGGTCGTGCCCCGGGCGCGGTGCCCTTTCCGCGGGTGACGGCGCGATGGCGAGCCTGGTTCGTCGTCTGAGCTCGCGCCTCGGCGGGCCGGGGTCGCGCCCCGAGTCCCGGATCGTGTTCATCACCTCCGGCGACGAGAACGAGCGCTTCCGCTACAAGGGCAACGCGATCAGCACGGGCAAGTACAACCCCTTGACGTTCTTCCCGAAGGGCCTCTACGAGCAGTTCCGCCGCGTCGCGAACATGTACTTCCTCTCCGTCGCGATCATCTCCCTGTTCGAGGCCATCTCCCCGATCAAGCCGTACACGATCTGGTCCCCGCTCGTCCTGGTCATCGGCCTGTCGATGGCGAAGGAGGCTGTTGAGGATTACGCGAGGCACAAGCAAGATCACCAGCAGAACGTCTCCCTCGCCGAGCGCTTCAACGGCGAGTCGTTCGAGCGGTGCGAGTGGCGAGAGGTCCGATCCGGCGACGTCGTCCGCGTCGTCAGGGACCAGAGCTTCCCGTGCGACATCGTGCTCCTGAGCTCCTCGCTCCCCGACGCGGTGTGTTACGTCGAGACGAAGAACCTCGACGGGGAGACGAACCTGAAGATCAAGCGCGGCGTCGACGGCGCGGAGGCGCTGGGCCGCGACGCGGCGGCGATCAAGGCGCTCGTCGCGTCGGGCGCGTTCGTCGAGTGCGAGCTCCCGAACAACTCCCTGTACACCTTCACGGGGAACCTCGGCGTGCCCGAGCCGCCAGAGGCCGAGGCCGAGGCTCGCGGCGCGGACTCGGGTCGCCGGTCGAGCTCGGACTCCGCCGCGGGCGCGGGTCGGCGTTTGAGTTCGGACTCGTTCGACCCGGCCCGGGGCTTACCGGTCGAGAAGACGTCCATCGTCCCCGCGAACGTTTTGTTGCGGGGGAGCTCGCTTCGCAACACGGAGTGGGTCTCCGGCGTCGCCATCTACGCGGGACACGACACGAAGGTGATGATGAACTCGAGCGCGGCGCCGTCGAAGCGGTCTCAGATCGAGCTCGGGATGGACCGCGTCGTGCTGATGATGCTCGGGCTTTTGTTCGTGATGGGCGCGGTGACGGCGGTGGCGTGCGGGGTGTGGATTAAGGACGAGTCCGCGGCGCACTGGTACCTGCAGACGCGGGAGGCGGACATGGTGTTCAACCCGAAGAACAGCGCGACGGTCGGGATCGTCGCGTTCCTGACGTCGTACGTGCTGTACGGGTACCTCATCCCCATCTCGCTGTACGTCTCGCTCGAGTTCGTCAAGGTGTGCCAGGCGATGGTTTTTTTGAACAACGACCAGGGGATGTACCACGCCGAGAGCGACACCCCCGCCCGGGCGCGGACGAGCAACCTGAACGAGGAGCTCGGGATGGTGCACACGGTGCTGAGCGACAAGACGGGGACGCTGACGTGCAACAGCATGGATTTCTTCAAGTGCTCCATCGCGGGCGTCTCGTACGGCCGAGGGTTGACGGAGATCGAGAGGAGCATCGCGAAAATCGCCAAGGCCAAGGCGACGCGCGACGGCGGCGGCTCGCGACGCGGCGCCGGCCGCGATCGCGACGGGCCGCGCTCGAACGACGCGGGGGAGGCGGGCGCGGCGTCGGCGAGCGCGGCGTCGGTCGAGCCCGGGCGCGTCGCGATCGAGCCCGGGTTCAACTTCACGGACGAGCGGTTGGAAGACGGCGCGTGGACGAAGCTCGCGAACCAAACGCACGTCCGCGATTTTTTCCGCGTCCTCGCGGTGTGTCACACGGTGATCCCGGAGGGCGAGCCCACGCCGGAGACGATCTGTTACCAGGCGGAGTCCCCGGACGAGTCCGCGTTCGTCGTCGCGGCGAAGCGGTTCGGGTTTTTCTTCAAGGCGAGGCACACGAACGGCGTCGACGTGGACGCGCTGTTCGACGGGCGCGGCGGCGACGAAAAAGCTCGGACGGAGACGTTTCAGATTTTGAACATCCTCGAGTTCAACTCGACGCGGAAGCGCATGTCGGTGATCGCGAAGACGCCCGAGGGCGACATCGTGCTGTACTGCAAGGGCGCGGACTCGATCATCTACGAGCGTTTGCGGCACGGCGCGCAGAAATACGCGGACGAGACGCAGACGCACGCGGACGAGTACGCGGCGAGCGGTTTGCGCACGCTCTGCCTGGCGACGAGAACGCTGAGCGCGAAGGAGTACGCGTCGTGGAACGAAACCTACGTCGCCGCGAGTCAGTCGCTCGATCGGCGCGAGGAGAAGATCGACGCGTGCGCGGAGGAGATCGAGCGGGAGTTGTTCCTGCTGGGCGCGACCGCGATCGAGGATAAGCTCCAGGACGACGTCCCCTGGACGATTTCTCAGATGATGCGCGCGGGGATCGCCGTGTGGGTGTTGACCGGGGATAAGCAGGACACGGCGATTAACATCGGTCAGGCGTGTTCGCTCGTGCGGGACGACATGGAGCTCGTGGTCGTGAACGTCGGGGATCTGATAAAGGCGGAGGCCGATCGCGTCATCACCCGGGCGCAGTTCGACGAGCGCGCCCGCGCGAGCGTCCGCGAGCAGCTCGAGCGCGGGATCGTTCGTTGCGACGACGCGACGGCGCGCGGGCTCGACGTCGGTTTGGTCATCGACGGCCGATCGCTCTCGTTCGCGCTCGAGGCTGAGTTGGCGCCGTTTTTCCTCTCGCTCGGTTCCGGGTGCGCGAGCGTCATCTGCTGTCGCGTCTCGCCGCTTCAGAAGGCGCTGGTGACGGGGTTGGTCAAGGATTCTGGCCGGGTGACGCTCTCCATCGGCGACGGCGCGAACGACGTCGGGATGATCCAGGCGGCGCACATCGGCGTCGGCATCTCCGGCCAGGAGGGCATGCAGGCGGTGATGGCCTCCGACTTCGCGCTCGCGCAGTTCCGCTTCCTGGAGCGCCTCCTCCTGGTGCACGGCCGATACAACTACAAGCGCATCGCTCGCATGGTGACGTACTTCTTCTACAAGAACCTCGCGTTCGGTCTGACGCTCTTCGCGTACAACCTGACGACGCGCGCGTCGGGCCAGGTGGTGTACAACGACTGGCTCATGTCCGGGTTCAACATCTTCTTCGTCTCCCTCCCGGTGTTGGCGCTGGGGTGCCTGGACCAGGACGTGAACCAGCGGAGCTGCGTGAGTTTCCCGCACCTCTACAGGCAGGGCCAGGCGAACGCGTGCTTCACCGCGCGCGTCCAGGCTGGGTGGGCGCTGAACGCGGTGTACGTGGCGATCGTCACGTTTTTCGTCGTGTTTTACGGCGTGCACGGCGGGGAGGCGGATGTCAGAAACGGCGCGCCGTTCGGGCTGTGGGAGGTGGGAACCACGATGTACACGGCGATCGTGATCGTCATCAACCTGCAGATGGCGCAGATGATCAACTACTGGACCTGGCTGCACCACGTCGCCATCTGGGGCAGCGTCCTCATCTGGTACGCGTGTAACCTCATCCTGTCCGACACGGAACCCTACCTCAGCACCTTCTCGTACAAAATATTCACCCCGACGGTGGCGCCCGCGCCCAAGTTCTGGATCGCCACCCCCGTCGTCTGCTCGCTCGGGCTGCTTCCGGATCTCATCTGGCGCGGCGCGCGGAGGATGTTCCACCCGGAACCCCACCACATCGTCCAGGAGTGGGAGCGGAGGGATAAGCGGCTCAGGACGAGCGGGGTGGAGACGGGCGGCGGAGGCGCGGGGGGATCCGCCGCTCTAGGAGGAGGCGCGCTCGGGAGCGACGATCGAGACAAGGACGCGAAGGGAGGGCGAGAAGCCGAGGGCGACGGGTCTAGCACCTCCGCCGCCGCCGGAAGCGGCGCCGCCGCCGCGAAGGACATCGCCGCCGCCGCCGCCGCCGCCGCCGCCGCCCCCTCTCACCGCCGCCGCGGGTCGGCGGAGAAGATCGACGTCGCCGAGCTCGAGGGGTCCTTGACGGAGTACGCCAAGATGCAGCGCGCGATCGAAAAGACGCCGGGCGCGAGGGCGGCGCTCGAAAAGACGCCCAGCGTGGACAGGCCCCCCGCGGGGCACGTCGCCGCCGCCCTCGATCGAAGCTCGAACGCCACATCCAGGGACGAGAGCGAACGCGAAGAGGAGGAGGAGGAGGAGGGGGGAGGCTAGGCGGCGACGAAAAAGGAGCGCGCGAAAGGGAGGGGACGAGCGAGGAGGGCGAGGGGAGACGAAGAGGAGCGCAGGGACGAATGCGAAAAAACAAAGGGACGGACCCACCGCCGTATTTTACGTGATGTTTTTTAGTGTGCGCCGTCGCGTCGCGCGGGTACCGGGTGACTCTCGCGCCTCCCGAAATCTCGCCGCGCTCGCTAAGAAGAATCTAAGAGTATTCCCGCCGCGAGTAAGGCGCCGAAGCTGAAGTGCGCCGCCGCCGCCTTGGCGAGGATGCCGTTGAACGCCGGCGACGGCGTCGGCGTCCGAGCGACGGCGCGCGCGACGTCGAGCGCCAACGGCCCGACGAGCATCGGCAGCGCCGCCGCCATCGAGACGCGTCCGAACCGCCCCGCCCAACACCACGACGACGACGATCCCTCCCCCCCTCCCCCGGCCGCCGCCGGCGCCCACGTCCACCCCCCCTCTCCCCCCCCCTCGCCGCGCGCGTCCGCGAGAACGAACCTTCGCGCCCACCACGCGTTGGCGAGGAAGGGCGCGAGCAAAAGCGCGTAAATCTCGCGCCGGACGAATCCCTCACCGAGGAGTACCGCGAGGGTCCGCTTCCCCGCGCGGCGATCCGTGTCGACGTCGCGGAGGTTGTTGACGGCGAGGAGCACCGCCGCGAGCGATCCGACCTGCGCGCCCGCGGTGAGCGTCGCGGGGTCCGTCAGAAACGGGGCGGGGGTGGCGGAAGTGGACGGGTCTACGACGGCTTTGCGGTGGACTCGCGCGGCGCCGGCGACGGCGACGACGCCGAACATGGCGATCACCGCGAGGTCGCCTCCGCCTCTGTATCCGTAGGGGTAGGGCCCTCCGGTGTAGAGGTACCCCGCGGCGCACGCGCTCAGGAGCAGCAGCAGGAGGGGGCGTCCCTGCGCGCGGATGGGCGGGAGAATGGCGACGGCGGCGAGGAGGAAACACGCGACGCCGGCGCGGCGGACGAGGCGCGGGGCGAAGACGCCCGACTGCGTCACGCGCCTCGGGCCGACGCGATCGTCTCGGTCCGCGCCGCGCTCGAAGTCGCACGCGTCGTTCACGAGGTTCGTGCCGATCTGGATCAGGAGGTACGCGAGGAGGAGGAGCGAGGCGTGCGCCCAGTTCGCGGCGCCGCCCTCGGAGGAGACGCCGAGCGCGGAGCCGACGAGGAACGGCGCGACCGCGGCGGTGAGCGATCGCGGGCGCGTCGCCGAGAGCCAAGCGAGCGCGGTGCGCGCCGCGCCCGTGCGCGTCTCCCACGCCGCCGGCGGCGCGCGAGGCGCCGCGGGAGGCGCGGGGGCGGCCGAGTCGCCGCGCCGGGCGCGCGAGCGCATCGAGGAGTCAAGGACGCGGGAGGACGCGAGGTCGACGAGGGCGGGCCGGGGGGGCGACAGGCGTCGGCGGCGCCGCGACGAGAAACTTCGGGGCTGAAGGTCATCGGCCGGTCCGACGAAATTCCGCGCGTCAGGTTGGTCGAAAGGCACTCGTGTGAGTCATCAGATCCCTCCGCGCGCGGCGACGATGCCGCGCGCTCGCCTCGCTCGCCTCGCGTGCGCGCTCGCGGTTCTCCTGGGGTCCGCGCCGTCGGCGCTCGGCGCCCCGCCCCGGCTCCGCGTTCGGCGCTTCCTCCCGCCCTCCCGGGGTGTATGGGCCTCCCTCCCTCCCCCCATCACGCAGTGCGTCGAGCGTCGCCGCGAGACCCCCCTGGACCACTTCGCGTTCGCGCCCGCCGACGACGGTCGCGCGGCGACCTTCTCGCAGAGGTACTTCCTCTGCGACCGCCACGCCTCCGCGACCGACCCGGTCGTCTTCTTCTACGCGGGCAACGAGGCGAACGTCGAGCTGTACGTGAACCAGACCGGCCTGATGTGGGAGTCCGCCGCGCGCTTCGGCGCCGCGCTCGTGTTCGCGGAGCACAGGTACTACGGGGATTCGAAGCCCCCGCTCGCGACGAGCGAGGGCGAAGGGGCATCGGGCGAAGGGGCATCGGGCGAAGGGGCATCTCGCTCAGGCGTGGGCTCGGGCTCGCCCCCCTCCTCCTCGCGCTCCGCCACGTACCTCGCGCATCTCACCTCCGAGCAGGCCATGGCCGACTACGCCGAACTCATCCGCGAACTCAAGCGCGACCTCGGCGCCCCCGACGCGCCCGTGATCGTCTTCGGCGGGTCGTACGGCGGCATGCTCGCGACCTGGATGCGCCTGCGCTACCCGTGGCTCGTCGACGGCGCCGTCGCCGGCTCGGCGCCCGTCTGGGCCTTCGAGGGCGAGACGCCGCCGGTGCGAACCAACGCGTTCGCCGTCGGCGTCACGTACGACGCGACCGAGGCGGGGGGCGCGGACCCTCGGTGCGCCGACCTCGCGCGAGCCGCGTTCGGAACCCTCCGAGCGTACGCCGAGGACGAAGACGCCGTCGCCGCGGACCCGACGCTCGCGCGAGAGACGCTCGCCGCGCTCGGCGCGTGCGAGGGTGAGGAGGGCGAGGACGACGCTTCGGACGACGCTTCGGACGACGCTTCGGACGGCGCTTCGGACGACGCCTCGGACGACGCCGCGACCGCCTCGGCTTCGATCCTCGCGGCGACGCTCTGGGCGCAGAACGCGTTCGACTACCTCGCGATGGGGAACTTCCCGTACCCGAGCGCGTACATCCTGAACGGCGTCGCCGAGCTCCCGAGGTACTCGTTCCGAGTCGCGTGCGAGAGACTGGTGGACGTCGCGAGCGCCGGAGGCGGCGAGGGACCCGGAGGGGGTCCCCCACCTGGGGAGGGCGGGAAAACGACGGCACCCCGGCCTCCGTCCCCCCGGCCTCCGTCGGCGCGCGCCGGTAGTACACGCGCCGCTCTCCCGAATACTCTCCCGATGGATCCTCGCGTCGCGGCGAGCGCTTTACGCGCCGCCGCGGGGGTGTTTTACAACGCGACGGGCGCCGCGACGTGTTACGATTTCGACCGCGGCCCGAACGACGCGACGGACGAGGACGGCGAGCTTTGGGACTGGCAGTTCTGCACGGAGATGTTCATGCCCTCGAGCCGCGACGGCGTCGCGGACATGTTCTGGCCGCAGCCCTGGAACGCGACGCGCGAGAGCGACCGGTGTCACGCGACGTGGGGCGTGCGCCCCCACGCGTCGTGGGCGCAGACGAGCTTCGGCGGGCGGGCCGCGTTCGCGTCCGCCACCTCGAGCGCGTCCAACGTCGTCTGGAGCAACGGCGACTTGGATCCGTGGAGTCGACTTGGGGTGACGCGGACGCTCTCGGAGGCGAGGGCGCTGGCGGCGGTTCCGGTGAAGGGGGGCGCGCACCACCTCGACCTCATGTGGAGCCGCGCGGACGACATTCAAAGCGTCGTCGACGCGAGGGAACTCGAGCGCGAGTGGATACGGCGGTGGATCGACGAGAAGAAGAACGCGACGAGAACCGGGCGGGCGAGCGACGAGGTACGAGTTATATACTCGTAGAGTGAGCAAAAAAAAACCTTTATACCTTCGCGGGAAGACGCGTCGTCCTCCGCTCGTCGGATCGCCGCGCTTTACGACGGCGCGTTCGTCCACTCCCTCTCGCGTCGGCCTCAAAACTCCGTCGGGTTCAAAACTCGCGAACTCGCTCGCCCGCGGGGTCGCTGTGGTCCACGGCGTACGGGGACTTCCACGGCGGCCAGTCGAACTGCATGGCGAGGAGGCTCGAGCCGCTTCCCATGGCGCCGCCCGGGAAGTGCTTCCCCTCCTCGCGCTCGCAGTACGAGAAGTAGAGGTGGCCGTCGGAGCGCCGCACGCGGGGGCACACCGCGACGCTGAACAGCGTCCCGAGCACCGTCCCCGTGACGCACGCGAAGAAGAACACGGCCATCAGGACGTACGCCCAGAACCGACGCGAGGGAACTCGAGCGCGGGATCCGAACCACGATCGTCTCGGGTCGTCGCCGCTCGCGCGCTCTTTTTGGTCCTCGTCGTCCGGGACGACCCTCGCGAGGTCTATGTCGTGGAATCGGAACTGCGCGAACGCGGAGACGAATGACAGCGCGAGCTCGAGCGCGAGCAGCCTCCCCGCCTGCACCGCGAGCGCGCCGGTGTCCGTCGTTCTGGTCGCGCTCGGGTCCCCGCCGGGTGCGTCCTGCGAGCTCGGCAGCGCGAACACCGCCATGAGCGAGGAGAGGAACGCGACGCTGGCCAGCTCGCAGAAGGTGTTGGCCAGACAGCTCATCGCGTGGATCTCGTCGCTCTTGTCGCTGCTCAGCACCGCGTCCGCGGTGACGGTGCCGAAGACGTGCCGCGTGAAGAATGCGTCGCGGTGCTTGAGCGTGAGGTTCATCATGAGCTCGTTCAGGGAGATGATCACCTGCACGGTCAACAGGTCGATGGCGCCGTCGTTTGTCATCATGAACAGGAGGAGGCGCGAGTACGTCGCCTGGTTGATGATGGGGCCCATGAAGTACGCGGTGTTGAGCCCGGCCCCGGGGCTGGGGTTCAGGAGCGCGACGTGCCTCTGCGCGGTCTTCATCCCCTCCCAGATCATGGGGTCGAACACGAAGCGGATGACGAGCTTGAGGCCGATGGGGTACTTGGGGCTCGAGGAGACGTTCATGAACGCCACCGCGAAGGCGTACGTGAACGCGCCGAACCCGTTGTACACGACGAGGAAAGAGAACGGACCCATCGTCGTCGGGTCCCGCATCCGGGCGTCGCTCGCGACGGTGAGCCAGGCGGCGATGAACGCGCCGACCGAGACGCACCAGGAGGCCATGTGCTTGAACCCGGTGAGCTCGTAATCGATCAGAGGCGCGAGGAAAAAGACGGCGAAGAAACCGAAGTACGCGACAGTGGACCGCGAGCGCGTCGCGGGGTGCATGTTCCACGCGAACATGTGCGCCAGGTACGCGTTGTCGGTGGCGAACGTGCTCCACAGGCGGAACATGCGGATGACGTACGAGCTGAACGCGCCGAAGCCGCCGCTGATGGGGCGGAACGCGTCGTCGCTGAAGTTGGGGTTGTAGCAGCGGTGCCATCGGCGCGTGATCTCCATCTGGCCCTCGGCGACGAAAACGTCCCGAGTCAGGCCCGCGCCGCACCGCGCCCGGACCGAGGCGATGAGCGCGTAGAGCGCCGCAACGACCAGCGCGGCGAAGGGGAGGATGTACCTGAGGTGGCACCACCACGCGCGCGCGGACGCCGCGAGGGCGCTGCCCTGCGTGTGGAACATCGCGTCGGGAGCGGCCGCGCCGACGACCGGCGCGTCTCGGACGCGGCGAGCGCGATCGGGATCGGGCGCGGGATCCGCGCCCGATCCGCGGCGCGAGCGGGCGGGGGACGAAGGCGCGTCGGCCGCGCGCGGGGGCGAGCCGAGCCGCGACCACGCGTCGCGAAGCGACATGAGGGCGAGGCGGAAGACGCGAAGAGCCGCGCGGGCGCGCGCGCGGGTGTGCGAGGACCGAGGCCGAGGCCGGACCGATGCCGATCCGGCATCCTCCGAGAAAAAAAAAACGCCTGTTTTGGGTCCGTCCCAAAGAACCGCCCTCGTCCGCCGCGTCAATCTGTTGCATCCTTTTTCAACGCGAGAGTGTGGAAGTTCATGTCTCTGCTGAACAATCAGAAGCGCACGGCGCGCCGCCTCCCCGTCGCGAGCCCTTCGTTCGCTCGCGCCCCGCGCACCCTCAGCCCCTCCCCCCCCCCCCCCCGCCCCCCCCCCCCCCCCCTCCCCCCATCTCAAAAGGCCATATGAAACACTGGTGGGGATTGCTTGATACCTCCATTCGAAGAAGAGTTGGAGGCGCATCT
>MDSW01051748.1_pt1 | contig 27345 bp, 24 predicted proteins | sample 811171 | NCBI WGS metagenome assembly MDSW01 (sample SAMN05326641, study PRJNA326480) | marine metagenome | isolation source: seawater | place: Atlantic Ocean: North West | collected 2012 | reverse complement strand
GAACGAGATGGTGCAGGGGCTTGCCGAAGCGGCCGAGCGGATCGGTCAGGTGGTGACTTTGATCAATGACATTGCGAGCCAGACCAATCTTCTGGCGCTGAACGCCACCATCGAGGCGGCCCGCGCCGGGGATGCCGGCAAGGGCTTTGCCGTGGTCGCGTCCGAGGTCAAGAACCTGGCCAACCAGACGGCTAAGGCTACTGATGAAATCGCCAGCCAGATCGGATCCATCCAGAGCGCTACCAAGGACTCGGTCAGCGCGATCGAGGGGATCTGCGGCACCATTGACGAAGTGAGCCAGATTGCGACGACCATATCGTCTGCGGTCGAAGAACAGAGCGCGGCAACCCGTGAAGTCGCCGCGAACATCTCCGGGGTCACGACGGCATCTTCCGAGGCCGGTGAAACGGCATCGCAGCTTCTGACCTCAGCGACGGAACTGTCCGGACAGGCAGACCGTCTACAGAACGAAGTCGATGCGTTTATGGAAAAAATCGACTGATCGAAAAGGGGAACTGCCGACAGGCAGGACGGCCCGATGGGAAAACGAGCCTTAAAGAAGAGTACAAAAAATGGATGATCTTCTCCAAGAATTTATCGCCGAAGCGACCGAGAACCTTGCTGTGATCGACCAGGAACTGGTCCGTCTGGAGCAGCACCCCAACGACACGGAGATCCTCGGTAATATTTTCAGGCTGGTTCATACGGTGAAAGGGACTTGCGGGTTCCTGGGTCTCTCCCGTCTGGAAAAGGTAGCGCATTCAGGCGAGAACGTGCTTGGAAAGTTCCGCGACGGCGAACTGGAAGTCACGCCGGACGCCGTCACTGTGATCCTCGAATGTATCGATCGTATCCGAGAAATTCTTGGGGCGCTCGAGGAAAGCGGCAATGAGCCGGCGGGCGATGACAGCGCACTGATCACCAGCCTCGACCAGCTGATCGAACCGGCCGCACCGGGACCCGCCAAGGCTGCCGAAGCACCGAAGGCCGAGAACAAGGAAGCACCCACGAACAACGGCATGGCCGTAAATGAATTCGGCGCGCCGATCGCAGCCGAGATGCTGGCGGAACTCGAGGCCGCGGGTGTCGATCTCGATGCCGATGAACCTGACGAACCAGAACATGCCAATGACGCCGAACCCGTTCGCGCGGAGCCGGCCGTTAACGACGAACCTTCTCCCTCCTCCCTGCCCGAGTCCTCTTCGGTCGATGATGCCGGCTTCCCCCCCGCTGGCGGCGACTCCTCCGGAGAGGACAAGGGGAGCGGGCAGAAGGCGATTGAGCCGGCCGCACAGAAGCGCGAATCCGCGGTTGCGGCCTCGAGCCTTCGCATCAATGTCGACGTGCTCGAAAACCTGATGACACTTGTCTCCGAACTGGTGCTGGCGCGAAATCAATTGCTGCAGATGGTGCGCGGTTATGACGACCATGAGTTCGCCGTGCCGCTGCAGTTGCTGAGCCATATCACCACCGACCTCCAGGAAGGTGTGATGCAGACCCGCATGCAGCCGATCGGCAATGCATGGTCGAAACTTCCCCGTATCGTCCGCGACCTCTCGGTCGCCTCCGGCAAGAAGATCGACCTGGTGATGGATGGCGCCGAGACGGAACTCGACCGTCAGATTCTCGACCTGATCAAGGACCCGCTGACGCACATGGTCCGGAACTCGGCCGATCACGGTCTCGAAGATCCCGGAGAGCGTCTCGCCTCAGGTAAGCCCGAAACCGGCAAGATCCGTCTCAATGCATTCCACGAAGGTGGGCACATCATTATCGAGATCTCCGACGATGGGCGTGGGCTGAATACGGACCGTATCCGGGCCAAGATCGTCGAGAAGGAGATCCTTGCGGAGGCCGCCGCCGCAGCGCTCAGCGACCAACAGGTTCAGCAGTACATCTTCCACCCCGGCTTCTCGACTGCGGAAAAGATCACCAATGTCTCCGGGCGCGGGGTCGGGATGGATGTTGTCCGGACCAATATCGAGCAGATCAACGGCTCGATCGATCTCCGCTCGGTTAAAGGAGAGGGGACGACGGTCACCATCAAGATTCCGTTGACGCTGGCGATCATCTCGGCGCTCTTGGTCAAATCCGCGTCCGAGCGTTTTGCAATCCCGCAGTTCAGCGTGATTGAGCTCGTGCGCACGGCGCCGAACTCCGAACATCAGATTGAATACATCAATAAAAACGCGGTTCTGCACCTCAGGAACCAGCTGTTGCCGTTGATCCGCCTCGACAATTTGTTGGGGATAGCCGAAACCGGCAACGAGACCCGCTCGGAAGACGCCTTCGTGGTCGTGACCAAGACCGGGAACTCGACCTTCGGGATCGTCGTCGACCAGGTGTTCGATACCGAGGAAATCGTTGTCAAGCCGACCTCGCCGGTGCTGCGCGGTATTCGCCAGTTCTCCGGCAACACCATCCTCGGTGACGGCAGCGTAATCATGATCCTCGATCCGAACGGTATCGCCGCCGAAGTTGGCGAGATCCAGGCCAAACTGAATTCCAAGGCCGATGGTTCCAGGGGCACCAACGTCGATGACAAGAAGGTGCCGCTTCTGCTGTTCAAAGGTGATAGCAACGAGCCGATGGCTGTGCCGTTGGTACTGGTTGCGCGCCTGGAGGACATCGCCAACAAGGACGTGGAACATTCCGGCGGCTTCGATCTGGTGCAGTACCGCGGTACGTTGATGCCGCTGGTCACCATGAGCGGCAACGGCCTGCCTCAGGACCGGGAGTCGCATCCGGTCCTGGTGTTCTCCGACCGGGGGCGTCAATTCGGTTTGGTGGTCAACGAAGTCGTCGATATCGTCGAGGACAAGATCGATATCGAGATGCCGAGCAGCCGCGACGGCACGCTGGGCAGTGCCGTCATCAACGGCCATGCGACAAACGTACTGGACTCGGAATACTACATTCACAAGGCGCTCGGCGATGCGCACGTGAATGGTTCCAAGGCGCTGAATGCGAATATCACCGGCCGGCCGAAAACCCTTCTGGTCGATGACAGCAGCTTCTTCCGCAGCCTGATCTCGCCGTTGCTCTCCGTTGAGGGATGGGACGTGACGTCGGTTTCGTCGGTCAAGGATGCGCTGGCGCTGCGCGATGCCGGCGAGCAGTACGAACTGATCATCAGCGATCTCGACATGCCGGAACTCGATGGCTTTGACTTCGCCTCCAGTGTCCGAAACGACGAACGCTGGAAGGGGACGCCGTTGATCGCGCTCTCGGCACAAAACGGCTCCCAGAATATCGAGCGCGCTCATACGGTCGGGTTCACCGACTACGTCGCCAAGAACGACCGTGAGGGGCTGTTGCACTCGATCCGCTCGATCATGAGCAACCAAGCCGCCTGAGCCAGAAAGTAGGGAATAAGACCATGCAAGCAACGAGTACCGCCGTGGTGCAGCACTTGGCCGAGGATGCCGATGTCCAACAGATCCTGACGACCACGGTTGGCGACCAGGTGTTCGGCATTCAGGTTTTGTCGATCCAGGACATTCTACAGCCGCGCAACGTCGCGCATGTGCCGAAAGCGCCCGCCGACATCGCCGGCCTGATTAACCTGCGTGGCCGGATCGTCACGGTCATTGACCTTCGTCACTGGCTTGGGTTCGACCCGGCAGAGGTGCAGCAGCAAATGCACATCGTCGTCGAGCACGATAACGAGCTCTATAGCTTTCTGGTGGACTCGGTCGGCGACGTTATTGCCGTCGACCGCGCCGCCGTCGAGGGTGTGCCGCCAAACCTCCCGGAGCAGTGGCGCACGATTTCGAAGAATGTTCTTCGCGAAGAGAAGGACCTGATCCTGATCGTGGACGTGTCCGTCCTGATCGCGGCCCTGGCCAATAATTGAAATTAACGAGTTGGAGACTACGAAAATGGCAGTTGATAAGGCAATGCGTGTTCTGGCGGTCGATGACTATCAGACCATGCTTCGAATCATCTCGAACCTGCTGCAGCAGTTGGGATTCCGGAATATCGACACCGCATCCAGCGGCGATGAAGCGCTGGATATGATCAACAATAACCACTACGGCCTGATTATTTCGGACTGGAACATGGAGCCGATGACCGGTTTGCAACTGCTCAAGGAAGTGCGTTCGAAGGACGAGACCCGCGCGGTCCCGTTCATCATGGTCACTGCCGAAAGCAAAACCGAGAACGTTGTCGCGGCGCGCAAGGCCGGCGTCAGCAACTACATCGTCAAACCGTTCAACGCGGAAACTCTGAAACAGAAAATTTCGTCGGTCCTCGGAGAATTCTGAAGACCGCCAGTCAGGTGAAGTAAAGGCAAGACGCAATGGCACAAACGAAGCGTTTCACCATCGAGGCGAGCATGAAGGACCAGACACCAGCCCAATCCGCGCAGCCGGACGGGCAATCCGTCGGTACGGAAGACGCAAAGAACCCGGATGTGACCCTCGAGGACATGATGGCCGCTGTCGCGCGTGTCGTTCGCGACGAATTGAGCAACTGGCAGCCACCGGCCGCCCCTGAGACGACGAAAGCCCCTGGAGCATCGGATGACGCCGGTGAAAACCCTGAATCGGCAGAGGAAATCCTCTTCGCCCTTTCCGAGTTGCAGAAATACATCGCCACCTCGCGGAGCGAGATCGCGGCGCTGAAGTCGGAATCCGACGGTAAATCGCAATTCAATACCGCGAAGATGGAATTGCAAGAGATCGTCGACGCGACGGCCAATGCGACCAACGATATCCTGAACGAAGCCGAGGCGATCTCCGGAATTCAGGCGTCTCTGGCAGAAAAATGCGCGGGTGCGCAGATTGACTCGATGGCCGATGAACTGTCCGGACTTGAGAACGCAAGTATGCAGATCATGCTTGCGTGCGGTTTCCAGGATCTGACCGGTCAGCGTATCAACAAGGTCGTCAACACATTGATCTTCGTTGAAGAGCGGATCAATAAGTTGCTCGAGGTCTGGAATGTTGAAAGCGGCACCGGTTCGTCCGAGTTGAAGGCGACGCGGGACGACGACACACGCCCTGACAAGGACCTGCTGAATGGACCGCAGGCGGATGGTGAGGGAATTTCCCAGGACGACATCGACGCGATGTTTGCCTGACGTCTTGTCGCCAGGTGACCGAGGGAACCAGGAGTAACCAAGAAACCGATGTCCGAACAACGACTTACAAAAGAAGACGTCAGCAGGCTGCTTGAAAAGCCGGGCGACGAGGTGCGCATCGACACGGCGCAAAAGGTCTGCCAGGTGTATAATTCGGAGACCCTTGGCGAGCAGCAGCGCGCGATCGCCGAAGAGGTTTTCCGGCTTTTGGTTCGCGACCAATCTGACGCCGTCCGCGAAAGCATCGCCGAGCACCTGAAAGCCAGTGACAAGCTGCCGCACGATGTCGCGCTCAAGCTTGCCAAAGACATCGACGACAAGGTGGCGCTGCCTGTTCTGGAATGCTCGCAAATTCTCTCGGACGACGATTTGGTCGAGATCGTGCAGACCGTGGCGCCCGCGCGTATGCAGGTGATTGCCGGTCGTGCCTCCGTATCGCAGGCGGTGTCGGGAGAACTGGTCAACCGGGGTGATGAAGCGGTCGTGGTGAAGCTGATGAGCAACGAAGGCGCCGATATCGCCACCGAGTCGTTCGAGCATGCCTATTCACGTTTTACCGGCAGCGAGCGCTTCGACGACGCAGTCGTCGCCCGCGACCGCATTCCGGTATCTGTCAGAAGCAAGATCCTGTCGGCGCTTACCGACGGTTTCTTGGAGGTTCTGTCCGGCAGCAAGCTGGTCTCGCCCTCTATTATCGCGGATATCGTGGTCCAGACCCATGACAAGCTCGCAATGGAGTTGTCGGATCGAACCACGGAATCGCGCGTCGGTGAGCTTGTCAGCAGCCTCTATGTTCGTGACCTATTGACCGCGCCGATCCTGTTGCGCGCGCTTTGCCAGGGCGACATCCTTTTCTTCGAACTTTCGATGGGCACGCTTGCATCGGTGCCGTTGAAGAACGCCCGGAGTCTGATATACGATGCGGGCGGCGAGGGCTTTAACGCGATTTACCGCAAAGCCGGCCTGGACCCGTCCTATCGGGAACTGTTCCGTTTCGCGTTCAAAATGTGCCGCGAGTTAACTGAAAGTGGCGAGGACTTCGAGCAGGCTGTGTTCCGCCGCAAGCTGATTGAGCGTCTGCTCACGGAAGGCACCGAGATCGTCGAAAAGATCGGAAAAGCAGATCTGGACTACTTGTTGGGGAAGCTCTGATCAGCGATCTCAGGTTTTCGTGATTTTCGCGACGAACGAATATCCGGCATTGCGGACGGTTTTGATGTAAACCGGACACGTCGGATCATCGTCGAGTTTCTTCCTGAGTTTGCCGATAACCACATCGACGCTGCGGTCATAGGGCATCCAGTCCCGACCGGAAACGATGTCGATAATACGATCCCGGCTCAGGATCTTGCCGGCACTGCCGACCAGCGCATCAAGGACCTTGAACTCGTGCGTGGTCAGATTGACCGCATTCCCGTCATCCTTTTGCAGGACCTGCCGCGTCTGGTCGAGCGTCCAGTCGCCGATCCTGATCCCGTCACCGGCGGCGGCGGCTTCTTGGGCCGGCGGCTGCGTATCGTTCTTCAGGCGGCGGATAACGGTATGCAACCGGGCGATCAGCTCACGGGCATGAAAAGGTTTGGTTATGTAATCGTCGGCGCCGATTTCCAGTCCGACGACCTTGTCGATCACGTCGTCCTTGCCGGAAATGATGACGAAAGGAAGTTGATAATCCGTACGTAACTGGCGCGCCAGGTCTAACCCGTTTTCGTCGGGCAGAATCAAGTCGAGAAGAACAATGAAAGGCCGTTCTTGCCGTATTTGTTCATGCATTTCTTTACCATTATTGGCAAAGCGCGGCAAAAATTGATCCCTTTTCAGGATATTATTGATCGTTTCCTGCATATCTGGGTCGTCTTCGACCACCAGGACGTGCGAATATTTTTCGGACATGTATCGTCCTTGTAACGTTTTTCCCACTGTTTTGATTTTTTAATGAACTTCGGGACGCCCGTAAAGGTTCGGAAATCCACATGTCGCGACTTACATTTCTTTACAATTCGAAGATTAGGAATAATCGCGTGCTTACACGCCGGGCGTACGGTGCTCCCTGACGAATTCATTTGAAGCGAACCAGGGTGTGCCATGTCCGTCATTCAAGAACTCCCGAAAACAGGCGAGGCCAGTCATTCAGCCATCGCCGCGGGTGCGCAGAACGACCTGGACCTGTTCCATGTGCTGCCGCTGAATGGCCTCCCGCTCGAGACGCCGACACTCCGCCAGGCGCGGATGATCAAGAGCCAGAACCTTGAATCGATGATCGAAATTTTTCGCGACCAGGTCACCGGGAGCGGCCAGATCGCCGTCAAGGATCTGACCAAGCAGTTCGGCGGCGACATGCTTAGCGACAGCGACATCAAGCTCTTGAATAATCTCGGCCGTTTGAACAGCTACGACCCGTTCAGCCTCAGGATCACGCTTCGCGATCTCAACCTGCTGAATGGCGATCTGGCGCAGGTGAAGCTCTCTGACGAAAAGCAGCGTGAGTTGGAGCGTTTCATGCATAGCTTCACCCGGCCGTTGATCCAGCAGGTGTTCGGTGGCGAAGAGACCGATATAGAGAAATTCGAGGATATCGTTCGTGTCTTTAAGGATCCGGATGCGGAGAAAGTGCGCCGTAATCTTGGAAAGCTCGCCGCGCAGCTCAAGATCGAAATCATGGATATCCCGAAGTTTCTCGAAGACTTCAGCGATGTGTTCCTGTCGTTATCGTATTACCGGGACGCGATCGAACTGTTGGAGCCGAAACTGGCGTTGCTGAATGAGTCGCTTGTGAGCCTCCGCGAGAGCTATCAGTTCACCCAGGACTACAACGTGGCGCAAGCCTGCGAGGACACCGTCGACCGTGTGAACCGTGTGTTCATCTTCGTCACCGGTCGGCTGGAGAGCTTTGCCCAGAGTACCGAAAACCTTTGGGAGAATATGACTGCCGACAACTTCGAGAAGGTGCGCAAGTTGATCAGCAGCTATCACGTTTCGCTGGGGGGCATGCTTTGCCTGCTCAGCGTCAAACTGGATGCATGGGCGGAAAGCTTCCCGGACCGTGCGATCGGCAGTCCGACGCGCCGGATCGAGTTTCTCCGTTCTGATATGCGCCGCGGTATCGATCAGATCGATACGATCTTCGACGAGACCCCGGCATTGGCAAACCTTAATGGCACGTCCCACTGAATTGAGAAGAGATGATGAGCGCTATGGACACGGGTTTTGATGTTCATTTGAACTTGGACGATGCGGCGTCTGGCGAACAGCCCATAGCGGTGCCGGACACAGTGACGTTCAAGAATCCTTTTTTCACCTTTACCGACGGCGTCACCTTCGAGCGCCGCGACGGTGACGAGGATCCTGTCATGGTCGTCCCGATGTCGGAGCAGTCGATCTCGATGCATTTCCCGGGCGTTATCCGCGAACTTCGGCTGAAAACCGAAGATCACGACTTCATCATGCTGGATACGGTCGCGAAGTCGCTGGAATACGTTTGTGCGCTTCGGATGGGCGATCCGATCCCCAGCGAGATCGTCAATGGCCAGGCGTCGTGGCGTATTCTCGACAAGCATCGCGTGACGGCGCGCCAGCGCCTGACGATGCAACTCGTCTCGTGGTTGAGCGGCAGCGAAGAGCTGGTCACCGACCCGGCCGAACTGACTGCCGCGATGAACAACCCGGAAATCAAGCAGAAGGTCGACGATGCATTCGTATCGGTGGCCGAAGCGCTCGGATATCGGGCCGATCAAAAAGAAGAGGTGGTTTCGTTGGTCGAGACGTTCGCCGACGAGCTGGCCTATATCGAAGCGCTTCGCGAGGTGTTCTATGAGGTCCGAGTCATCAAGAAGACAGTCAAGGACCTGATCGACGCTTCAAAATTCGACGAAACGTCGCGCGATAGCGCCCATAGCGTCTACCGCCTGCTGCAGCAAGCCGTGCAGTCGTACGCGCAGGAATTCCTGCAGATCGATGCGCAGACGGGCGAAATCATTGCGGTTCTCAAGAATGCAAAGTCGCAGATCCTTTTTATCCGCAAAGTGCGCGACGAATTGGCGCGCCGCCTTCTTGCCTGGGAAGACCTGGAGAAAAAATGGCGCACCCTGGATCGGAAAAATCGCCGGCGCATCGAGGAAGTCACTATGGAGACGTACCGCTTCCTCGCGCTCCGCTTCCTTCCAGCCGTCAATTGGAAGTTGGTGACACAGTCACTCGACGAAAAAGCAAACAACACGGAATCAGTTTGGTGAGGCCCCGAAAGTGAACACAAAATCATGTCTGATCGTTGACGATTCGAGAACGGTCCGGTCGATTGCATCCGGTATCGTTAGCGATCTCTCCTTCGAGCCCCTGGAGGCGGAAAACGGCGCCGAGGCGCTGGAAATCTGCCGTCAGTCCATGCCGGACGCGATCCTGATGGATTGGCATATGCCGGTGATGAACGGTCTGGAATGCCTGCTCGAATTGCGCCGGATGCCCGGTGGCGATCAGCCGGTGGTCGTTTTCTGCACGACCGAAAACGACATCGAGCATATCACGCAGGCCGTATCGGCGGGCGCCAACGAGTTCATCATGAAGCCGTTCGACAACGAAATCATGCGTTGCAAGTTCGAGAGTGTGGGACTGCTTTAATGACTGCAAACGTTGCACCGTTGCCAGCCGCCGACACGAAAATCCGTGTCATGCTGGTGGATGATTCTCCGATCATCCGCGGCATGAACGCGCGGATTCTCGACAAGATGCCGAGCGTCGAAATCGTCGCCTCCGTCAGCAACGGCCAGATGGCCGTGAAACGTATGGAGCAGGGCGGAATCGACGTCATCGTGCTCGATATCGAAATGCCGGTTATGGATGGCCTGACGGCCATTCCGCTTTTGCTGGAACGGGACAAGAACGTAAAAATTCTGATGTCCTCGACCCTGACGCAGCATGGCGCGGAAGTCAGCATGCGTGCCTTGCAACTGGGCGCTGCCGACTTCATTCCCAAGCCGACCAACATCGCCAGCGTGGACGGCCGCAACGCTATCGACGATTACCGGCGCGATATCGTCGAAAAAATTCTCGCGCTCGGTGACACGGTTGCCAAGCGAAAGGGCCGAACGCCGGCGGCTCCGGTCGCTCAGGTGAAGGCGATCGGGAAGGATCCTTCCACCATCTACGCAGGCGTCCGAACGGCGCCGAAGATCCTGGCGCTCGGTTCCTCGACCGGCGGTCCACAGGCGCTCATGCAAGTATTTCGTAACCTCGACGCGCCCTTGGCCTGTCCGGTGCTGGTAACGCAGCACATGCCGCCGCATTTTACGGCAACCCTCGCCAAGCATATCGGCGACGTCGCGAAAATGCCGTCCCGGGAAGCTGTGGATGGGGAGATTGTCGAGCCGGGCCGGGTCTATATCGCGCCGGGCGACTATCACATGACCGTAAAATCGGATGGGGCGAAGGTTCGGATCGCGCTCAATCAGGATCCGGCGGAAAACTACTGCCGACCGGCGGTCGATCCGATGTTCCGTTCTATCGCGGATGTCTATGGCAAGAATGCACTTTGCGTAGTGCTGACGGGCATGGGGCGGGATGGCGCCGCTGGCGCGAAGGTCGCCGCCGAGGCGGGCGCGGTCGTGGTGGCCCAGGACGAGGATACCAGTGTCGTCTGGGGCATGCCGGGCGCGACCTACGCGACCGGCATATGCGACGCGGTGCTGCCAATTACGGAAGTCGCGCCGTTTATCAACAAAGCATTAAAGGTGACGAGCCATGGGGCCCGATAATTTCAAATACGTATGCGACTTTCTTTACACGAAGTCGGGGCTCGTGCTCGGCGAAGAAAAGGCGTACCTCCTCGAAAATCGGCTGATGCCGATCGTGCGCCGCTACGAACTGGACAGCGTCGAGACGCTCGTCAGCAAGCTGCGATCCGGCACGGTCCCGGGGCTCGGCAACGAGATCATCGAAGTGATGACGACGAACGAGTCGCTGTTCTTTAGGGATAACAAGCCCTTCGAACAGTTACGCGATATCTCGTTGCCCTACTTCAAGAAGGCGCGCGCCGGTAATCGCAAACTGCGGATCTGGAGCGCCGCCGCATCGACGGGGCAGGAGCCTTACTCGATCGCTATGCTTTTCGGCGAGGAGAAGGAAAAGTTCGCCGGTTGGAACTTCGAGATACTGGGAACCGATCTGTCGCGTGAAGCGCTGGCCCGCGCCAAGGAAGGGATCTACACGCAGTTCGAGGTCCAGCGCGGCATGAGCATCCAAATGCTGCTCAAATATTTCGGCAAGGTCGATGCCAAATGGCAGGTCAACAAGGATATCCGGGACATGGTGAGCTTCGCCGAGTTCAACCTGCTCGACGATCCCCAGAAGTTCGGCACTTTCGACATCATTTTCTGCCGTAACGTGCTGATCTATTTCGACAAGGACACCAAGACCAAGGTCCTCAACCGGCTTGCGAAGGTGTTGGCGCCGGACGGGGTGCTGTTCCTCGGCGCGGCGGAGACGATCCTCGGTCTCGATACGCTGTTGCAGCCGATCCCGGGTATGCGCGGCGCGTATGGCATGCCAGAAGCGATGAAGGCCGCGAATTTGGCGGTCAGCTGAACAAGAAGACGATTTTTTTGAGCATTAACTAAAAGACGTCGGTCAATTTGGGCTCAAGCAAAGGTTGTGGAACTGAAACATGCCAAAAACAGATAATGTGACGGTCACCGGTCGCGAACGGACGTTCGATCCGGATGAAATCATCGTTTCGAAGACGGACCTGGACGGCAAGATCATTTACGGCAACCGGTGCTTCTACCGGCTTGCCGATCTGGCTGAAAAGGACTGCATGAACGTCCAGCACAACATCGTGCGCCACCCGGATATGCCGCGGGCGGTGTTCGATCTGTTGTGGCGGACGATTAAGGGCGGCAGCGAGATATTTGCCTACGTCATGAACCGTTCGGCCAACGGCGACCACTACTGGGTGTTCGCGCACGTGACGCCGAGCCGGGATGGCAGCGGCAATGTCGTCGGTTATCACTCGAACCGCCGGGTGCCGAACCGCGAGGTGCTGAACAGCCACATCATCCCGCTCTACAAGCAGTTGAGCACGATCGAACAGCAGCACACGAGCCCCAAAGAAGGCCTGGCGGCGTCGACCAAGGTCATCGATGACCTGCTTGCTGAAAAGAAGACGGGCTTCAACGAATTCATGTTCTCTCTCGGAGTATAGAACAATGTTCGATTCACAAACCCAGGAAACCAGCATCGCCGATGCCCTCGCGATCGTGCGTCGCGCGGCGGCCGGCGATTTCGAGGCACGTATCACCAATATCACCGAAGACGGCGATCTTGGGGAACTGCTGTATTCGATCAACGATCTGATCGACCGTTGCGACGCGTACATGCGTGAATCCGCGGCGTGCATGGATCATGTCAGTCAGAACAAGTACTTCCGCAAGATCATCGAAACCAGCATGCAAGGCGCCTTCCTGAACGCCACGAACACGGTGAACGGTGCGTTGGATGCGATCCAGACCAAGGTGAACAACTTCAACACCCTTACGCAGAACTTCGAGGAGACCGTCGGCGGTGTCGTCGGCACGGTGTCCAGCGCGGCAACCGAACTGTCGGTGTCGTCGGAAACGATGAGCAATCTCGCCCGTGGTACGAGCGAGATGTCGAACACCGTCGCGGCGGCCGCCGAAGAGGCGTCCGTCAACCTGCAGACGGTGGCGGCATCGGCGGAAGAACTAACGGCGTCGATTTCCGAAATCAGCAGCCAGGTGACGCTTGCGTCGAAAGTCGCCAGCGAGGCGTCGCATGTCTCGGACGATGTGTCGAGCAAGGTGAACCTGCTTGAGGAAGCGACGAAGGAAATCACCAAGACGGTCAGCCTGATCAACGACATCGCGTCCCAGACCAACTTGTTGGCGCTCAACGCAACGATCGAGGCGGCGCGCGCCGGTGAAGCCGGCAAGGGCTTTGCCGTCGTCGCGTCCGAGGTCAAGGCGTTGGCGCAGCAGACCGCGAAGGCCACCGATCAGATCGATGGCTTCGTGAAGAATATCCAGAGCGCGACGGACACCACCGTCAGCGGTATCAGCAACATCGCGACCAAGGTAAAGGAAATCGAGGAAGCGAACGCAACGGTGGCCGCTGCCGTCGAAGAGCAGAGCGCCGCGACCAACGAAATCACGCGGAGCATCGAACAGGCATCGGAAGGAACGCGCGAGGTCACGTCCAACATCGTCGAAGTGTCGTCCTCGGCGGACGAGACCGGCAACAACGCCTCCGAAGTCAACGCCGCCGCTCAGGAACTTTCGCAACAGTCCGAAAAACTGCGGACCGTCGTCGACGAGTTCATCACCGCCGCGCGCAGCGTGGTCTGAGGGCAAACATGAAAGCCTGGAGCGCCAAGATGGTCATGAGTCGCGACGATATGAGGGACATTGCAGAGAAGCTGTTCGGCGATGCCGCGACAATCTGTTATCGATGCTCCAGGCGCTTCGAACCGGGCAGGGCGGACACGCCTTGCCCGGAGAGTTGCGGCGCACTGCAAGTGCTCCAGAGCGCCTGCAATATCGTCGACGAAATAGAACATCGGAACGAGACCATCCGCGAGGGCTGGCAACGCGCGGCATCGGCCTGACTGCGGACAGGAACCGGACTTCAGGCCAGTCGAGCCGGGCGCCTGACGCGGGGTCTACTTTTCCTTCTCCCACGGCATTGCTATGGCGGTGAAGCCGTCGAACAGGTCAGAGATCGAACGCGTGCGCTCGGTGTCGATGGTTGCCGTCGCGGTCATGCCCGCTCTCAGCGGTGGTGCGCCCTCGGGCGCGGTGAGCCGTATACGGACCGGCAGGCGCTGCACAACCTTGACCCAGTTTCCTGATGCATTCTGGGGCGGCAGGATCGCGAACTCGGCGCCGGTCGCGGGCGAAATGCTCTGCACTTCGGCTTCCCACGTGTATTCGGGGTAGATGTCGAGCACGACCTTGGCCTTCTGGCCGACCGAGACATGGGTCAGTTCGGTTTCTTTGAAATTCGCGTCGACCCACGGTGCGTCGTCGGTGACGATGGCGAACAGGGGCTCGGCAGCGGTGATCTGCTCACCGGCGACGAGGGGGACGGTCACAACGGTCCCGTCGGCCGGGGCGCGGATCACGGTATGTTCGAGATCGAGCTTGGCTTGATCCAAGGCCGCGATCTTGGCGCGGACCAGCGGGTGTTCGTCGATCGGCCGATCCGGCCCGCCGCCCAGTGTGGCCATGATGCGTTGGATCTTCTTGCGCACCAAAGATACCCGGTCGTCGGCGGCGTTGGCGTCGTTTTCCAGTTCATCACGGCGGGTCTTGGCGGTGATGCCTTGCCGCGCGAGCTGAATCTGGCGTTCATACCGTTTGCGGAAATAGGCGGCACGGCCTCGCGCCTCCTCAAGTTCCACCCCGGCTTCCTTCAGTTCGGCGACGAGGGTTTCGATCTCCCGGCGCGAGGCGTCCAGTTCGGCCTCGGCGTGTTTCACGGCCAGTTCGAACGGGCGTGGGTCGATCTTCACCAACACGTCGCCTTTCTTGACCTTCAAGTGCGCGCGGGCGTTGACCTCGACGGCGCGGCCGGAAATCTCGGACGCCAGCTTGGCGATGTTGGTTTTGACATAAGCGTTTTCGGTCGAGACATAGCGCGCGCTGTGCAGCCAGTAACCGACGGCGATAGCAATGGCGACGGCGGGCACCGCGATCAGCAGCACAAGCCGCAGCATGGCGCGCCGCGAAGGCAGGCGCACTTTCCGCTTTTCCGGCAACTCGGTGCCGGTCATGGAGACGTCGTCAGGCATTTTCTTTTTTGAGTTCTTTCAGATCGATCAGATCGTTTTCAGCGGCCATGTCCTGCAGGCGCTGTTTGACGGTGAGCAGCAAATCCGTGAGCTGGTCCCGTTCCTTGCGGCTAAGGCCGCTCAATTCCTCTTCCACCATGGCTTCGGCAATCGGGGTGACGTCGCGGTGAATGCGCCGGCCGAGTTCGGTCAGAAACACGCGTTTGACTCGGCGGTCTGTCTCGTCCTGGCGTCGCTCAAGCCAACCGAACGCTTCCAGCTTGTCGATCAGGCGTCCGGCGGAGGCCTTCTCGACCTCGAGCAGTTCCGCCAGTTCCGACTGATTGACCCCCGGCTGATCGCCGACGCGGCGAAGCGCCAGCCATTGCGTCCGGGTAAAACCGATCTTGCGCACACGGCGGTCGAATACCGTCCGTTGCAGCCGTGCGGCTTCCAGTATCAGGAACGCCAGATAGCGTCCTTCTGACACCGGCATCATATCGGGCTTCGTCATCGTAATATTGCCTCGCCAAGAATAGTAAGCATTGTTACTATTGCAGAGCTTACTGTCAATAAGGTTACGTTTTCATGGCCGAAGCCGCCACTGCCGCATCCGTCCCGACGCCGCCGGATATCTCGCCCGTGCGGCGATACGTCATTCTGGCGATGGTGGTGTTCAGCGTGACGCTCTACAGTACCTCGATCCTGATCGTCGCCGCCGTGCTGCCGCAGCTTCAGGGTGCGATGCAGGCGACACCGGACGAAATCTCGTGGACCATGACGTTCAACATCCTGGCGACGGCGATGTTTACGCCGATGACGGGTTGGCTGACAGCGCGTTTCGGCAGGCGCAACCTGCTGGCCGGTAGCGTTTTGCTGTTCGCCGTCGCGACGTATTTCTGCGGTGCGGCGACGTCGCTCGAATCACTGATCTTCTGGCGCGTCGTGCAGGGGGCCGCGGGGGCCCCGTTGCCGCCGGTCGGGCAATCCGTGACGCTCAACATCTTTCCCAAGCATCAGCACGGCATGGTGGTCGGGCTTTACGGGGTGGGCGTCGTGATGGGCGCCTTCATCGGGCCGATGGTGGGCGGCGTGATGGCGGAATGGTATTCGTGGCGATATGCGTTCTATCTGATGGTGCCGGTGGCCGTCGTGTCCTCGGTCGGCGTGATGCTGGCGTTGCCGCGCACGCGCCAGGCGGTCGCGGTGAAACTGGAATGGACCGGTTTCCTGCTGATCACCACATCCATCGCCTGCATCCAGCTGGCGCTGTCGCGCGGTCAGCGCCTCGACTGGTTCGAAAGCACCGAGATCATCATCGAAGTCTTCATCGGCGTGCTGACGCTCTATCTGTTCGTCGTGCACAGCCTAACGCACGACAAGCCGTTCCTGAATCTGAGATTACTCCTCAACAGGAATTATTCGATCGGGCTGATCCTGGTGACCATCTACGGGATGCTGAACTTCACGCCGATGGTGATCCTGCCCGGATTGTTGCGCGAGCACGTGGGCCTGCCGGACTCGCTTGTCGGTTACGTCGTGGGGGCGCGGGGTATCGGCGCCATGTGCGCGTTCTTCATCGCCAGCTTCATCGGCAGCAAGTTCCCCCGCAAATCGATAGCCGCCGGTTTCGGCTTCCAGGTCATTGCGGGGCTATGGCTGATGACGGTCAACCTCAACACGACGCCGCTTGAATTCGTGCTGAACGGTATCGTGCAGGGCTTCGCGGTCGGCACCATCTGGGTGCCGCTGACGGTGGTGACGTTTTCGACCCTCGATCCCAAGTATCTGGATGAAACGAGTTCGATGTATCACCTGCTGCGCAACATCGGCTCGAGTTTCTTCATATCCATGAGCGTCACGGAACTGGTGCGATCGGCGGCGATGAACTATGAGCACATGACCGAGTACATCAATCCCTTCAATCCGTTGCTGCAGATGCCCTGGGTGATGGGAGAGCGCAATCTCGACACCATCGAGGGGCTGGCCCGCATGTCGCAGGAAATCGTGCATCAGGCGTCGTTGATCAGTTATCTGAACGCGTTCGGGCTTTATACCCTCGCATCGGCGGCGGCGATCCCGCTGATCATGTTCGTGTCGAGCCCGAGAAAGAAGGCGGCCTAACAAGCCGGTCCCGTCAGTGTCCGCCACCGAGGCTGCCGGTTCGGACATTATAATCGACGGCGACGCCGTAACTGGGATCGTCGTCGGAATCCACCATCAGTTGCCCGGCACGATTGAGCAACCGGTGGCAATCGTGGGACAGGTGCCTGAGTTGCAGGGTTTTGCCGTGCGCCTCATATTTCATGGCCAACGTCTCGATGGCCTGCAGCGCCGACTGATCGACAACCCGGCTGTCCATGAAGTCGACAATGACCAGCCCCGGGTCCGTCGCTGGCGTGAACAATTGCGAAAATCCATCGACGGATCCGAAGAATAACGGGCCTTCGATCTGATAGACCCGCGCCCCTTCGGGCGTCTCGTGGGTTCGTGCGCGGATACGCTTGGAGTTGTTCCATGCATACGCCAGCGCCGATAGCAGCACGCCCACGACAACCGCGACCGCAAGATCGCTGATAACGGTCACCACGGTGACGAGGATCATGACGAATGCGTCGGTAAGGGGGATTTTCCTGAGGATGGTGATGCTCTGCCAGGCGAACGTGCCGATCACGACCATGAACATGACGCCGACCAGTGCGGCCAGTGGGATCTGTTCGATCATGTCGGAAGCGACGAGAATGAATGCCAGCAGGAACAGGGCGGCTGCGATACCCGAGAGGCGGTGCCGGCCACCGGATTTCACGTTGATGATGGATTGCCCGATCATGGCGCATCCGCCCATGCCGCCGAAAAAGCCGGTAATCGTGTTGGCGACACCCTGCGCGATGCATTCCTGCGACGCGCCGCCTCGTTTGTTGACGATTTCCCCCACCAGATTGAGCGTGAGGAGGCTTTCGATCAGGCCGATGGCGGACAAGATCAGCGCGTAAGGAAGGATAATTCGCAGCGTTTCGAGGTTCAGCGGCACCATGGGGATGTGTAGGGTCGGAAATGTACCCTTGATCGACGCGAGGTCGCCGACGCGCGGGACGTCGATACCGAACGCGATCACAACAGATGCCACGATTGCGATCGCCGCGAGCGGCGCCGGCATGGCTTTCGTCACTTTCGGCAACAGCCAGATGATCGCCATCGTCAACGCGACGAGGGCCAGCATCTCGAACAGTGCCATGCCCTCCATCCAGCGTATGGTCCCGTCGGTGTCGGGAACCTGGAACTGCGACATCTGCGCCAGGAAAATGATGATCGCGAGCCCGTTCACGAAACCCAGCATCACCGGGTGAGGGACAAGCCGAATGAACTTGCCCAGGTGAAATATCCCGGCCAGGACTTGTATGACCCCCATCAGAACCACGGTCGCGAACAGGTATTCGACGCCGTGCGCCGCTACGAGCGCAACCATCACCACGGCAAGAGCGCCGGTCGCGCCGGAGATCATGCCGGGACGGCCGCCGATCAGCGCCGTCACCAGCCCGACGATAAACGCGGCATACAGACCGACGATCGGATGCACGCCGGCAACGAACGAAAACGCAACGGCTTCGGGCACCATGGCAAGCGAGACGGTCAGCCCGGCAAGGACTTCGGTCCTCACCACGGCGGGGGAAAACACGGAAACCTCGTTTGAGGGCATTTGCGCAAAAGAAAAACGACCCGCGAGGGTCGCCAGGGAAAGCTTAATCACGTTCAGTATGTCCAGTAGTGTCGGCGGCTATTGTTGGGGCCGTGATAAAGCATTAATGCTGCATTGCAACATAAATCTGGATTTTTGTCTGTTTGGGCGCAACTGTCCGCCCGTTACAACGTGCAGCGGCAAGAAATTGTGCCTCACGGGCGGTCTGTGAGGTTCTCTATCACGGCGCCCTGAATAACACCGGCAAGATTTGACCTATCATCCTTCAAGACGGCCTTTCGGCCTCCTCAGGACGAGGTGCGGAGATAATGGACATCCTCATGCTGAGGCGGGTTTGCTACGCCTCCGCCCTGAACAGCATCACCGCGAAAAGGCGATCCTTGTCCAGCCACGCCGCTCTCTTTTCGAAGCCGGCGCCATGCGCCAACTCTTCGAATTCTGCAGGCGCGTACTTGTAGGAATTTTCGGTATGGATGGTCTCACCAACGGCGAAGTGGAACGCGTGCCCGTCAATATGCACGATCTGATCCGTACAGCTTTCCAGATGCATCTCGACCCGGCCCAGATGCGCGTTATAGCGCGCGATATGGCGGAACAGCGATAGATCGAAATCCGCGCCGAGTTCCCGGTTGATGCGTACCAGCAGGTTCTTGTTGAACGCTTCCGTGACGCCTGATGCGTCGTCGTAGGCGTCGATCAGGCGCCCGGTGTCTTTTTTGAGATCGACGCCGATCAGCAACAGGCCACCCGATCCAAGGGTTTCCCGGATGCCGGACAGGAACGCCTCCGCGTCCACGGGCTCGAAATTGCCGATGGTCGAGCCCGGGAAAAACACCACGCGATTTTTTGGCGCGCGCTTTGGCAGCGGCAAATCCACGGCCCGGGTGAAGTCCGCTTCGACGGACAACACTTCGAGATCGGGATAGGCTTTCCGCACTTCGTCGCTCGCCGCTTGCAACTGTTCGGCCGAAATATCGATGGCGCATAGCGATACGGGCGTGTCGAGCGCATCCAGCAGGATGCGGACCTTGTCGAGCGATCCGGAACCGTATTCGATCACCATCGCATCGGCGCCGAGTGTCTTGGCGATGTCGCCGGCGTTATCTCTCAATATCCCGGTCTCGGTCCGGGTCGGATAATATTCGTCCAGTTCGCAGATCTCGGTGAACAGGCGCGCACCTTCGGCGTCATAGAAATACTTCGGCGACAGCCGTTTCGGCACACTTGCAAGGCCTTGCAGCACATCGTTCAGGAAATCGCTGTCGCTATCATCGTCGGTTGATTTTCTACCGATGATGGACGGTGTCCCGTCCTTGGCGAGCCGGATCCCCGAGAACTGCCAACGCGCCCAGGGATGGAAGAAATTACGGTAACTGGCGCGGATGTGACCGGCCGGTGTCACGCAGGAACCGCCGCGCAACACCATCTGTCCGGACATGAACTTGCCGTTGTATTCCCCGACCGCACCCTCGGCGGGCGCGAAGCCGGGATAGGCGGCGTATGCGCTTTGCGTCCATTCCCAGACGTCACCGAACATCTGCGACAATCCCGTCACGCGGCCCGGCATCGGGTGGAACACATCGGCGTTGGCGAAGTGGCCTTGGGTATCGAGCGGTTCTGCGATCGCTTCCCACTCCGCTTCGCGCGGCAGTCTGGCGCCGGCCCAGCGCGCAAAGGCGTCTGCTTCGTAGTAACTGACATGGCAGACGGGGGCATCGGGGTCGACCGGGCGCAGACCGGAAAGGGTGAAGATGCGCCACGCTCCGTCGTGCTGCTGCCAATAAAGTGGCGCCGCCCAACCCTGTTCCTGGCACATGGCCCAGCCGTCGGAGAGCCAGAGTTCCGGCGTTTCGTAGCCGCCGTCATCGATGAATTCGATAAACTGGCCGTTCGAAACGGGATGCGTGGCGAGCCGGAACGGCTCCAGCCAGACCTTGTGGCGCGGCCCTTCGCAGTCGAAGGCGAAGCCGTTTCCGTCGTGCCCGATCTCGACCAGGCCGCCCGGGTGGCTGACCCAATCGTATTCCCGGTTGCGCGTCGCATCGCTCGGCCGGGGCGGGTGATAGGCGGGATGAAGGGCGTTTCGGGAAAGTGCGTGCTTTATGTCGGTGAGCAACAGTTCCTGATGCTGTTGTTCGTGATGAAGCCCGAGTTCGATCAGCGCCAGGACATCCGCATCCGGTGAGGTCTCGAGGTAGGTCTGCATCGCCGCGTCGACGTGTTCGCGGAACGCATGAATGTCGCCCAGCGGTGGGCGCGTCAGCATGCCCCGTTCGGGACGCGCGTGACGTTCACCGATCTGCTCATAATAGGAATTGAAAAGGTAGTTATAGGCAGGGTCGAATTCCCGATAACCGTCCGCGAACGATTTCAGGATGAAGGTCTCGAAAAACCATGTCGTGTGCGCGAGGTGCCACTTGGTCGGGCTCGCGTCGGGCATCGACTGGACGCACTGGTCCTCGGCACTCAGCGGTGCGGCCAAATGTAACGACTGGGCGCGGACGTCATTGAAACGTGCGGCGATCTCGATCGGGTCGGGTGTCATCAGGCGATGGGCCTGGGTCTTTCGCATCAGTATTCTCCCGCTTTCCCGACACAGCATAGCGCGGCTCGGCGGCGAAGTGCACCCCGGCTTCATAACAAGTTCGTGACAGGATCAAGACGGCGCGTCGACAACCTCGGTCTTGAAGTCGGCAGGTGCCACGATCTCCAGGACTTCGAAATCCTCGGAGCAGGCGATCTCGCGATGTTTGATGCCCGGCGGCTGGTTGACGAAATCGCCTTTTTCGATCCGGTGCACGCCCTGGCCTTCATATTCGAACTCCGCCCAGCCGTTCAATACCAGGACCACCTGAAACGTACAGTGATGAATGTGCCATTGCTGAACCGCGTCCGGGTCCTCACGGCCATTGGCGCGGATCAGATGCGCGACGTAATCGCCGCCGGTCGCTTCCTTCAGGTCGAGGTCGCGATATTCGAAAATCTCCCGCAGGCCGGGTGTCCATTCGGCGCCGGTGGCTTTGCTGTGTACGAACTTCCATTTGTCGGTCATGCATTCATCCCCTTTACGGCAGCGTAATACGGTGGTGGTCGTTCGAAAACCGGTCACGCGGCCATGCCTGCCGCATGACCGCTCGCCCAGGCCCATTGAAAATTGTATCCCCCCAGCCAGCCTGTGACGTCGACCGCCTCGCCGATGAGGAAAAGACCGGAGACGTCTTTTGCTTCCATGGTTTGCGAGGACAGGTGTTTGGTGTCGACGCCTCCCAGAGTGACCTCGGCCTTGGCATAACCCTCGGAACCCGACGGCTTGACCTGCCAGCCATTCAATCGATTGCCGAGGCGCATCAGGTCGCGGTCCGCGATTTCGCCGATGGGACGGTCGGGGAGTTCACGCGCCGCGAGCGCGGTGGCGAGCCGCGCCGGCAGTACGCGGCCGAGGACATTGCCGGGTTTCGCTTTCTGTCCCGCTTTTTTCGCCTCCATCAGGAACGCCGCTGCGTCGGTGTCCGGCAGGAGATCGAGGCTGATCGTCTCCCCCTCGCGCCAATAGGAAGAAATCTGCAGGATCGCCGGACCGGAAAGGCCACGATGGGTCAGCAGCATCGCTTCGCGGAACGACGTCTTGCCGTGGCGCGCGATGCATTCGGTGGCGACGCCGCTCAGCGGTTGCATCAACTCAAGGTCGTCCGATCCCACTTTAAGGGGCACCAGGCCCGGCCGGACATCAGACAACGTGAGTCCGAATTTGCGGGCGATGCGGTGGGTGAAGTCCGTGGCGCCCATCTTGGGGATGGACAGACCGCCCGTCGCCAGCACCAGCGACGGTGCGGCGAAATCGCCTTTGTCTGACGCGACACGATATGTGTCGGCACGGTTGATGTCGGTGACGTTGTGTGCAAGGCGGACGTCGACATTTGCCGCGCGGCATTCGCCCAGCAGCATGGCGACCACGTCTTTGGCCGAGTTGTCGCAGAACAACTGACCCAGCGTCTTTTCGTGCCAGGCGATGCGGTGCTTGGCCAGCAGCTGCAGAAAATCGTCGGGCGTGTAGCGTGCCAGTGCCGATTTACAGAAATGCCTGTTCTGCGAAATGAAGTTTTCGGCGCGGCAATGGATGTTGGTGAAGTTGCAGCGTCCGCCGCCGGAGATCAGGATCTTCTTACCCGCCTCGTTGGCATGATCCAGCAACAAGACCCGGCGGCCCCTGGCGCCGGCGGTCATCGCGCACATCATGCCGGCCGCCCCGGCACCGATGACGATGACGTCGAAACGTTCTGTGCGTTCAGAAGTCATGGGTTGGTTTGGATATCGTCATACGGAGGTCCCGGAGGCAGGTGGCCGGTGTCACCGGCGGGCTGCCGGTCGGAAAACAAGGTATTTCAGCCGTTCCGCACATAAAAGCCGGAATCCGCTGCAAAATCGCGTAAGCCGGACAATTTCCAGTTGGCAGCGGCACGCGGGATACCCAAATATGCCGAAACGGCGTATTCTTACGGTTGGAAGGGGGACTTCACCGGAAGCATTGTAAACATATCAATCAATAAGACATGGCGGGCGAGGCGCTTCAGCCTCTAAAGGAAGCGCCCATGCCGTCGCAATTACTTGGGAGGAAACATGTCTGAGGAAAAATACAACGTCCTGATTCTCGGGGCGTCATACGGGTCGCTGTTGGCGACCAAACTCATCCTGGCGGGTCACAACGCGACGCTGATCTGCCTTCCCGAAGAAGTCGAACTGATCAACAAGGACGGCATTCACGTCCGAATGCCGGTCCGCGGCCGTGACGATCTGGTGCAGATCGATTCAAAGGACGCACCCGGCAAGGTGAAAGCCGCCGGTCCCGGCGACGTCGATCCGAAGGACTTCGATCTGATCGCGCTGGCCATGCAGGAGCCGCAGTACCGTTCCGACGGTGTGCGGCAGTTGCTGGCCAAGGTCGCGGCATCGGGCAAGCCGTGCATGTCGATCATGAACATGCCGCCATTGCCCTATATGCTGCGGCTGCCCGGGATCGAAGCCGACGCGATCAAGCAGTGCTACACCGATCCGACCGTCTGGGACGGCTTCGACAGCGACCTGGTGACGCTGGCGAGCCCCGACCCGCAGGCGTTCCGGCCGCCGGAAGAACCCGTCAACGTGTTGCAGGTCAGCCTGCCGACGAATTTCAAGGTGGCCCGGTTCGTGTCCGACGAGCACACCGCCATGCTGCGCAAGATCGAACAGGACATTATGGATATCCGCTTCGATCCGGGCGACGGCAATCCCATCGAATTGCCGGTGAAGCTTAGGGTTTACGATTCCGTTTTCGTGCCGCTCGCCAAATGGGCGATGCTGATGACCGGGAACTACCGCTGCGTCCAGGAAGACGCCGCGCGCTCGATCAAGGAAGCGGTGCATTCCAATCTGGATGCGTCGAAAGAGGTTTATGACTGGGTGCACGACCTGTGTCAGAGGCTCGGTGCCGACGCCAACGACATGGTGCCGTTCGAAAAATACGCGAACGCGGCACAGGGACTGGCCAAGCCATCCTCGGCGGCCCGGGCGTTGTTCGCCGGGGCGCCGAACATTGAGCGGCTGGATCTTCTGGTGAAGACCCTGTCGGACGGGATCGGCATGCAGTCCAAGATGGTCGAGGACACGGTCAATCTCGTGAACAAGCGCCTGCAGATCAACCGCGACGCGGCCAAGTAATCCCTGACGGACTTTTCCGTCCGCAAGGCGGCGTTTGCGGGTGCAGTCCCGGCAGGCGCCGCCTTTGCTTTATCGGCGGGCGGGGGCTGGCACCATGATCCTTGCGATGCTGGCCCTTACCCGGAAGGGCAATGCCCTCTACGCCATGTGGGAGCGGGCGGTCCAGCGCGGACCGGGGCTGCGGATTAGGTTTGACGTGACTGCTGAAATATGAAAAATTAGGATATATTGTCTCATTACTGAATATATTTGTTTTTGAATATCTGTAATTGCCTGGCCCGGGGAGGGGCCGGCGCGCTGGCAAACAAGGAACCAAGCCAATGAAAATGACGACTGAGGAAGCATTCGTAAAAGTCCTGCAGAAGCACGGGATCGAACACGCGTTCGGGATTATCGGCTCGGCCATGATGCCGGTGTCGGACCTGTTCCCGACCGCCGGGATCACGTTCTGGGACTGCGCGCATGAGTGCAACGCCGGCATGATGGCCGACGGTTTCACCCGCTCCAGCGGTAAGATGAGCATGATGATCGCGCAGAACGGCCCGGGCATCACCAACTTCGTGACGCCGGTCAAGACGGCGTACTGGAACCACACGCCGCTGCTTCTTGTCACGCCGCAGGCGGCCAACAAGACCATCGGTCAGGGCGGCTTCCAGGAAATTCCCCAGATGGCGCTGTTCGAAGATATGGTCTGCTATCAGGAAGAAGTGCGCGACCCGACGCGGATTGCCGAAGTGCTCAACCGCGTGATCGAGCAGGCCTGGCGCGGTTCCGCCCCGGCGCAGATCAACGTGCCGCGCGATTACTGGACCCAGGTCGTCGATATCGACATTCCCGAGATCGTGCGCCTCGAACGCCCGGCGGGTGGTGCGAAGGCGGTTTCGGAAGCGGCCAAACTGCTGGCGTCGGCCAAGTTCCCGGTGATCCTGAACGGCGCCGGCGTGGTGCTGTCGGGTGGCATTCCGGCCTCGGCGGCGCTGGCGGAGAAACTCTCGGCGCCGGTCTGCTGCGGCTATCAGCACAACGACGCGTTCCCGGGTTCGCACCCGCTGTTCGCCGGACCGCTCGGCTACAATGGCTCCAAGGCGGGCATGGAACTGATTTCCAAGGCTGACGTGGTGCTGTGCCTGGGCACGCGCCTTAATCCGTTCTCGACGCTGCCGGGTTACGGTATCGACTACTGGCCGAAGGACGCGAAAGTGATCCAGGTCGACATGAACGCGGATCGGATTGGGCTCACCAAGAAAGTCTCCGTCGCGATCCAGGGCGACGCCAAACTGGTCGCCGAACAGATCCTGGCCCAATTGCCGGCCGATGCCGGTGACGCGGGCCGCAAGGAGCGCGAAGAAACCATCCACCAGACGCGTTCGGCCTGGCTGCAGCAGTTGTCGTCGATGGACCACGAAGACGACGATCCGGGCACCACATGGAACGAGCGCGCCCGCAAGGCGAAACCCGACTGGATGTCGCCGCGCATGGCATGGCGTGCGATCCAGGCGGCGCTGCCGAAAGACTTCATCATGTCGTCCGACATCGGCAACAACTGCGCCATCGGTAACGCGTACCCGACCTTTGAAAAGGGCCGCCGTTATCTGGCGCCGGGCCTGTTCGGTCCGTGCGGATATGGCTTCCCGTCGATCGTCGGCGCCAAGATCGCGTGCCCGGATATGCCGGTCATCGGCTTTGCCGGTGACGGTGCGTTCGGTATCTCGATGAACGAAATGACCGCCGTCGGGCGCGACGAATGGCCTGCGATCACGATGGTCATCTTCCGCAACTACCAGTGGGGTGCGGAAAAGCGCAACACGACGCTGTGGTATGACGACAACTTCGTCGGCACCGAACTGGACCTCGACGTGCAGTACGCCAAGATCGCCGAAGCCTGCGGCGTCAAGGGCGTGCAGGTTGCGACGATGGAACAGCTGACCGAAGAGCTCTCGAAAGCCATCGAAGCCCAGAAGAAGGGCGAGACGGTATTCATCGAAGCGCTGATCAACCAGGAACTGGGCGAGCCGTTCCGCCGCGACGCCATGAAGGCGCCGAACCAGGTTGCCGGCATCGATCCCAAGGACATGCAGCCGCAGGCGGGTGCCGACTAATCTAAACCGCTTGGCGACCTATCTGTTCAGCCCCGAAGCCATCACGGCTTCGGGGCTTTGCTTTTGGAACAGGTGCTGGGGTATTCTCCCGGCAACTCGAACTCGACGGGTGGAATGAGCGATGAACGAGCAAGCTGGCGGGAAAAAAGTCCGCGTGATTATCATCGACGACGATGAACTGATGCGTCGCGTGGTGGTTGCCGCGCTGATGGCGCTCAATTGCGAGGTCGTCGGCGAAGCCGGTGACGGCGAAGAAGGGATCGAACTCTACCGCAACACGACCCCCGATCTGGTGATGCTCGATATCCGCATGCCGAACATGGACGGTATCGAGGTGCTGGAGGCGCTGTCGGAAGAAGACAGCGAAGCTTATGTCGTGATGATGACGTTCCTTGAAAACGAGGACTCCGTGCAGGATTCGATGATCGGCGGCGCCAGGGACTATCTCCGAAAGAACATGAGCATGCAGGAAATGGTGGCGCGCCTGGAACGACACGTTAAGCGTCTTTCCCGCGCGGCATAAGCGTATCCGGCGGCCAGGGCAGGGACGCCATGAAATTCGCACATGCCAACATCGGCGGATATAAATGGACCGCCAACCCGAAAGATCAATACATCGGGAAATCGCTGCTGACCTACGGCGAATGGTCGATGGGCGAGGTCGAAATTCTTTTACCGTTCGTCGCCACGACGGCGACGGTGGTCGAAGTCGGCGGCAATGTCGGCGCGCATACGGTGCCGCTGGCGCGTCATCTGGCAAGCGGTCGGGTCATCACGTTCGAGCCGCAGCGGCTGTGTTTCCAGATGCTCTGCGCCAACCTGATCAACAACGACTGCGTCAACGTCGGCGCCTACAACATAGCGGTGGGTGACGGGGCGGGCCGCGCGCAAGTGCCCGATCTGCATCCGGATCAGGATTTCAACTTCGGCGGCATCGGCATCCGCCAGGAAACGTTCGCGCCCGTGACCGATCCGGCGCTCGGTTGGACGCCGG
>MDSW01089038.1_pt1 | contig 27346 bp, 25 predicted proteins | sample 811171 | NCBI WGS metagenome assembly MDSW01 (sample SAMN05326641, study PRJNA326480) | marine metagenome | isolation source: seawater | place: Atlantic Ocean: North West | collected 2012 | reverse complement strand
GGTACGATATTGATATGCTAAAGTGTATATATTGTGGTTTATGTCAAGAATCATGTCCTGTTGATGCAATTGTACAAGGACCAAATTTTGAATTTGCCACAGAAACTCGCGAGGAACTTTACTACAACAAAGAGAAACTTTTAGATAATGGTGATAGGTGGGAGTCAGTTCTAGCAAAAAATATAAAGCTAGATAAACCTTATAGGTAAATGATAGTTCATTCAATTTTTTTTTATTTTTTTTCGATTATAGCAATTTTTTCTTCTTTGATGGTAATTACATCAAGAAGCACTATTAACTCAGTTTTTTTCCTTATATTAGATTTCATTTCAGTTGGTTGTTTATTTATTATGGTAGGAGCTGAATTTTTAGGGATGATACTTTTGATTGTTTATGTTGGAGCAGTAGCAGTTTTATTTTTATTTGTGGTAATGATGCTTAATGTTGCAGAGCAAAAACAGTCCTGGTTCATCGGTAAAAAATCAACTCATATTCCAACTGGATTAATTGTAAGTGTTTTAATTTTATTAGAGCTTTTAGTTGTAGTAGGTGGATGGAAATATAAAGAGGATGTAATGTCCAGTAGCACGCTGGTTTTATCGGACATTACAAATACACATCAAATAGGTCTAGTGATGTATACTGATTATATTTTATATTTTCAACTAGCAGGAATAGTTCTACTTCTTGCTATGATTGGAGCAATTCTTCTTACATTTAGAGAAAGGGTTGGAGTAAAGAAACAAAGTTATTTAAATCAAATTTCTAGAAACCCCTCAACTGCAGTTGAATTAAAAGATGTAAAGTTTAATCAGGGAGTCAAAATTGATGATTGAAATTGGTTTAGGTCATTATTTATCATTAGGAGCTATAATTTTCTTCTTGGGAGTAATTGGGATTTTTTTAAACAGAAAAAATGTGATTGTTATTTTAATGTCTATAGAGCTTATTCTTTTAGCAGTTAATATAAATTTAATTTCCTTTTCTATTTTTTCTGGCGACATTGTTGGTCAAATTTTTACAATGTTAATTTTAACTGTTGCTGCAGCGGAAGCAGCAATAGGTTTAGCAATTATTGTTGTCTATTACAGAAATAGAGGGTCTATCAGAGTTGAAGATATTCATGGAATGAAAGGCTAAATGGCATACGCAATATTATTTTTACCATTAATTGGATCAATACTAGGATATTTAGGTAAATCAACAATAAAATATTTTTCAGAAATCCTTACAAGTTTTTTTGTAAGTATCTCAGCCGTTTTATCAATTTTTGTTTTCTGGAATGGTATTCAAAATAATATTTATGGAAATTATAAAATTTTTGAATGGATCACTTCTGGAGGATTTTCAGCTAATTGGTCTATAAATATTGATCCGTTGAGCTCTGTCATGCTGGTAGTGATAACATTTGTATCTGCTTTAGTGCATATTTATTCTATTGGATATATGAGCCATGATCCTCACAAACCTAGATTTATGTCTTACTTATCACTATTTACTTTTTCTATGTTGGCTTTAGTAGTTTCTGACAATTTTTTACAATTATTTTTTGGGTGGGAAGGGGTCGGTTTATGTTCATATTTATTAATAGGTTTCTGGTATAAAAAAGAAACAGCTAATAATGCAGCTATTAAAGCTTTTATAGTAAATAGAATTGGTGATTTTGGTTTAGCTATTGCAATATTTTTAATCTTTTTCTTTTTTGGTACAATTAATTTTGAAGAGGCTTTTGAGGCGTCTGCACAATTTTATGAAAAAAAATTAGTTTTTTTTGGATTTGAGTTAAACTTAATTACATTAATTTGTATTTTCTTATTTATTGGTGCTATGGGAAAATCGGCACAATTTTTACTTCACACTTGGCTTCCTGATGCAATGGAGGGACCTACACCAGTTTCAGCTTTAATTCATGCCGCAACAATGGTTACTGCAGGTGTTTTTCTAGTAGTGAGATGTTCACCTATGTTTGAGTATTCCCAAGTTGCTTTGAATTTAGTTGCTATTGTTGGAATGATAACAGCAATTTTCGCAGCATCAGTTGCATTAGTTCAAAATGATATAAAAAAAATAGTTGCCTACTCAACTTGTAGTCAGCTTGGCTATATGTTTTTTGCAGCAGGTATTGGTGCATATCATGTTGCAATGTTTCATTTGTTTACTCACGCTTTTTTTAAAGCACTATTATTTTTAGGGGCTGGTTCTGTAATTCATGCATTTAAAGATGAGCAGGATATTAGAAATATGGGCGGAGTTAGAAAAAAACTTCCTTATACTTATATTTATATGTTATTGGGAACTTTAGCTTTAACTGGATTCCCTTTTCTTTCTGGTTTTTACTCAAAAGATGCAATTATTGAGTTTGCGTATTTAAGAAATTCATCTTTAGGAAATTATGTAGCATCAATCGGTATTCTCACAGCATTTTTAACTTCTATTTATTCATGGAGATTGTTCTTTAAAACTTTTCATGGACCTTATAATAACAAAAAAATTCCAATTAATGAAACTCATGAGTCCCCACTGGTTATGTTGATCCCTTTGGTATTTTTAGGCTTAGGGGCGATATTTTCTGGATACATTTTTAAAGGTATTTTTATAGGGCATCACAGCAATGAATTTTGGCAAGAATCGGTCTTTTTTTTAAATGAAATAAAACATGATGTAATTCCGTTATGGTTTTTATTAATCACCCCGATATTAGTTTTAGTAGCAATTCCTATCTCATTTTATTTATATATTTTAAATCCAAAAGTTTTAGAGGATTTTAAAAATACAAATATGCCATTATATAACTTCTTATTAAACAAATGGTATATTGATGAATTTTATGAAAAGGTTTTTGTAAGTCCTGTAAAAAAAATTGGTTCTTTTTTTTGGAAAAAAGGGGATATAGGTATAATAGATAAGTTTGGACCTGATGGTATTTCAAAATTAGTTAAGATAATTTCTAATAAAACTGGTCGTCTTCAAACAGGGTTCATTTATGATTATGCTTTTGTGATGCTTTTAGGCTTATCAATTTTACTAACTTATTTGATTTTAAAATAAAATGAACTTTCCAATATTATCAACACTGATATTTTTACCTTTAATCAGCTCCTTTTTTATTTTGTTATCAAAAGATAAAACAAATAACAGTAGTTCAATATATATTTCTTTATTTAGTAGTATTGCCACTTTCTTTCTCTCACTATTTTTATGGTATTCTTTGGATGTAAACTCATCTGAATTTCAATTTGTGGAAGAAAAATCCTGGATAAATAATTTTATAAAATTTAAATTAGGAATAGATGGTATATCAATACTTTTCATAGTTTTAACAACTTTTATCACTCCGATTTGTATAATTTCTTGTATGAATAGCGTTAAAGTTAGAGTTAAAGAATTTTTAATAGCTATTTTAATATTAGAAACATTCATGATCGGCGTATTTTGTTCACTTGATCTTGTAATATTTTATTTATTTTTTGAAGCAGGTTTAATACCAATGTTTTTAATTATCGGAGTTTGGGGTGGTCCAAGAAGAGTTTACTCTGCTTTTAAATTTTTTCTATTTACTTTACTTGGCTCAGTACTAATGCTTGTAGCTATTATTGTTATTTATTGGTTGACAGGTACGACAGATATTACTCAAATATATGAGATTAAAATTCCTAAAGAGTATCAGAATATACTATGGCTAGCTTTTTTAAGTTCTTTTGCAGTGAAAATGCCTATGTGGCCGGTTCATACTTGGTTACCAGATGCTCACGTTGAAGCTCCTACAGCTGGTTCTGTAATACTTGCTGCTATTTTATTAAAAATGGCTGGATATGGTTTTTTAAGATTCTCAATACCTATGTTTCCTTTAGCTTCAGAATATTTTACACCATTAATATTTACTTTAAGTATAATCGCTATTATTTACACATCCTTAGTCGCATTAATGCAAGACGACATGAAAAAATTGATTGCTTATTCTTCTGTTGCTCATATGGGTTATGTCACATTGGGAATTTTTACACTCACTAAACAAGGTATAGAGGGAAGCATATACCAAATGATCAGTCACGGATTAATATCTGCAGCATTATTCTTATGTGTTGGAGTAGTCTATGATAGGTTACATTCCAGAATGATTAGTACTTATGGAGGGCTAGTGAATTATATTCCAAAGTACTCTTTTTTATTTTTAATATTTGCTTTAGCTGCACTTGGTTTACCAGGAACTTCAGGCTTTCTAGGTGAGTTTCTTGTTCTGGCTGGCGCGTTCCAAAAAAGTTATCTAGCAGCTATGTTAGCAACATTTGGTGTAGTTCTAGGAGCCGCTTATATGCTTTGGCTTACAAAAAGAGTTATTTTTGGTTCTACAAATAATTCTGAGATTAAAAATTTAGATGACATTAACAAATATGAAATAGTGATGTTAGTAACCTTAGCATTTCTAATTATTTTTTTTGGATTTTACCCACTTCCTCTAATGGAAACTTTTAACGTATCAGTTAATAGTTTGATAGATAACTATGAAACAGCGCTCATTTTAAAATAAGTATGATAGATAACTTAAATATAATGTTACCTGAGATTTTTTTATCTTTATCTATTTTTTCTATTTTGATGATTGGTGTTTTTACCAAAAATAGTTTTAATTTAATATTTAATCTTACATCATTAATTATTTTAGTTACTATTTCAATTATTTTATCAAGTCCAAATAATCAAGAAAAAATATTTCTTGATAGCTTTACGAGAGATGCCTTTTCAAATTATTTCAAAATTTTAATACTATTGTCTTCTTTGTTTGTTCTTAATTCATCTAAGAATTTTATCATAGATAATAAATTAGATAAGTTTGAGTATCCTATAATCATCTTGCTGTCTATTTTAGGAATGTTTTTCATGGTAAGCTCGAATGATTTAATTCTCTTTTACTTAGGATTAGAACTTCAGTCTTTATCGCTTTATATTCTTGCGTCGATTGATCGAGATAATATAAGATCAACGGAGTCGGGAATAAAGTACTTTGTTTTAAGTGCTTTATCCTCAGGTTTATTATTATATGGATGTTCATTGCTTTATGGATTTACAGGTTCTACTAATTTTGAATTAATTGCTACTCAACTTAATAAAGAAAATGCAGGTGCAGTTTTTGCAATGGTATTTATATTAGTTGGTCTTGCTTTTAAAGTTTCTGCAGTTCCTTTTCATATGTGGACCCCTGACGTCTATGAGGGAGCACCAACATCTATAACAAGTTACTTCGCAGTTGTTCCTAAAGTTGCTGGTTTAGCATTATTAATTAAATTTATGTTTATTCCTTTTTCAAATATTTTATTAGAATGGCAAACAATTATAATATTTATATCTATCGCATCTATGATTTTAGGAGCTGTTGCAGCAATGATCCAAAAAAATTTTAAAAGACTTCTTGCTTATAGCTCTATAGGCCATATTGGCTACGCTCTAGCAGGAGTTGCTACAGGTGCAATTTCAGGTTATCAAAGTGCAGTAGTTTATATATCAATTTACGTCGTTATGAATATAGGAGCATTTTCGTGCTTATATCTATTAAAGAAAGATGGACAGTATAAAGAAAACATATCTGATTTATCTGGTATTTCTAAAAAACATCCTCTTTTAGCAATTTCATTATTAATAATTTTATTCTCTTTAGCTGGAGTCCCACCACTGGGGGGTTTTTTTGCGAAATTTTACGTTTTTGTTGCTGTGTTAGAAAAAGAAATGTATGCACTAGCAATTATTGGATTATTAACAACAGTTATGTCAGCATTTTATTATTTAAAAATTATTAAAACTATTTATTTTGATGACGCCATTATCACTTTTGAAACAAAAAACAGGACTGCTCAAGTATCGATATTTGCTTGTTGTACAATTTTAATAACGTTTTTTTTATACCCTTCTTTTTTGAATAATATGGTTAATATATTATTCGTTAGTTAATGAAGATTAAGATTAAAAAATATAAAAAAGTTCAAAGCACTAACGACATTGCTTTGAAACTTATAAAAAATAATATTTCAGAACCTACTATAATCACAAGTGAAAAACAGACTAAAGGTAGAGGTAGAGTTGGAAAAAAATGGATTTCCAAAAAAGGGAATCTTTTTTTATCCCTATTTTTTAAATTTGATCACAACAAAATTAACTTCAAACAATTTGCAATTTTAAATGCATTTTTATTAAAATCAGTTATATCTAAAGCAATTTCAAAAAAAATTAAGATAAAATGGCCTAACGATTTAATTTTAGAAAGGAAAAAATTTTGTGGGATTTTACAAGAAGTAATTAAATTTGATAAATTCAATTTTTTAATAGTGGGTATAGGGTTAAATACTAATGTAGCTCCACAAAACAAAAGCTTTAAATCTACTAGTTTAAAAAATATATTGAACAAAAAAATTAATAATAAAAATATTTTGGAAAAAATTATTATTGCTTATGAAAAATTTCTTGAGGAAAAAAATAAATTGTCTTTTTCTGATTTGAAAAAGAAATATAAATAGTTAAAATGTATTATATTGTTGGTGATATTGGAAATACTTCAACTAGAATTTGTTTATTGAATGGTTCAAAAATTTGTAAGTCTACAACTTTTGATACTAGCAAAATTCTTTTAAAAGGTTATATAAAAAATATTTTAAATAGATATTTTAAAAAAAATTTAAAAAAAGAAATATTATTTTCGTGTGTTGTACCTTTTGCTTTAAAAAAAATTAAAAAAATTTTAAAAAAGAGCAATTATAAAGTTATAGAAATCAAAAATCTTAATTTAAAAAAGATTATTCAAATAAACATTAAAAATATAAAGCAACTTGGTTCAGATAGAATTGTAAATTCTATTGAAGGTAAAAAATTTAAAAACTGTTTGATAATTGATTTTGGAACTGCAACAACTTTTGATATTGTAAAAAATGGAATATACGAAGGAGGTGTTATAGCTCCTGGTGTAAAATTATCTATGGAAATTCTAAGTCAATCTACAGCCTTACTACCAATGTTCAATTTGAAAAATAAACAAAATAGTTACGGAAAGAACACAAAAGACGCTTTAAATGCAGGTTTTATCTGGGGTTATGATGGATTGATAAATAATATAATTAATAAAATAACTAAAAACTGGAAAATGAATTATAAGATAATACTTACCGGCGGGGATGCAAATTTATTTAAGAAAATTATTAAAAGAAAAACTATTGTTGATCAGAATATAACAATAAAAGGAGTTTCAAAAGTTTACAGGGAATTTTATGAGTAAGGAAGAATTACTTTTTTGTCCTTTAGGTGGATCAGGAGAGATAGGTGGAAATATGAATTTATATGCCTATGGAAAAAAAGATGATCAAAAGTGGATTATTATAGATATGGGCGTATCTTTCGCTGACGACTCAGTGCCAGGAATTGATCTTATAATGCCAGATGCTGGTTTTATTATCGACAAGAGAGATGATTTACTTGGTATCGTTTTAACACACGCTCACGAGGATCATATAGGAGCAGTTGCTCACATATGGCCAAGTTTAAAATGTAAAATGTATGCTACACCTTTTACAGCTGCTCTCATTTTTGAAAAATTCAAAGAAAAAAAAATTGATATTTCATCATATTTAGAAGTAGTGCCTTTAAACAGTAAAATTAAACTTGGAAGTTTTGAAATTGATTTCGTAACTTTAACACATTCCATTTTAGAGCCTAATGGCTTGAGCATTAAAACTCCATTAGGAACAATTTTACATACCGGTGATTGGAAAATTGACCCAAATCCATTAATAGGCGGTCAAATTGATGAACAAAAATTAAAATCTATTGGTGATAGCGGAGTATCAGCAATGATATGCGACTCAACAAATATTTTCAGTCCTGGAAGAGCAGGTTCAGAATCTGAGGTAAGAGATAGTTTATTAAGAATCATGGGCATAAAAACTAACCGGATTCTTATTACATCTTTCGCTTCTAATGTAGCTAGAATGGAGTCTGTTTTTTATTGTGCAAAAAAAACAGGAAGAAATATTTGTTTAGTAGGCAGGTCTATGCAAAGAATATATAAAGCAGCAAAAAAATGTGGTTATCTTCAAGGTCTTTTAGAGCCTTTAGAACCAAGGGATGCTAAAAAAGTAGCTAAAAATAAAATTTTATACTTAGCTACTGGTAGCCAAGGAGAGCCGATGGGTGCGATGACAAGGATAATTAATGGTATTCATCCAGATGTACATCTAGAAAGTGGAGACTGTGTAATTTTTTCTTCCAAAATAATACCAGGTAATGAGAAAAAATTATATCATTTGCAAAATTTAATAGTAAGAAATAAGATTGAAATGATCAGTGAGGAAAACGCTTTTGTTCATGTTTCTGGTCATCCTAATAGAGATGATCTAAAAGACATGTACAATTGGGTGAAGCCTCAGTGTGTAATACCAGTTCATGGAGAACACCGTCATATGGCTGAACATGTATCTTTCGCTAAAGAAATGCAAGTTCCAAAAACTTTATTAATTGAAAATGGTGATATAATTAAACTTCTTCCTGGAAATAAACCAGAAATTATTGATAAAGCGCCGTCAGGAAAAGTTTATTTAGATGGAAATATTAACGTTGAAACAGACTCCCAATCTATTAAAGATAGAAAAAATCTTTCTGCAAATGGATATTTAGAGATTACATTAATTGTTTCAAATAATGGAAGCATAAAAAAACCAATTATTTCTTACAAGGGTATTCCCGAGAGGGATGAGGAAGATACTTTTATTTTCGATATGGAAGATGAAATAATGAATATTTGCAGAACTTTTTCAATGGACAACAAAAGTCAGCAGCAAAATTTGATTGAAACCTTAAAACAAAATTGCAGAAGAATTGTAAGAGAAAAAACTGGAAAAAAACCTTATACAAATATCAATATTGCTAGGATTTAATGGGTATAACAGGCTCTATAATCGTTTATGTAATGATTTGGTGGATAATATTTTTTTCAGTTTTACCAATCGGAATTCGATCAAATAAAGAAGTTTTTAAGGAAAAAATTGGCGGAATTGATCCTGGAGCTCCAAAAAATCCTAGAATAGGAAAAAAGTTTTTAATAACTACATTAATTACTACTATAATTTTTGCAGTCATATATTATCTTGTTGAGATTGATTTGTTAAATTTAAGAAAGTTTTTACAATAATGTATCTTTCAAAATTATTCATACCAATAGCAAAAGATTTGCCAGCTGAAGCAAAGATTAAGTCCCATCAATTAATGCTGAGAACTGGCATGATTAAACAGTCCTCTGCAGGGATTTACTCTTGGCTACCACTTGGATTCAAAGTTATGAAAAAAATTGAACAAATTGTAAGAGAAGAACAGAACTTCATTGGCGCACAAGAAATGCTTATGCCAACTATTCAATCATCAGAGATTTGGAAAGAAAGTGGACGATATAATGATTATGGAGAAGAAATGTTAAGAATTAAGGATCGACAAGGAAGAGAGATGTTATATGGACCAACAAACGAAGAACTTATAACTGATGTTTTTAGATCAAGTTTAAAATCTTATAAGTCTCTACCTCAACTTCTGTATCATATTCAATGGAAGTTTAGAGATGAAATAAGGCCAAGATTTGGAGTTATGAGATGTAAAGAATTTTATATGAAAGATGCTTACTCTTTTGATTTGTCTGATGAAGAGGCAAAAAAATCTTATAATAAAATGTTTTATTCATATTTAAAAACATTCAATAGAATGGGTTTAAAAGCAATTCCGATGTCAGCAGATACTGGACCTATAGGAGGAGATCTGTCTCACGAATTTATAATTTTAGCAGACACAGGAGAAAGCCAGATTTATGCTGATAAAAATATTTTTGAAATAAATCCTGATCTATATAAGTTAAACGATCAATCTCTTCAAAAAATGAGAGAAGATTTTTCTAAAGTATATGCCGCAACAGATGAAAAATATAAAGAGGAGGAGTTTAATAAAATGGTTAAAAAAAATAATCAAATGATTACAAAAGGAATTGAGGTTGGTCATATATTTTATTTTAGCGACAAATATTCAAAACCTATGAATTGTACGATCGATGATAAAAACGGAAAAAAAACATTTGTAAAAATGGGTTCTTACGGGATAGGTGTTTCTAGATTAGTTGGAGCTATTATAGAAGCCAAATATATCAATGAAGTTATGAAATGGCCAAAATCGATATCACCATTTGATGTAGTTATAATACCAAGTATAAGCAAAAATAATAAAGAAAACCTAGATAAAGCTGAAAAAATTTATGATGAATTAAAAAAACAAAATATTGACGTATTGTTAGACGATGTTGACGAGAATATGTCTAACAAATTTAAAAAACATGACTTAATTGGAGTTCCTTACCAAATAATTATTGGTTCAAAATCTAAGGGAAACAATTTTGAATTTAAAGAGTTAAATTCTCAAAGTGAAATATTAAGTCTTGAAAAAATTAAATTAAAAATAAAAAAATAAATTGTTTACAAAAGCAGAGAGACTTATTTCCTTAAGAAATTTAAGACCTAAAAAAAAGGAAGGTTTTCTAAAAATTATTTCGATATTTTCTTTTTTAGGAATAATGCTAGGTGTTGCAATTTTAATAATTGTTATGTCTGTTATGAATGGTTTTAAAACAGACTTAACAAAAAAAATTTTAGGCTTAAATCCTCATATTGTAATTCAGCCGAATGGGTTCAAAATAAACGAGAACTTTACTGATGAATTAAAAAAAAAATTTGGTGATATTAGTTTAAGCAAGTCTTATTCTGGGGAAGGGATTATTATAAATAACGATAATGCAAAGGGTGTAATTCTTAAAGGAGTTAATAAAAAGGAAAAAAATATTATCAAATTTTTTGATAATTTTATCTCACAGGGAGAACTAAAAAATTTTAGTTCAAATTATGTATTTATTGGAACTGAACTTGCTTTTGATCTAAATTTAAAAGAGGGTGACAATTTAAATCTTATGTCATCAGCTTTTGTAGCCACACCATTAGGCAGTTTACCAAAACAAGAAACTTTTAAGGTTGCTGGAATTTTTAATACTGGTTTTTTAGATTTCGATAAAAATGTAATTTTTTTAAATATAGATGATGCATTATCAATATTCGATAAGGAAAAAAAAGATCTGAACATTGAAATATATTTAGAAGATCCCCTTAAAGCTAATGATTACAAGAGCAAAATTCAAAAAATTAATCAAAATTATTTTATCTACACTTGGTCGGACATGAATAAATCCTTCTTTAGCGCTTTACAAGTTGAAAGAAACGTAATGTTTATAATTCTGTCTTTAATAGTTGTTGTTGCTGCATTTAATATAGTATCTGGTCTTACCATACTAATTAAAAATAAAACTAAAGAAATAGCTATTCTAAAAACACTTGGGCTGAGCAATCAATCAATAAAAAAAACATTTTTTTTAACAGGTTTTACAATAGGTTTTCTAGCTACCATCTGTGGAATAGTCATAGGGATTATATTTTCTATCAATATTGAAAAATTTAGAATTTTTTTATCTTCAGTATTTAATTTAGAAATCTTTCCAGCAGATATATATTTTTTAGAAAAATTACCAAGTGAAATAAGTTTTGACTCTATAATAATTATTTTTTTGATTTCTTTAATTATATCTGCATTAGCATCTTATTTACCAGCTAAGAGAATAACTAATATGAACACATTCAGGGCTTTAAGATATGAATAAAATACTTTTAGAAATAACAAATTTAAAGAAAAAATATGATCATTTAAACAAGTCAATAACCCTCTTTGATAATTTTAATATTAATATAAAAGAAGGAGATTTAGTTGCAGTTGTGGGACCATCTGGCTCTGGAAAATCATCCTTGTTACATCTTTTAGCTTTACTTGATGATCCTTCAAAAGGCAAAATAGTTCTTAACAATCAAGAAACAAAAAATTTATCTGAATCCGATAAAAATAAATTAAAACAAACTATTGTTTCTATAATTTTTCAAGACAATAATTTATTAACTGATTTTACTGCTATTGAAAATGTTATGATGCCTTTAATAATAAGAGGTGAAAATAAAAAAACTATTATGAAAAAAGCTGAAAAGATTCTTAAAGAAGTAAAAATTTTTGACAGATCTAATCATTTTCCAAATCAACTTTCAGGAGGGGAGCAACAAAGAGTTGCAATAGCTAGAGCATTAATAGCAGAAACAAAATTAATTTTAGCTGATGAACCTACTGGAAACTTAGATTATAAAACTTCAATAGAAATATTTTCACTTTTTTTAAAATTAAAAAAACGAAAAAAAACAATAATTTTTGCAACTCATAATAGAGAACTTGCTAACAGGGCTGATTACAAGTTGTTTATTTCTAATGGTAATATAAAACGAGTTAATGCCCGTTACTAATAAAGATTTTAACAACATAAAAATTCATACTCAATATTCAATTTGCGAAGGCGCAATAAAAATTGATGATCTTGCAGAATATTGTAAAAACCATAAAGTAAAGTCTCTAGGATTAGCGGACAGTTACAACTTGTGTGGAGCTTTGGAATTTGCAGAGAAATTATCCAAAGTCGGGACTCACCCGATAATAGGAACTCAAATAAACTTAAAAGCATTTAATACCGTAGGAAAAATCACTTTATATGCTAAATCGGAAATAGGTTATAAAAATTTAACTACGCTATCCTCTATGAGTTATCTAAAAAGCAATTCTAATGAGGATCCAGCTTGTGAAATTAAAGATATTTTATCAAATAATAAAGATTTAATATTACTTACTGGAAATTATAGAAATTTTTTTGGAAAATTATTTAATGCTAATAAAATTAAAGATTTAAATGAAACTTTAGATATACTTAAAAAGAATTTTAATGATAATTTATATTTTGAAATTCAAAGACATAATGAAAATGATGAAAAAAACTACGAAAATTTTATTTTAAATAAATCAAAATCATCTGATATTCCATTAATAGCGACGCAAGAAGTTTATTATTTAGAAAAAGGAATGTACGAAGCACACGATGCTTTAACATGTATTGGAGAAAAAAATTTTGTTGATGATAAGAATAGGTTTAAATACAGTGACCAACATTTTTTAAAAAAGAATGAAGAGATTAATAAATTATACGCCGATATCCCTGAGGCTTTAGAAAACAATTACAATTTCCATTTAAGATTCAATTTCAAACCTAAAAAGTCAAAACCTATACTTCCTTCTATTTCTCATGAAAACAACAAAACGCCAGAGGAGGAAATTTATATTCAAGCTACAGAGGGTTTAAAAGAAAGGCTAGAAAACTTTGTTACAAAAAAGAATTTTTCAAAAAATAAAGAAACTCTTAAAATTATTTATGAAGATAGATTAAAACATGAATTAAATATTATAAATTCTATGGATTATGCTAGTTACTTTTTAATTGTTTCTGACTATATTAAATGGGCAAAAAAAAATTCTATTCCAGTTGGGCCAGGAAGAGGTTCTGGAGCAGGATCACTAGTTGCTTATTGTTTAGATATTACTGATCTTGACCCGATAGAATATGATTTAATCTTTGAGAGATTTCTTAATCCAGATAGAATTTCTATGCCAGATTTTGACATAGATTTTTGTGAAGAAAAAAGAGACCAAGTGTTTGACTATCTTAAAACTAGATATAAAGATGGAGTAGCCCACATTATTACCTTCGGAAAGTTAAAGGCTAGAATGGTATTGAGAGATGTTGGAAGAGTTTTAGGTCTATCATATGGGCATGTGGACAGAATTTGTAAAATGGTCCCATTTGATCCATCTCGTCCATTGACTTTGCAAGAGTCAATAGACAGAGAACCCAGATTTAAAGATGAAATCAAAAATAATCGTAAGGTTGAAAAACTTCTTGAACTATCATTAAAACTTGAAGGTCTTAATAGAAATATGGCTACACATGCTGCAGGCGTAGTTATTGCAGGTGAAAAACTGTCTGAACAGTTTCCACTTTACGTCGATCATAGTTCAAATCTTATTTTACCGTCTACTCAATACGATATGTACTCATCGGAGAATGCTGGACTTGTCAAATTTGATTTGTTGGGTTTAAAGACTCTCACGGTAATTGATAAAACTATCAAAAGACTGAAATCAAAAAAAATTAATTTAGATTTAAGTAAGATAAATCAAAATGATGAAAAAGTTTTCTCTCTTTTATCTACAGGCGAAACAACAGGTCTATTTCAATTGGAAAGCTCTGGAATGAGAGAAGCTATAAAACAAATGAAACCAAACAAGTTTGATGACATAATAGCTTTAGTAGCCTTGTATCGCCCAGGTCCGATGAGCAATATACCTATTTATAATGATTGTAAAAATAATCTTAAAGAGCCAGATTATATTCATCCAGTATTAAAAGAAATACTTAAACCAACTTATGGGATAATTATTTATCAAGAGCAAGTAATGCAAATAGCTCAAATTTTAGCAGGATTTACTGCAGGGGAAGCTGACATTTTAAGAAGAGCTATGGGAAAGAAAAAAAAATCTGAGCTGGATAGACAAAAAGAAAGATTTATAAACGGTGCCGTGAAGAAAGGAATTACTAAGGATGTTGCAAATTTTGTTTTCACAAAAATAGAGCCTTTTGCTCAATACGGTTTTAATAAAAGTCACGCTGCAGCGTATGCTTTGATAGCTTATCAAACCGCATTTTTGAAGGCATATTATAAAGAAGATTTTATAGCAGCTACAATGTCCACTGAACTTACCAATACCTCAAAATTAAGAGAGTTTGTTGAAGAATTAAAAAGATTAAAAGTTGAAATTGTTAGACCTTCTATTAATAGATGTTTTGCAGAATTTAAAGCTATCGATGGAAAGATTTATTATGGTTTGGGTGCGATTAAAAATGTGGGATTTGAAGCAATTTCAAATATTGTTTTAGAAAGAGAAAAAAATGGAAAATTTTCATCATTTTCGGATTTTATAAACAGAGTAAGCTCTAAAGATGTAAATAAGCTGCAGCTGGAAGGTCTTACTAAAGCAGGTGTTTTTGATGATTTTGAAAAAGATAGAAACAAAATATTTTCCTCAATTCCAAAAATTTTACAAACTATAAAAAATATTAATGATGATAAAGACAGTAATCAAACTAGTCTTTTTGAGAGTAATGAAAGTTTAATTAAGGGATTTGAATTTTTACCCTCCACAACTTGGAAAAAAAAAGAACTGTTAGCGGAGGAATTTAAATCATTAGGGTTTTATATATCTGATCATCCGCTCAATGAGTACAAAGAAGTTTTTAATCAATTAAAAATAATTTCTTATAATCAATTTTATGAAAATAGCGAAAATGAGGCTAACGTTTCTGGCACAGTAATGTCAATTCAAGAGAAAAAAAGCATTAAAGGTACACCATACGCTATAGTCAAATTTAGTGATAAAGAGGGAGAATTTGAGCTATTTTTATTTGCCGAGATATTAGTTAAAAATAGAGACCTAATAAAAGAGTCAGAATCTTTTGTTTTAACATTACAAAAAGATAAAGCTATAAATGATAACTTAAAAAAAAGAATAAATGTTAAAAAAATTCTAAGCCTTGAAGAAGCAATTAATAAGCCATATTCGAAAGTAACAATAGAACTAAAAGAAAATAGTAAAGTTGATGAATTACAAAATATTTTATCCGATGAAGGGAGCACTGAAGTAAAATTAATAGTAAAACATAAAAATAAAAAAGCGCATTATTTACTTCAAAAAAATAGAAAATTTGATTTGAATGATCTTAAAGCCCTAAAAACAAAGGATTTTGTGTCAAAAATTACTGTTTAGAGTATTGATTTTTTAGATCGTTTGTATATATCAATATTAATTTCGCACACAGTTATAAGGGTGTAGCCCTACCGGTCCATTAAAATGGAATTACTGTGGTGGATTAACCGGAAAAAATATGAATGTACCTAAAGTTGATATAAAACAATTATTAGAAGCTGGTGTTCATCTAGGGCACAAAACTTTAAGATGGAATCCGAAGATGAAAAGGTACATTTTTGGAGAAAAAAATTCAATACATATAATTGACTTAACTCAAACAGTTGATTTTTTAAAAAATGCTCTTGTTCAAGTTCACAAAGTGATTTCTAGTGGTGGAAAATTATTAGTGGTCTCAACTAAAAAACAGGCATCTGAGCAAGTCAGTGAACTTGCTAAAAATACAGGTCAATATTATGTAAACTATAGATGGCTAGGAGGAATGCTTACTAACTGGAATACAATTCAGAACTCAATTAAAAGATTAAAAAAACTAGAAGATCAACTCTCAAAAGAAAATTTAGGGTTTACAAAAAAAGAAATTTTAAAATTTGGAAAAGAAAAAGAAAAATTGCAAAGATCATTAGGTGGAATATCTCAAATGAAAAAAACACCTGATTTAATTTTTATTATAGACACGAATATAGAGTCCCTTGCGGTTGCTGAAGCAAAAAAACTAGGTATTCCTATAATAGCCGTTTTAGACACAAATTCTGATCCAACAGGAATTGATTTTCCTATTCCAGGCAATGATGATGCTAGAAGATCAATTAATCTTTATTGTGAGTTACTGAAAAACACTATTAAAGATGCAGAAAAATTTATTAAAGGATCAGATGAAAAAGAAGAAAAAAATAAAAAAACTGTCTCAAAAGATAAAAAAGAAAAATAAGCTTAAGTTTATTTCAAATGTCTAATAAAGTCTTACTAGAAAATATTAAAAAACTGAGGGAAATGACTGGAGTCGGTTTCAAAGACTGCAAGGTAGCCTTAGATGAGACAAGTGGCGATATTGAAAAATCAGTGGAGTTTTTAAGAAAAAAAGGAATTGCCAAAGCCTCAAAGAAAATGAGTAGAACTGCTTCTGAAGGATTAGCTTTAGTAAAAGAAAAAGATGGACAAGTTTCGTTAATAGAAATTAATAGCGAAACAGATTTTGTTGCTAAAAATCAAGATTTTATAAATTTTTGTAAAGAACTGTCAGATTTAAATTTTTCAATAAAAGGTAAATTAGATAAACTTCTAGAGTCAAAAATGGCAAATGGAAATTTTGTGAAAGATAATTTAGTGAGTTTAATTGCAAAAATTGGCGAAAAAATAACTATAAGAAGAACTGATTTTTTTGATAACACTAAAGGCAAAAACTTTTTTTACGTTCATTCAGCTGTTGAAAAAAATATAGGAAAGATAATTTCAATAGTAAAAATAGATGGGCTAGACAACAATGATCTGGGTATCAAAATTGCTATGCATATAGCTGCTTCGAATCCTCTAGCGATTGATAAAGAAGGAATTGATAAAAATATTGTAAACAAAGAATTGGAGATAATTAAAGCAGAAATTACAAATTCTGGGAAACCAGCAGAGATGGCAGAAAAAATTTCAAAAGGCAAAATATCAAAATTTTTAAATGACAACTCACTTTTAAATCAGTTATGGATAATGGACCCCAAAAAAAAAGTGATAGATATTTTAAAAGAAAATTCTTCGAGTAAAGAATTAAAAATTCTAAATTTCATTAAATATAAAGTTGGAGAAGGTGTCTAATATGAGCAATGAATTTAATGAAAAAAACTTTTCAATTAAGATGGATAAAACGATCCAATCATTCAAAAAAGATATCTCTACGCTGCGAACAGGTAGAGCAAACAGTAATATGTTGGATACTATTAAAGTTGATGTTTATGGCCAAATGATGCCTATAGAACAATTAGCTACTGTAAGCGTGCCTGAGGCAAGACTTATTTCAATTCAAGTATGGGACAAAGGAAATATTAATTTAATCGAGGCCGCTATTCAAAAGTCTGAACTTGGAATAAATCCACAAGTAGATGGACAGATTATTAGATTAAGAATTCCAGATTTAACTGAAGAAAGAAGAAAAGATTTAATTAAGATATTAAAGAATATGAGTGAAAAAGGTAAAGTTGCCATAAGAAATATAAGAAGAGAGGGTAATGAGGATTTAAAAAAAAAACTAAAAGATAAAATTATCTCAGAAGATCAAAATAAAAATTTTGAAAAAATAATTCAAAAATTGACAGACACAAATATTGAAAATATAGAAAAGATTCTAGCAGATAAAGAAAAAGAGATTAGCCAGATATGAATAAGCTTAACCATGTTGCTTTCATCATGGATGGCAACGGGAGATGGGGTAAGCAAAGAAAAAAGGGGAGGAACTACGGACACTTAAAAGGTGTTGATGTCGTTAAAAAAATTGTAAAAAGTTCTATTAAATTAAAAATTCCTATAGTAACCTTTTATGTTTTTTCATCAGAAAATTGGAAACGACCTAAAAAAGAAATTAATTATCTGTTTAAACTAATTAAAACTTATTTCTCCAAAGAAATTGAAAGTATAATAAAACAAGGTATTAAGATTAATATAATAGGTGAGCTTAATAAATTATCCTCAGATATAAAATTAACTTTAAAACAAACAGTAAATTTAACAAAAAGTAATAAAAAGATATTGGTTAATTTGGCGATAAATTATGGGTCAAAAAATGAAATTTTGCAAGCATCAAAAAAAATAGGAAAAAATTTTAATATTAAAAATTTCAGTCAAAGTCTTTACACAAAAAATATGCCAGACCCAGATGTATTGATAAGAACAGGTGGACATCAAAGATTAAGTAATTTTTTATTATGGCAATTAGCTTATTCAGAATTATATTTTTTAAAGAAATTGTGGCCCGATTTTAATTCAAATGATTTAAAAAAGATAATAAGTAATTTTAAAAAACAAAAAAGGAATTTTGGAGGTATATGATACCAAAAAATTTGAAAGAGAGGATTTTTACATCACTATTTTTATTTTTTCTACTCAGTCTTGTTATTTTCTTTGATTTTATAATGATTTACAGTTTAATAGTTTTAGGAACTTTATCTCTAATTGAATTTTTAAATTTATCAAAAAAAATATTAAAAAATTCTATAATTTTAAATATATGTAATCTATTTTTTATAATATACATTTCAATATTCTGTTTATTATTTCTGTACTTATTTAATTTTATAGAATTAAAATTAATTCTTTTCACACTTTTACTTGGATGTATCGCTTCAGATGTTGGAGGGTTTGTAGTTGGTAAAATATTGCAAGGGCCTAGGCTTACCAAAATAAGTCCAAAAAAAACTATTTCAGGATCTATTGGATCGATAATATTTTCTATTGTAGTTATTTTTTCAATTTTTTTTTATTTTACAAATACTTTAAATTATAAAATTGTTATAATTGGAATTACTACCTCAGTTGCATGTCAACTCGGCGATTTATTTTTTTCTTTCTTAAAAAGAAAAGCAAAAGTAAAAGATACAGGAAATTTTTTTCCTGGGCACGGGGGTGTTTTAGATAGATTAGATGGAATATTTTTTGGTGTTCCATTAGGGTTTTTATCGCTTATATTAATTTACTAAATGAAAAAATCTATTTCAATTCTTGGATCCACTGGCTCAATAGGACTGTCTACACTCAAAATAATTGATAAAAAGAAAAATAATTTTAAAATTAAGATATTGGCTGCAAATAAAAATTACACGTTGATAGTAAAACAAATTAAAAAGTATAAACCAAAAATATTTGTGGTATCAAATAAATTTATTTTTAATAAAATAAAAAATAAATTTAAAAAAAAAAAAATAATAATATTAAATAATTTTAATTATCAAAAATTTTCTAAATCTGATTATACAGTTTCAGCAATACCTGGAATAGCTGGCTTATACCCAACAATTAAATTGATTGGCTATACTAAAAATCTACTGATTGCTAATAAAGAATCTATAATTTGTGGATGGGATATCCTAAAAAAAGAAGCTAAAAAAAATAATACAAAAATAATTCCTATAGACTCGGAACATTTTTCTATTTTAAGATTACTTGAAAAGCAAAAGATTAACGAAATAAAAAAAATTTATATTACTGCTTCAGGAGGGCCTTTTCTAAACTTAAATATTAATAAATTTAAAAATGTTAAACCTAAAGATGCACTTAAACATCCAAAATGGAAAATGGGTAAAAAAATTTCTATAGATTCTTCAACATTAATGAATAAAATTTTAGAATTAGCAGAGGCACAAAAGCTATTCAATTTGTCAGATAAAAAGGTTGATATTATTATTCACCCTGAGTCACTTGTTCATGCTATTGTTCAACTCAAAAATGGATTAACTAAATTTATTTATCACAAAACATCAATGATAATTCCTATAGCAAACGCAATCTTTGAAAAAAATTTAAATATAGAAGAATTTTATAACTCTAAAAATAATATGAAAAAACCAATTGAAAATTTGAATTTTAAAAAAGTAGATAATAAAATTTTTCCAATGATTAAACTTAAAAATAAGATAAATAAATTTCCATCTTCATCAATTATCATAAATGCGTCTAATGAAATATTAGTTGATCAATTTTTAAGAAAAAAGATACCTTTTTTAAGCATTTATAAAACCATAATGAAGATACTAAACGATAGAAATTATAGGAAATATGCTATAAGAAAGCCAAAAAATATATTAGAAATAATAAAAATTGATCAATGGGCCAGAGAGAGTGTTTTAAAAAAGATTTAAAAATATTATGAAAAAAATATCATTAATCATTTTATTATTTACATTTTTCATAACAGCATTAAATGCTGAAATAGTCTCAAAAATTGAAATTAATGGTAATCAGAGAATTTCTGATGAAACAATTAGAATTTACGGAAAAATTAACATTGGTAAAGAAATATCCGAAAATGAAATAAATGGTATTTTAAATAATTTATATTCAACCGATTTTTTTGAAAACATAGATATTAATATAAAAGATAACACTCTAATTATAAATTTAAAAGAATATCCTTCAATAAATAAACTAATTTTCTCAGGTGAACAAAAAAAAACCTATATTGAAGAAATTAAAAATTTGATCCGACTAAAAGAAAAAAAATCTTTTATTAAATCTTACTTGGCTAAAGATATAGAAATAATAAAAAGATTATATTCTTCACTAGGATATAATTTTTCTAAAGTCGAAGCAAAAATAAAAAAATTAGACAACAACAAATTAGATTTATTAATCGAAATTGATAGAGGTGAGAAGACTACAATTTCTTCAATTAACTTTATTGGAAATAAAAAGATAAAAAATAAAAGACTAAAAGATGTAATAGCGAGTGAAGAGTCTAAGTTTTGGAAATTTTTGTCGAGGAACACTGTTTTAAGTGAAAATTTAATTAGTTTGGATAAAAGACTTCTAGTAAACTATTATAAATCAATAGGTTTTTATGATATCAAAATTAGCTCAAATTTTGCTGAATTAAATGAGACTGGTAAAGCTAAATTAATCTACAATATAGACGAGGGAAAAAGATATAGAATTAATAAAATTTCCACTAATATTGATCCAACATTTGATAAACAAATCTTTTTTCCTTTAAATAAAGTATTTAATAAATATGCTGGAGATTATTATTCTCCATTTAAAATTAAGAAAATTTTAGTAGAGGTAGACCAATTAATCGAAGATAACAGTCTTCAATTTGTTGAGCATAATGTGCAAGAAATAGTAGGAGAAAACACAATAAACATAGTTTTAAATATTTTTGAAGGTGAAAAAAATTTAGTTGAAAAAGTTAATATTACTGGAAATTATGCAACTAATGAAAATGTTATTCGAAGTGAGCTTCTTTTGGATGAGGGTGATCCATTAACAAATATAAATTTAGAAAAATCAATTTCAGAAATAAAGGACAGAAGAATTTTCAAAGATGTTACATTCGATGTAGTAGATGGAACAAAAAATAATCTTAAAGTAATAAATATAAATGTTGAAGAACAACCAACTGGCGAGATAGGTGCTGGCGCTGGTATTGGAACTTCAGGTGGAACCTTAGCATTTAATATTAAAGAAAATAATTGGCTTGGAGAGGGTAAGTCGTTGGAATTTGATGTTCAATTAGATGATGAGTCGATTGTTGGAGGATTAACTTTTTCAGATCCTAATTATGATTTTTTAGGTAACTCTCTATATTACTCAATTAAAAATGAGCAAAATGATAAACCAGATCAAGGTTACGAAAATTCAATTTTAAGTGCAGGCATTGGAACTTCGTTTGAGCAATATAAAGATGTTAAATTAAGTCTTGGTTTATCTGCAAGTTATGACGATCTTAAAACGGAAAATAGCGCTTCAAACTCTTTGAAGAAACAGGCTGGTACATTTAATGAAATAGCAGGAAGATATGGACTTACTTTTGATGAAAGAGATAGATCATTCATGCCAACCAGCGGATCAATTATTTCTTTTGGTCAAAGTTTCCCCTTTTATGCTGATAAACCTTTTATTGCTAATACTTTTGCTGCGAGTAAATATAAATCATTTAGTGAGAACGTTGTTGGATCAGGAAAAATTTATTTATCTGCAATTAATGGTTTATCAAATGAGGACGTGAGACTAAGTAAAAGAAAGAGTTTGAGCACGAAAAGGTTAAGAGGTTTTGAGAGAGGTAGAGTAGGTCCAGTTGATGGCAAAGATCATGTGGGAGGGAATTATTCTGCGGCAGTAAACTTTGAAACTAACTTACCAAATTTATTGCCAGAAAACACGAATGCCGACGTCAGTATGTTTCTTGATTTTGGAAATGTTTGGGGAGTTGATTATGATGATTCAATTGATGAAAGTAACAAAATAAGGTCTACAACTGGTTTAGCTTTGAATTGGTTATCACCATTAGGTCCAATGAATTTTGTATTGTCTCAAGATATATCTAAAGCTGATACTGATGTAACTGAGAGCTTTTCTTTTAATTTAGGAACGACTTTCTGATTTATATGAAAAAATTATCTATTATAATTTTCCTTTTTTTTGCTTTTGGAAATAATATTTTTGCTGAAACACCACATTATTTGGATTTTAAATTAATTTTAAATCAAAGTGACGCTGGAAAAAAAGCACAAAAATTTCTTAAAAATAAATTAGAAAACGGTTTAAAAGATATAAAAAACAAGCAAAAAAAAATCTTAGAAGATGAAAAAAAACTAATCCAACAAAAAAAAATTTTATCTAATGAAGATTATAAATCACAAGTAACTGAATTAAGATCCAAAGTTTCTTCTCTACAAAAAGAGAGAAATTCACTTATGCAGTCAGTTGCGAAACAAAGATCGAAAGCTAAAAATGAGCTTTTAAAAAATTTAAATCCAATAGTAAAAAATTTCATGAAAGAAAATAAAATTAGAATGGTTATTGATAAAAAGGATGTATTATTAGCAGACGATGAATTAAATATTACTAACGAGATAATGAAACTACTAAATAAGAATTTGAAATCTATTAACCTTAATTAAATTTGAATGAGTTCAAATTTTTTTTTTAAAAAAAAAACAGTAAAGCTAAAAGAGATTTTTCCTAATATAGTCAATTCTTTTATTGTAAATGACGTAAAACCTCTTCATTTAGCAAAAAAAAATGACTTAACTTTTTTTGATTCAATTAGATATAAATCTTTAGCTATTAAAACAAAAGGAAGCGCATGTATAACAACTAAACAATTAGAAAAATATCTACCTACTAATGTTGTAAAAATAATAGTAAAAAATGTTTTATACGAACTAGCAATATCAACTAAACAAATTTACCCTTTTTCCGATATAGATTATCCAGACTTATCTTTAAAAAAACCTGACAAAAAAAAGTATAAAAATGTTAAATTTGGTAACAATGTTTTAATAGGAAACGGAGTAAAATTAGGTAAAAATTCACTAATTGGTTCAAATACGATTATTGAACATAATGTTATAATAGGTAAAAACTGTATAATTGGATCTGGTATTATTTTAAAAAATACGATTATTGGAGATAATGTGGTCATACAAGACAATTGCAAATTAGGACAAAAGGGATTTGGTTTTATTCCGAATGATAAAAAAAATATTAAGTTTCCACATATTGGAAAAGTATTAATTGAAGATGACGTCGAAATAGCATCAGGATGTACAATTGATAGAGGATCGATCGATGATACAATTATTGGGAAAAATACTTATTTAGATAATCAAGTACATATTGCTCATAATGTAAAAATTGGTTCTAATTGTATGATAGCCGGACAAGTAGGTTTTGCAGGAAGCACTACTATTGGAAATAAAGTTTCAATTGGAGGTCAAGCCGGGGTTTCAGGACATCTTAAGATAGGAAATAATGTAAAAATTGGAGGAGGAAGTGGAGTTGTAAAAGATATTGAAGATAATCAAATTGTTATGGGTTACCCTGCAGTCCCATTAAAAGAATTTTTAAAAAATTCAAAAAAATGAGCATTACAGAAATAGATAAAAAAACAATTGAAAATTTATTACCTCACAGAGAGCCAATGCTTTTAATTGACAAATTAATAAATATTGTCCCTTTAAAATCTGCAACAGCAATTATGTATGTAAAGAAAAATGGTTTTTATGTACAAGGTCATTTCCCTGGACAGCCAGTTATGCCTGGAGTTTTAATTGTCGAAGCTTTTGGTCAAGCTGCAGCTGCACTAACCGCACATGGAATTGATCCTAAAGAGTACGAAAATAAATTGGTTTTTCTTATGAGTGTTGATAAAGCAAGATTTCGTAATCCCGTAATACCAGATTGTGAATTACGTTTAGAAATAGAGGCTATAAGATCTCACGGGAGAGTTTGGAAATATAAAGGAACAGCAAAAGTTGATGAAAAAAGAATGGCTGATGCAGAATGGTCTGCAATGATAGTCGATAGAAAATAATGATAGATAATTCAAGTGTAGTTCATAAAAAAGCAAAGATTTCAAGTAAAATTAAAATTGGCCCTTTTTGCTATATAGGGCCAGATGTTACTTTAGAAGATAACGTTGAATTAAAATCAAACGTTCACATCGAAGGTAATACTATTGTTGGAAAAGGTACTAAAATTTTTCCCTTCGCAAGTATTGGAACGCAACCACAAGATTTAAAATTTAAGGGAGAAAAAAATAGTTTAGTAATTGGAGAGAACAATCTTATCAGGGAGTATGTTTCTATAAACCCTGGTACAGAAGGTGGAGGTTCAAAAACAATTATAGGAAATAATTGTTTATTTATGATTTCATCACACGTAGCTCATGATTGTAAAATTGGTAATAACGTAATTATTGCTAATAATGTACCCTTAGGAGGCCATGTTATAATTGAAGACTCTGTCGTAATCGGAGGAAACTCTGCCGTTCAGCAATTTACCAGAATAGGCAGACTAGCAATGATAGGAGGAATGACAGGAGTTTTAAAAGATGTAATTCCATTTGGACTTTCAATAGGAAATCGAAATTTTTTACAGGGATTAAATCTAATTGGTTTGAGAAGACACAAGTATGAAAATAAAAAAATAATTGGACTAGATAAAGCTTACAAAGAAATTTTTTCTTCCAAAAATTTGCATGATAATCTCAGTAAAATAAACGGTGATTACAAAGATAATGAACTTGTCGGTGAAGTAATTAGATTTATAGAAAAAGATAAAAAAAGACCGATTTGTTCACCTCAAAATTAAATAAATTATGATTGGTTTAATTTTTGGAGAGACTGAATTTCCAAAATATATTTTAAAAAAAATTAGGAAAAAATATAAGTACCTTATAATAGATCTAACAAAAAAAAATACTTTTAAAAAGGATAAAAATTGCCACTATGTATCAATTGGTCAGTTCGGAAAAATTATCTCAATTTTAAAATTAAACAATTGCTCAAAAGTTTTGTTTGCAGGTAAAGTACAAAAACCAAATTTAAAAAAAGTCAAATTAGATTTAAAAGGTATTTATTATATTCCTAAAATTATTAAAAGTTCTAAATTAGGGGATGCAGCAATTTTAAAACAAGTAATTAATATTTTAAAATCAGAGAAAATAACAACTCTTAGATCAAATAAATTTACTCCAGAATTAAGTTTGTCGAAAGGTCTATATACTAAAGTAAAACCTAATAAAGATGACCAAAAAGACATAACTTGTGCCATAAAAGCATTAAATAGATCTAATAGTTTTTCACATATTCAAGGAGCTGTATCTAGAAATAATAAAATTTTGAAAACTGAAGAAATAAATGGAACTGAAAAAATGATAAAAAAAATAAAAAAAAATTCAGATCAACTTAATGGAGTTTTAGTTAAATACCCTAAAAAGAAACAAGATTTAAGAATTGATCTACCTACAGTTGGTATTGAAACTCTCAAGCAATGTAAAAATGCTGGTCTTAAAGGATTGGTATTAAAACACAAATTGAATATATTTTTAAACAAGAGACAATGTGTTCAATACGCTAATAAAAATAAAATGTTTATTATAGTAAAATGATAAAGTTAATTTTTTTCTTTTTACTATTTTCAACAAAAATTTATGCAGATGATTTTAAACTTAAAAAAATTACCCAAGGATTTGATAGTCCGTGGGGTCTTTCATTTCTCGATAGAGATAACTTATTAATTACAGAAAAGACCGGAAATATAAAACATTTAGATTTAAAACAAAATAAGACAAATATAATTAATCATAATCTAAAAGTTTTAGAGGATGGTCAAGGAGGATTATTAGATATTCTATATCATGATTATCAAGTTTTTGTTTCATACTCTGAAAATAGATCTAAGGGAAAATCTAGTACATCAGTAGCGAAAGCTAAATTTAATAAAACAAGACTAGACTTTAAAAATATTTTTCGAGCAGAGCCCCCAATTAATTCTGGATATCATTTCGGATCAAGATTGGTTATTAAAAATGAACATTTATACGTATCAGCTGGTGAAAGAGGTCAAGGTATGATAGCTCAAGATTACACTAAACATCCTGGAAGTATAATAAGAATAAATTTAGATGGTTCTATACCAAAAAATAACCCAAAATTTATTAATAAAAAAGACTGGTTACCCGAAATTTATCAAATTGGAGTGAGAAATCCTCAGGGTATGTCTCTTTCACCTTTCGACGATAAAATATATTTAACAAATCATGGTGCAAGGGGAGGAGATTGGTTCGGAACAGCAAATTTTGGAGAAAACTATGGCTGGAAGATTTTAGGTTGGGGCGGAACTAACTACTCAGGGACTAAAATCGGTCCTAAATGGAAACCTGGTTTTACAAAAGCAATTAAGTATTGGGTACCTTCTATAGCTGTAAGCGCCATGACAATCTACAAAGGTGAAACTTTTAAAGAGTGGAATGGAGATGCGTTAATAACATCTTTAAAAGATCAATCTTTAAGAAAATTAAAATTTGATAAATCAAAATTTATAAAAGAGGAAATTATATTCAAAGGTAATATAGGAAGAATAAGAGATATCAAAATACATGAGAGTGGAGATCTTTATTTACTAT
>MDSW01218778.1_pt1 | contig 27350 bp, 29 predicted proteins | sample 811171 | NCBI WGS metagenome assembly MDSW01 (sample SAMN05326641, study PRJNA326480) | marine metagenome | isolation source: seawater | place: Atlantic Ocean: North West | collected 2012 | reverse complement strand
TGCCATGAGAATAATTATTTCTATAAACTTACTTAATATAGTCTTAGATTATCTATTTGTTTTTGTTTTCTCAATGACCATAGAAGGTGTAGCATATGCCTCGCTGATAGCTGAATCATCTATTTATGTCTTCGTAGCATATTTTTTAATAAAAAATAATGAATTTCTTAACAAGACAGTTTTTATAGAATCTTTTGAAAAATTATCTCATCTTAAAAACAAACTCATTGTTAATGGCAACATGTTCATTAGATCAATTATATTAATGACCTGTTTTGCAAGTTTTATGAGTTTAAGTGCTAATTACGGTGAGGTAGTACTAGCTGCAAATACTATTTTGTTGAACTTCTTTTTTATATTTTCCTATGGTATTGATGCTTTTGCTCATGCTAGTGAAGTTCTTATCGGTAATTCTGTTGGTGAAAAAAATTCCTCCAAGTACGACCAAGTTGTAAAATCAAGTTTCAAGTTTGTTTATAGCATACTTACATTATTCCTAGTAATATTCTTGTTCTTTTCAACTAATATTATTAATTCAATTACTGACCATAGCGAAGTGATAACAGTTGTTAAAGAAAATATTATTTTCCTTTTCTTAGTTGTTATTTTTGGTTCAATCGCATTTTGTATTGATGGAATTCTTATTGGAGCTCTTCAGCACATACAAATGAGAAATATAATGATCTTGTCAGGATTGAGTTATGCGTTGAGTATACTTCTCATTGGTCAAGAGACATATACTACAATTTGGTATGCTTTCATTGTCTTTTTTAGCACAAGAAGTATTCTTCTATTTCTCTCACTGAGAGGGGTGAGAAAATCAATATTTGGTCTAAAGAACTATGTCTGAGTGTAATAGTTATGTTATAGTGACCACTTAAATATTACTGAAATATTCATACGGAGGGAATTATGGTATTCGGATTATTCAAGAAAAAGGAACCTGTAAAAGTCACAATCAAGGGAACTGGAGAGACTTTTATGTGTAACCCTGACGAATTGCTTATGAAAGCAGCTTTCAGGCAAAAAGTTGACTGGCCACATTCATGCAAAGTTGGAAGCTGTGGCTCTTGTAGAGCTACTATTGTTGAAGGTGAAGGAAAGTATCCTTCAAGTCCATGTGATCCAACAACATTACTTCACAAAGAAGAAATGGACAATGGCATGGTGATAGCATGTCAGTGGGTCCCAACTACAGATGTAACAGTTGATGTTGAGATAGGTAAAGAAGGCGACAAAAGAGGAATGGTCTAAGAATTCAAATCGTCTAAAGCTAGATTTATTTTATCTGCCAAGACATTTGCCACAGTCTCATTTTTGAAGTCTCCTGTAGATACTTTATCCAGAAATAATAGTATTACATGAGACTTCCTTCTCATAAGAAACTTTAAATAAAGACTTATCATTTCACCTCTCTCGCTCTTGCTAGAAATCATTTCTGAATAATTATTATCTTTAGGGTAGTCTCTAGGGTACCTAATAGCTATGGGTTGAATATCTAAGTCCTTATTCTCTATCGATCTAAATAATTTATAGTGAAACTTTTTCACTCTTAATCCATTTCCTATTTTTCCTTCTGGAAAGAAAACAATTTTATTCCTTATCTTAAATCTTTCCTCCATTTCATAAATCATTTTTGATGATTCTACGTTATCACCTCTTTTAATGAATAGTGTTCCTGTTTTTGAAGCTAATACTCCAATAATTGGCCATGATGAAATTGCCTCTTTCGCAATAAAATTTACGGGTAGAAGCTTGTTGATAATAATAATATCTAAATAAGTTACATGATTCGATACATATAAATCTGCTGATAAGTCTGGAGTTCCTCTTATATCAACTTTTATTCCTAATATAATAGATAAGCACTTCATCCAAAACATCATTATGGAATAATGTATATCTTTAAAATATTTTTGTTCTTTTGGGAAAAAAATTATTGTAAACAAGCCAATTAAAATGTGAAATATAAGCAAGGGTAATCTTAATATTAATAATAAAATAGACATTACAGATTAAGTTTCAAAGTGGCCTTAAAATCTTCTATAGTTTTTTTTGGTTCTTGGCATGTCATTCCCTTACAATGATAGGATGTAAATTCTCCTATGCATTTCTTTAACTCTATTTGATCGGGAAGATCTTGTATTTCACTGTCAATAAACATGATGAACTTATTGTAATATCCCTCAAATTTAGTAATCTTCTTCCAATTCTTTTTGTTACTTCTCACAATAATAATTTCTTTATCTATCTTATCTTCATTAAGGAGATTTATAGCACTGACATTTGACATTAAATTTTCGTCTATAGTCTTTTTAATAAAATCTAGTGATTTTTGTCCACTATCAATATAGTTTTGATTACCTGAAATATATCCCATGTACAATAATGTATCTGTCGCATATACCAGCCCAGATGGCACGGAGTCATCACTAATTGATTTTGGGCGGTAAAATAATTGTTCGTGTTGGTTTGATGTGAAGAAGAAACCACCTCTGTCCTTGTCTTCAAAATTGTTTATCAAATCATCGCACACTCTTTTACAAACATCATAATAATCTTGATTCCATTCTATTGAGAGATAATCAATTAATGCAGAACCTAATAATGCATAATCATCTAGATAACCAGGGAAACATGGTTTTTGATTGAAACATGAATAGATGGTTTCAGCTGACACCATACGTTTAATTATAAAATCAAGCGCCTTGCTAATTGATTTATGAATATTATCATCTTGAGTTACTTTATATAACTTAATTAGCCCTTTTATGTATAAGCAGTTCCATGCGAGCAGGATTTTTTTATCTATACTAGGTAGTACTTTCTTTTTTCTAAGGAATGATAGTTTATTAAATATATTTTTAAATTTATGCTTGTTTTTTTTAAAATCATTTTCTTTTTTTCTATGTAGATGCAAGTGATGATTTCCCTCAAAGTTCGGTCTAGCTAGGTCTAATAAGTATTCGTTAAGTAAATTTATTTCCTCAGTTTCGAGTGACTTTCTGAGCTCATCATTAGAAAATATATAATATTTACCTTCTGAACCCTCTGAATCAGCGTCAATAGTAGAGTAAAATACACCCTCTTCGGATGTCATGAAAAGGCATGCCCAGTCGTATATCTCTTTAGCTTTATCAATATAGAGATTGTCATCAAACTTGATGTAACTATCACACAGTATGCTCATCATAGGACCGTTGTCATATAGCATTTTTTCAAAATGCGGAATCATCCAAAGGTCATCAACAGAGTATCGATAGAATCCTCCATCTACATAATCATTTATTCCACTAGTGCACATTCTATCTAGAGTGTGTTTTATTTTTTTGATTTCTAATTCAGTAGAGCAGTTATCAATACAAAAAGACAATGATGGGAATTGTGGAAATTTTGGTGCTGATCCAAAACCTCCGTTTATAGTATCAGTAATTGAGTCAAGCTGTGTTTTCAATTTATTGAGTATATTTCGATCAATTATTGTAGCTTGCGACTCTCTTAAGTTAAGTCTTTTGAAGACTTCAAGTACATTTGAATTTTGTTTTTTAATATCTTCTTTATTGTTGTCATAAAACTCTAATACTCTTTTGAGGATTTTTTTAAATGATAGCATTCCATATTTATCTTCCTTCGGAAAGTATGTACCTCCAAAAAAGGGAAATTTATCGTGATCCATAAATATAGTTAATGGCCAACCACCATTTTTACCAGTTATTATTGATTGTGACATTTGATAAATTTTATCAATATCTGGTCTTTCCTCTCTATCAACTTTGATATTTATAAAATTTTCATTCAGAATGTTTGCAGTCTCCTGATCTTCAAAGGATTCATGAGCCATTACATGACACCAATGACATGCAGAGTATCCAATAGATAGCATTATAGGCTTATTCAATTTTCTTGCCTCTTCAAAGGCTTGGTCACACCAAGGATACCAATACACAGGATTGTCTGCATGTTGCTTTAAATACAGACTATTCTCATTATTAAGTTTGTTTATTTTTTTCATATATCTATCTTCATACTGTTATAATCTTTAATCATCAATGACATACATACACAACATAAGTCCAATAATGCTAGAGATTTATGGCATAAAACTATATTGGTATGGTTTCATGTATGCTTTATCTTTCATCATTATAGACCATTTGATTGTAAGTGCCTCTAAAAACAAAACTATAAACATAGAACAAGCAGCTGCTGAGAAACTTACTTTCATAATACTTTTGTTTGCAATTCTGGGTGGAAGACTTGGTTATGTATTCTTTTATGATTTAGGTTACTATGCATCAAATCTAGAAAAAATATTTTTTTTATGGGAAGGAGGCATGTCTTTTCATGGCGGACTTATCGGTGTAGTTGTAGGCTCAATTTATTTTGCAAAAAAGCACCAAATGGATATTCTTAACATCACTGATACTATCGCATTATATGCTCCAATCGGTCTTTTTTTTGGTAGGCTAGGGAATTTTATAAATTCAGAGTTATATGGCGTAAAAACCTCGGGATCGTGGGGAGTAGTTTTTACACAAGTTGACCAATTTCCCAGACATCCATCTATGCTTTATGAGGCGATTCTTGAAGGTTTAATACTATTCATACTTTTAGCAATTATAAGATCAAAGAAACCAATTCATGGAGTGATAAGCGGATGTTTTTTATTTTTTTATGGAATATTCAGATTTATTGTAGAGTTTATAAGAATTCCTGATGCACATATTGGATATATCTATTATGATTGGGTAACTATGGGGCACCTTCTAAGTATACCAATGATTATAGTTGGCATAATTTTTATTTTTAGAAAATTAATATGAAACAATATCAAGAATTACTTACAAAACTACTAAATGATGGACAGAAAAAAACGGATAGAACAGGTACAGGTACACTCTCTTGTTTTGGTTATCAAATGAGGTTTAATCTAGAAGAGGGTTTTCCATTAATTACCACAAAAAAAATCCACTTCTCCTCTGTTGTTCACGAACTATTATGGTTTTTGAAAGGGGACTCTAACATTAAATATCTAAATGACAATGGAGTGAGTATTTGGGATGAATGGGCTGATGAAAATGGTAATCTTGGAAGAATATATGGAGTTCAATGGAGATCATGGAGAGATTCTAATGGAAAGTATATTGATCAGATGAAAAATCTTATGAATTCTCTTAGAAAAAATCCTGACTCTAGAAGACATATAGTCTCATCATGGAATGTTGGCGACTTAGGTGATATGAAGTTACCGCCTTGCCATGCGCTATTTCAATTCTACATAGTGAATCAGAAGTTATCATGTCAATTGTATCAAAGAAGCGCAGATGTGTTTTTAGGAGTACCATTTAACATTGCATCTTACGCTTTACTTACATCAATGATCGCAAAAACTTTGGATTTAGGTCTGGGTGACTTTGTTCATACTCTTGGTGATGCACATTTATACATTAACCATATTGAACAAGCAAAACTGCAATTGTCAAGAACACCTAGAGAGCTCCCTATTCTAAAAATATTAAAAAAAAATGATGATATATTTTCATATGATTTCGATGATTTCGAGTTAGTTGATTATAAACCATATAATCATATTAAGGCGACGGTATCAGTTTAATACATATGTCTATTAAAATTATAGCAGCACTCAGTACAAACAGAATAATTGGAAAAAAAAGTCAAATTCCATGGTTCATAAGAGGGGAGCTTAAGAGATTTAAAGATATAACCATGGGTCACAATGTCGTTATGGGGAGAAAAACATATGAATCTATTGGAAAAATTTTAGATGGCCGACGAAATGTAATTATTACAAAAAATAAAAACTATAAAGCTGATGGAGCTCAGATTGTACACTCGTTTGATGATGCTATTAACAAATGCGAGCCTAATAAAGATATATTTATAATTGGCGGTGCAAAGATTTATGAACTGGCATTAGATTGTTGTGATTATCTTCTGTTAACCCTAATTCACAAGAATTTAACAGGAGATACTCATTTTCCTAAATATGACACTTCAGTTTGGAAGCTTATTGATGAAACAAGAATGTATGATATAGAGAACAAGTTTTCCTATTCATTTTTGACTTATGAGCGTTAGTGTATGACTCTGGGAACAGACAATACAAACTCAGGTATTATGGCATCAAAATAGTTATCTTCATCGTCAATCATATGATAACTACCTTTCATTGTTCCGAAAGATGTCTCAATCATGGTTCCGCTGGTGTATTGAAATTCTTCACCAGGCATAATGTCAGGCTGTTCTCCTATAACACCCTCACCTTTGACGTCTTGTATTTTTCCATTATCATCTTTAATTATCCAATGTCTAGATAGTAATTTAGCTCTTTTTTCACTGTTATTTTTGATAAGCACTGTGTATAGGAAGAAGTATTTATTTTCATCTGGATTAGACTCACTACTCAAATAAGTAGTTTCAACATTGATATTAATTTGATTCGCCATCGACTATTTCCCTCCTAATTTCCTTATATATCTCATTTGCATCATACATCATCGCGGGTGTAAGGTTAATAATAGCATCATCATTGATAAGTTGGGAGTTATATCCATTTTCTATTGCAATCTTTGACCATGCATAGGCAAGCAAATAATTTTTTTCAGTACCTAACCCTTTTAAGTGCATGTATGCCAAATTATTCTGTGCTCTGGGTAGTCCCTTGTATGCAGCTATCTCACAGTAGTCGAATGCCTTGTATAAATCTTTTTTGACTCCATTGCCAAAAAAATAAAGAAGAGCAATATTAAAGTAAGCCTTTGGCTCACCATCTTCTAATTCTTTGGTCCATATATCATAAGCCTTATCAAATTCTCCTTTTTGATAATATTTATAGCCAACATCATCACAATATCCATACTCAACAGGTAAGATGATTAGCAATAAAAGTAGATATATTATCTTAGTCATATTACATTGTATATTATTAAACTTTTGTAAATATTTCTCGAGTATATGGACTTAAATATCTTTGAAAAAATTTATGCATCACTGACTTCAGGCAATAAAAATATTAGGTCTTCTCTTGCTAAGATTCAAACAATTCTTGCTAACGAGACACGCGAGTCAAATGAGATGTTAAAAATTTATCAAAAATATGTCACCAATAATGAGAAAATTTCTGAAAAGGAGTTAGAACAAGCAAACAGACAATTTTCCGATTTGATCAAAGGTTTGGGGCTAGCAGGAGTATTTGCATTGCCTGGTGGACTACTAGCTATAGCGTTTATAGTTAAGCTTGGTGAAAAACTTGGAATTGAGGTTATCCCGGAAAAATATAGAAAGTGAATTAATCGTCGAAATAGTCATCTTGTTTCTTTATTCTCAACCCGTGTTTCTCCTGCACTTTCGTGCCTATAAATAGGGATGGAAGTAAGAAAATAAAAAATAAGTTAACAAAATACCAAAATGCATTTACATCAAATACATTTAGTAAACCAGCCATGATTGCATTTATCCACAACCAAAAAAACGGGAGGAATTTGTCTGGAGCTATTACCCATGGCATATGCTCTAACATAAGTGTAGTGAAGTACTTACCATGTAATCCATAATAAACAGTTATAAATATTGAGAATATTACTGTACCTACAATTAGTGAGTTGGCTAACTCAGGGAATATTCCTATCATTCCCAGAGGAATGGCCAAAAAGGACAGGTAGCCCTCCCATACGAGCCATATCAATATCATAGATAGGATTGCATATTTAGTTGCTCTCTTCTCGTTAACATCATATGAGCTTCTCTTATATAAGAGTTTATAGATTATTACTATTCCTAATATGTAGTAGATAACTAGGGCAATAGTTGTGGAAGATAATAATCCTGCCAGTGTCGATATAACTACCGACAAGTGGTTCTCTGCTGTTAACCATACAATTAGTGTTGCAATTGATGCATTAACAAATGCTTGTACACCCTTTGGTGTGATTGATTTCCATGGATCACCCATATACCTCTCCTATGGGACTTATGATAAACTATGATTTTCTAATTTAACAGAACATATGTCGAATATTTTTATTATAAGTGCACCGTCAGGATGCGGCAAAACATCTCTGGTTAGAGAACTATGCAAGACTTACTCCTTTCTCTCCTTAACCGTCTCATATACAACCCGTGAGATAAGAGCTAGTGAGGTAGATGGTAATGATTATTACTTTATATCTAAAGATACTTTTATTAGTAAAAAAAGAAGGAATGATTTCATAGAATCACAAAAAGTATATGGTAACTTCTATGGGACAAGTTATGAGTCAGTGAATAAAATTATTGAAAAAGGCAACGATGCAATACTAGAAATTGATTATAAAGGCATGCTTCAAATTAAATCTAAAATACCGTCAGCAAAATCAATTTATATTGTACCACCAAGCATAAAAGAGCTAGAAAGGAGACTATTGGATAGAGGATTAGATAGTTCTAAGGTAATAATTGATAGACTTTCTCAAGCAAGTAGAGAATTAAGTTATATGAAATTTGCTGACTACACCATAATAAATGATGACTTCCCTAAAGCATTGCAATCATTAAAATCAGTCATTTTGATGTCGAGATTTACTACTAAATCTCTCTATCAAATCTTATAATTACATATGCGAACCTTGCTAGGGGAATAGATTCTGATATACTCACATTTCATGGCAAGAGTAACGATAGAAGATTGTTTAAAAAAAATTGATAATGCATATGACATCGTATCTTTAGCAAGCCAAAGAGCAAAAGATATTTTAGACGGTTCAGAACCAAAAATTGAATATCCGGGTAAGCCTAGTGTAATCGCACTTAAGGAAATCGCTGAAGGCCTTATAGATATGTCTTACTTCGAGACTAGAAGAAAGCAGAAGATAGAGGAACAGCTCTCTGATGCTATTGCTGAGGAAGAGGCAATAGCAGATATAGAAGCAGAGTCTCAACAGGTTTCTGAAAATGAACCGTCTAATACAGTATCTGATTCAAGCATTGATACTAACGACGTTTCAGTTAATGAAACCAATTCGGAACAAAATACAGAAGACAAACCAGCCTAAAAATCTTATTCTAGATATATGGCTGTACCTAATAACAAGAAAAATATTGAAGATGTTGCTTTTATAAAATTCAAAAAGAAGCTACAAAGGTATCTAAATTCTTACCAAGTAAAAAAAGTTGAGAGGGCCTATCTTTTTGCAAAAGAGGCTCATCACGGACAAAAGAGAAAATCTGGCGAGAATTATATTACACACCCACTTCATGCAGCATCATATTTAGCTGATTATGAGCTTGATCATGAGACGATAATGGCAGCGATTCTTCATGATGTGGTAGAGGACACGGAAATTAGCTTAGCTGACTTGGAGAAGAATTTCGGTAAAAAAGTATCAGAGCTTGTTGATGGTGTAAGTAAGCTTGATAGAATTAATTTTGATTCGAAAGAAGAGGCCGATGCAGCTAATTTAAGAAAAATGATTTTATCAATGAGTAATGACATAAGAGTCTTACTTATAAAACTTGCAGATAGACGTCACAACTTATCAACAATAAGTGTACTTGAGAATAAAAAAGCTAAAAGAATTGCCAGAGAAACTCTTGAAATATATGCACCACTGGCATTAAGGCTAGGTATTCATAATCTATCAACGGAACTTGAAAACTTATCGTTCAAAACTTGCTATCCATTGCGGCATAACATTTTAGTAAAAAATATCGATAAAGCCAGAGGCAATAGAAAACTTCTTATGAATAAAATTCAAACTGAGGTAACAAAAAAACTAAATTCTGAGTCTATTAAAAGCCAAACTAAAGCGAGAGAGAAGCATCCATTTGGTATTTACAAGAAGATGAAATCTAAAGAACTTAAGTTCTCACAAATACATGACATTTTTGGTGTAAGAATAGTTACTGATTCTGTTGATTTTTGTTATAGAGCACTTGGTTGTATTCACAATCTTTATAAACCCATTCCTGGGAGATTTAAAGATTATATTGCCATTCCAAAATCCAATGGCTATCAGTCCTTGCACACCACTGTTCTAGGACCACATAATTTACCATTAGAATTTCAAATTAGGACACAGGAAATGGATCAACTCGCACAGTCTGGAATTGCAGCTCACTGGCTTTATAAAACAACATCATCTATCAGTCGGCTCTCTAGAGAACAACAATGGTTGAACAATCTATTAGACATACAAAAGCAATCTGGTAACCCAACAGAATTTTTAGGCAGTATAAAAGACGATCTTAATCCAGGAAAAGTTTATGTTTTTTCTTCTAAAGGTGAAATCATTGAACTTCCAAAAAAATCAACATTAGTTGATTTTGCTTATACTATTCATACTGATCTTGGAAACAAGTATAAATCAGGAAGAGTCGATGGTGAATCTAGACCACCAAATACTATATTGAAAAATGGCCAGAGAGTAGTAATAGAGAAATCTGACAATGCAAAACCTGATCCATCATGGCTGAACTTTGTAACCTCAGTAAAGGCTAGGACATCAATAAGAAACTTTCTCCGAAGCATCCATGATTCCGATGCACAGAAGCTTGGGGAAAAATTATTAACAGCTAGCTTGAATGAGCAACAAGTTTCATTAAAAGATGTCCCTAAAAAAACTTTAGAGTTTATTCTTTCGGAATATAAATTTAAGAAAATTGAGGAGTTATTTAGAGAAATTGGTTTGGGAAACCTTATACCTAAACTTATCGCACTGAGGATGGCGCCATCTTTCAAGACAAACAATAGCACCACAAAGTATGATATTGAAGGTTCTGAGGGTTTAGTTATGTCATACGCCAAATGCTGTCATCCAATCCCTGGCGATACAATCGTTGGTCATATAACTCAAGGAAAAGGCATAGTTGTTCACAGGACCTCATGTAAGAGTATACGTCAAATAAAACGAGATAAGGATAATATTGAGTTAAGATGGAGTGAGAATGTTGATAATTACTTTAGTGCATCTATTATGGTTGAAGTGGAGAATATTCGTGGAGTACTCGCACAGGTGTCCTCGGTTATTGCTCAGAGTAATTGCAACATTGAGAGTGTAAACTATACAGATACGCATGATGCAGGACATAATATGATGGTATTTGTAATATCTGTAAAAAATTTAAAGCAGGTAAATAAGTTATTAGATAGGATAAACAAAATTAAAAATGTCTACAAGGCTGATAGGAAAAGAAGCTAGGTAATGAATAAGGTAAAGTTTGGATATAAAGAAATAAGTGATAAAGATAAACCAGAAAAGGTAAATCAAATATTTTCATCAGTGTCAGATAAATATGACCTGATGAATGATATCATGTCATTTGGCTTGCATAGATTATGGAAAAAAAAATTTATAAAACTATGTAATCTGAATAATAAAAAAGATGTACTTGATATCGCATGTGGTACAGGAGACATTGCATTAAATATAAAAAAATACAATCCAAAAATTAAACTAACATGCTTAGATCCAAATAAAGAAATGTTAGAGATATGTAAAAGCAAATTTATAAACAATGGTTTCACTGATATTATCTACTTGCTTAATGGAGCTGAAGATTTTACATCAAAGAATAATCACTACGATCTCATTACTACTGTATTTGGATTTAGAAACTTTTCAAATCATAAAAAAGCCCTATGTAACATTTTTGATAAACTAAAGCCTGGCGGCTCATTTTTACTAATGGATTTTAAAAAACCTACTAATAAGATATATTCGAAACTTTTTAAATTCTACACAATAAATGTGATACCTAAAATAGGGGAAGTTGTTGCTAATGATAAACAAAGTTATGATTACTTAGGAGAGTCTATACAGACATATTACACTCCTGAGGAAATTGGCAAGATGTTTATTGATGCTGGTTTTGAAAACTATAAAATTATCAATTTCTCAGAGGATATAGCAACTATACACATGGCACATAAATCATGAAAGATAAGATTGTTGAAAAAATAAATAATTTATTAGATACAGAACTATTTAAAAAGTTATATATTGATTTTGTAAAAGAGAAATTATCCTCAAAAACTATCAAATTAAATATTGAAGATATATCTCTGGAAGTATTCTTGAACTTCCATGATAGTAAAATGACTATTTCAACAGATTCTAGTTCAACAGATGTGGAAATATCTGGAACTTTATCATCATTTATTTTTTATGCATCAACTTCAGGTAGTGATTTATTTTCATCAAAAATTTCTATAAGTGGAGATGTTGATTCCGCAAATGCACTCAACAGTTTCTTTAAAGAATCTGGTTTTCTCCAAGCTATAATTATTGAACTACTTGGACAAGAAGCTGCATCATCCATATATTCTATTCTTGAGCCGGTAAAAGAAAGGTTCACCAAATCAAATGAGAATTATAATCAATCATTATCAGAATTTCTAAAACATGATGTTGACCTAATCCCGTCAAAACACGAGATTAATGAATATATTGATCAAGTTGATGAGGTTAAAAGTCGTACAGAGAGATTATTGAGTAAAATCAAATGAAAAATATACTACGATTATCAAAAATTGTATTTCTTTTTTTTAAATATGATATTGATAAATCACTGATGAGATCCAGTTTGATTGGAAATAAAAAATACCTATTTTTTTTGTTTCCTTGGAATATCTTTACCTATAGGAAATCAATTAACATAGCTGAAAATATTCGTCTAATATGTGAAGACTTGGGCCCTATATTTGTCAAATTGGGACAGATGATATCAACAAGAAAAGATTTACTTAGTGATGATATTGCACTTGAGCTAGCTAAACTTCAGGATGACGTTACACCCTTTGATGGTGAAGTCGCAAAAAAATTAATCGAGAAAGAATTGAACAAGAATATCAATGAAATCTTTTCATCTTTTGATAAAAACCCAATGGCCTCCGCATCTATTGCGCAGGTTCATCCTGCAAAATTGAAATCAGGTGAAGATGTCATTGTGAAAGTCGTTAGACCAGATATTAAAGCAAAGATTATTCAGGATATATCTCTTATGAAAAAAATTGCTAATTATCTCGAGGGATTATCTGATGATTTTAAACGTATGCATCTAATAGATATTGTTAATGATTACGAAATGGTTATATATGATGAGTTGAATCTCATAAAAGAAGCAGCTAACGCGAAACAAATAAGCAAAAACTTTAAAGATTATGAACATGTGTATATACCAACTGTTCATTGTACTTATCTGACAAGTAAAGTTATGATTATGGAGCGTATTTATGGAACCCCGATAAACGATAAAAAATCTTTGGAGAATAATAATATCTCATTCAAAGAAATTGCAGAGAAATCTGTTGAGCTTTTTTTTATTCAAGTCTTTGAACACAATTTTTTTCATGCAGATATGCATCCAGGTAATATATTTATTCAGAAACACAACGATACTTTTAGATTCGTATTAGTTGATTTTGGAATCATGGGATCACTGAGTGAATTTGATAAAAAATATTTAGCTGAAAATTTTATTGCATTTTTTAATCGTGATTATGCTAATGTTGCTAAACTACATGTAGAATCTGAGTGGGTTCCAAAAGATACAAATATCCCATCTCTTGAGAGTGCTATAAGAGAAAATTGTGAGTGTATGCTGGACAAACCTATTAAAGACGTGTCCCTAAGTGAAATCATTGTTGGTCTCTTTGATACAGCAAGACGATTCAAACTTGAAGTTCAGCCACAACTTATTCTTATGCAAAAAACACTTCTTTATACAGAAGGACTTGGAAGAGAGTTTAATCCGGAACTAGACTTGTGGAAAACATCCAAACCCATTCTTGAAAAATGGATGAAAGAACAGAAAGGCCCTAAAGTAATAGCTAAGAAAATTATCAACAGGTTTGATGACTATCTAGAAATACTTCCTGAGATCCCATCTTTCTTTAGAAGAATATCTAATCATTACAGTGGTAATTCTTCTGATTTGACAAAAAACTTTGAACAATTGAAAGTTATAGAAGAAAAACTTAACTCCAATCGAAAAAGAAATCATTATTACTTTTCACTTGTTATACTTCTAGTAGTCCTAATTATTCCTATAGGAATTCTACAATCTTTTAAATATGAGGCTTTGCTGGGAATCGCAGCTTTACTGTATCTCTCGAAACCTAAATGAATAAACTAGATTTCGAAAATTCCCTGAATAATGAGCAGCTAATTGCCGTCAATTGCGATGAGGGAAATAAGCTTGTACTTGCAGGAGCAGGCAGTGGGAAGACAAGAGTGCTCACATACCGAGTAGCAAAGTTAATCATAGACTTTAATGTTAGACCATCAGATATTCTCGCGTTGACCTTTACCAATAAAGCATCTAGAGAGATGAAAGACAGAATTGAGTCATTACTAGGAATATCTTCCCAAGGCTTATGGTTCGGGACTTTTCATGGTATATGCAGAAGAATTTTGAAAATACACTGGAAAGAAGCTGAATTATCTGAAAGGTTTACTATTCTAGATTCACAAGATCAACTTAGATTGATAAAAAGAATAATAAAAACTAATAACTTCGATGAGAAGTTATATGAGCCTAAGACAATACAATCTTTTATCAACAGAAAGAAAGATAATGGCCATAGAAGCAACCACATTACAGAAAAAGATGACGAAGTATATGTATCAATATTCAAAGAATATGAGGTTATATTAAGACAAACTTTATCAGTTGATTTTTCTGATCTTATTTTGAAAACTTATGAGCTTTTCATGAATCATGAGGCCGTCCTGACATATTATGTCCGAAGATTTAAGCATATTATGGTGGATGAATTTCAGGACACAAACTTGTTGCAATTCAAGCTACTAAAACTGTTAAATAATAGTTCGGGATCATTATACGCGGTAGGTGACGATGATCAATCCATATATGGATGGCGTGGTGCACTTAGCAAAAATATTAAATCATTTACTGATCAATTTGATGATGTAGAAATATTCAAACTTGAGCAGAACTATAGGTCTACAAATAAGATTCTAAAAGTTGCTAATTCTCTAATTTCACATAATAAGAATAGGCTTGGGAAAGAGCTGTGGACAAACATAGAGAGAGGCGACAATGTTAAAGTCTTTGAAGCATACAACAATGATGAAGAGTCATCATTTATTGTTGATAAAATTAAAATGCTAGAAAATGATGGATATAAAAAATCTGATATTGCAATCCTATATAGGAATAACTTTTTATCAAGGAGACTTGAAGAGGAGTTGAACGGAAGAAGTGTACCATACATTATTTATGGCGGTTTTCGATTTTTTGAGAGATCTGAGATAAAAGATATGATTGCATACTTAAGAATTATTGTTAATCCTGATGATGATGCAGCTTTTGAGAGAACCATAAACAATCCACCTAGAGGGATTGGTCAGAGAACTATAGATATAATCAGAAATATCTCCAGAGATAGAGAACTTTCGCTTTGGAAGACAATAAAAATAATCAATGATGATTATGATGGTGTTACATCACGTATTAAGGCTTCACTTGCAACCTATGTAAGCTTAATAGAGAGCCTGTCTTCTCAAGCAAATGATCTGCCTTTGAATGAACTCTTAGAGAGAATATATAAAGACTCAAAACTTAAATCATACTTTTCAGAGCAAAAAGGTGAAGAGGCGATCTCCAAACAAGAAAATATAGAGGAACTTTTTGTCACAGCTGAAAATTTTATAAAGAATAATTATGATAGCGAGAATTTGATTGATGATTTCTTAGACAACGCGGCGCTTGAGGCTGGTGATTATCAATCGAAGCTTGACAACGATCCAGTACAACTCATGACAATCCACTCTGCAAAAGGTTTAGAATTTCCTGTCGTGTTTTTAACAGGACTCGAGGAGGGGATATTCCCTAATGAAAACAGAAAAAGTGGAGAAGATTTTATGGAAGAAGAGAGACGCCTTTGCTATGTTGCAATCACGAGAGCTATGAAATCTCTATTTATAACATATGCAAATGCTAGATACATACATGGTTCATATAATTATCTTATACCCTCAAGATTTCTCAATGAAATTCCGGATGATCTAATGGAAAATATAAAGTCTGATAGTTATCAACAAGTGAAAAAGAATAATGTTTTTCCAATAAAAAGCAAAAGCGATAAAGATAATATAAAAATTGGACAGAGAGTTAGGCATCAGAAATTCGGTAATGGTGTAGTGTTGAGCTATGAGGGAGAAGATGATAATTTAAAGCTTTATATAAATTTTGAGGACTATGGATCTAAGTGGCTTGTGCTAACGTATGCTCATCTTGAGTTTTTATAAATGAAAAACAACAGGCGTAATTTTTTTAAATCGATTGGACTTGCAAGTGCAGGCGCTATGCTTGGTAGCATCTATCCAAATAAAGCCCATGCTGAAAAGAAGGTAAAATTGAAAATGGTTACCTCGTGGCCCAAAAATTTCCCAGGTCTAGGTGCTGGGGCGGAAACACTAGCAAGATATATAAGTGAATTATCCGGAGGTAGTTTAGTAGTAAAGGTATTTGGAGCTAATGAGTTAGTACCTCCACTGGGTGTTTTTGATTTTGTATCATCTGGTGGAGCTGATATGGGTCACTCTGGAGCATACTATTGGAAGGGAAAAACTGAGGCAGCTCAATTTTTCTCATCAGTCCCATTCGGTATGAATGCACAAGAGATGAACTCCTGGCTTTATTACGGTGATGGAATAAAACTCTGGGAGGAGGTTTATTCCGATTTCAATCTAATCCCGAGAGCTGCAGGTAATACTGGTGTTCAAATGGGTGGTTGGTTTAACAAGGAAATAAAGTCAACTAAAGATTTAGAAGGATTAAAAATGAGGATACCTGGTCTCGGCGGTGAAGTATTAGCCAGAGCCGGAGGGACACCTTTCACACTAGCAGGTGCAGAAATTTTTACATCACTTCAAACAGGTGTCATAGATGCAACAGAATGGGTTGGGCCTTACAATGACAGAGCTTTCGGTTTACATAAAGCAGCTAAATTTTACTACTATCCCGGATGGCATGAACCTGGCCCATCTTTAGAATGTATCATCAACAAGAATTCATACAATCAGTTGTCTAAGCAACATCAATCTATTATTGATATTGCATGTCAAGCAGCTAATGTTGATATGATTTCAGATTATATGTCGAAAAACTACCAAGCTTTAGAATATTTTAAAAAAGAAAATGTTCAAATAAAGAAATTCCCAAGCGATGTTCTCTCTAAATTAAAAATTATAAGTGATGAAGTGTTGCTTGAACTAAGTCGAAAGAGCGAACTCTCTAAAAAAGTATATGACTCTTACGTAAATTTTCTAAAAAGAGTAAGGCCATGGACACTGATTTCTGAGGATGCTTACCTTAACTCATTTAAGTAACAAATCTGGAAGGAAGGTTGCTATTCCTGGAAACAAAAACACTCCCAAAACCAACATAATTTGTATTATTAGAAATGGAACAATTCCTATATAAATTTCTGAAGTTTTTACAGTTTTAGGAAGAACACCTCTCAAATAAAACAATGAAAATCCGAAAGGTGGAGTAATGAATGAGGTTTGTAAAACAAGAGCAATCAAAATACCTATCCATAGCGGATCAAACCCTAGTGAAAATAGTGCAGGACCAACCAACGGTACTACAATAAATGTGATTTCAATAAAATCTAGAATAAATCCCAGGAGGAACATAATCATAAGAACAATTAAAAGGGTCATAAACTTATCATCAGGTAACTCCACTAAAAACTTATGGATAAATTCCTCGCCCTCTAGTCCTCTAAAGACTAGTGAGAAAAGGATAGCTCCTATGAGAATCATGAAGACCATACTAGTAAGTTTTACAGTGTCATAAATGGACTTATCGATAATTTCTTTTGACAAATTGTCTCTGAAAAACGCTATTGATATTGCACCTAGCGCACCTATGCCTGCTGCTTCTGAGGGTGTTGCAACACCAAAAATTATAGAGCCTAGAACAATAAACATTAAGCCCAAAGGATAAAAAATTGTAAGAAGATTTGTTTTCTCTTTAGTATCTGTATGCGATGTTTTTATTTTTAGCATTTTTAAATAAATTACATAAAGTATTGGTAGTATCAGTCCTGGCAAAAATGCACCAACAAAAAGATCGGCAATGGTTATTGTTTCAGGATTAAAAATACCCAAGTTAAGTTGTGCTTGCTGATAAGATGAAGAAAGGACATCTGCCAGGAGAATCAATACTAAGGAGGGAGGTATTATTTGACCCAGTGTTCCCGCTGCACATATTGTTCCTGCAGCAACAGATGATGAATATCCATTTTTAACTAGAACAGGATATGTCAATAAACCTAGTGTAACAACACTTGCGCCAACTATACCAGTGCTAGCAGCCATGAGAGCTCCTACAATTACAACCGATACTGCTAGTCCACTATTTGTTTTATTAAACAGATTGTTCATATCTATAATAAGCTTCTCTGCAATTTTAGTTTTTTCTAGTATTAATCCCATAAATATAAATAATGGAACAGCCAAAAGATTTTGATTGCCCATAACTCCAAACAATCTATTAGGAAATGCCATTAAAAAAGAGTAATCAAAAATATTCAGTGCAACTCCGGCTAGAGCAAATAAAAGTGAAACGCCAGATAATATAAAAGCAACAGGAAAACCACTTAATAGTAGTAAAAAAGTTAAGGTCAGGAAAATTATTAGAATCTCCATTTACTTTAGCCTGAACAATTTAATAAATACCTGAAATATGATTAATATGGAGAATACATAAATTGAAGATTTTAAAATATAAACAAAAGGCAAGCCACCTGGTTCACTAGAGGTCTCCCACATTTCCCACGATCTAAAAATCATTGGTGTACTCTCGTAAATTACAAATATACAAAATGGGATAACAAAAAGAATATAACCTAGTACTTCTATATATTCTTTTACTTTCTTACTTATTTTATTTGCAAAAATATCAATTCTTACATGTGAATCATCTTTAAGACAGATAGATACACCAAATAGGAAAATAAAGGCGTGCATATACATTACAAGCTCTTGCATAAAAATAAAATTAATATTGAATATATATCTAAGGAAAACGTTCATAATGACTGAAATAAACATTAAGTAAAAAAAATATTTTAATAAATTCTCGGACCACATATTAATTTTATTAATGATATTCATTTTTGATTAAACCTCTTGATAAGTATATTTTCGAACACTGATGGATCTTTAATATGAGTAATTTCACCTACTTTCGGGAATATCATATCGGCTAATCGTGAGAGATAGAATCTAAGAGCTGCTGCAATCATTGCATTATTAATTTGCTCACGTTCTTTCGAACTGAGTTTCCTAACAGAGTTATAACTATCCATAAAACTTTTCAACTTTCTTTTATTGACTGTCCCATTTTTGTTAACACACCAATCATTTATGATAACAGCTAGCTCATAAATGAAAGGGCCAGTAAACGAGTAATAATAGTCAATTATTCCTGTAATTTTGTTTTTATTTGCTAAAACATTATCTCTGAAGAGATCCGAGTGAATCACGCCCTCAGGTAGTCCTGCATTAAAGAGTCTTTCAAATATTTTACTGGAGCGATTTAAAAGTTTTATTTGTTCTGGGTTAATATATTTGCTTACATTTTTAATATTTTTTTTTACCCATCTTGTATCTCTACTATTTGCAATATTTACCTTATAAGATTCTCCGGCAATATGAAATTTAGCAATGATGTATCCTAGCGATGCGCACAGATCAGCATCAGTCTCATTAACTGTCCTACCCTTCAATTTTTGCATGACTGAACATGGTTTATTCTTTACCTCAATTAAGAAATCATCAGTTTTAGTAATCATTATTTCTGGTGAGCATAAACCATTACTTGAAAAAAAATTCATTAGTTTTAAATATTTAACTACTTTCGATTTTTTTATGTCCTCAAAAATGGTAATTACATATTTACCTTTTGTAGTATCTAAAAAATAATTCGTGTTTGTAATTCCATCAGATATTCCATTAAAAGACATCAGTTTACCAATATCAAACTTTTTAAGTATCTCTTTTACGTCCTTGTTCTCTAGATTTGTGTATACAGACATGTATTTATGATATATAACTTTTAATGAACAAACGATATCTAAATTCATATGGTTTTCCAAGAAGAAAATGAAGATTCTTTTATAATCATAGATGGCTCATCCTATCTATATAGAGCGTTTTACGCATTACCAAATCTCAAGACATCAAATGGTTTAAATTCTGGCGCAATCCATGGATTCACCAATATGTTGAACCGTGTAATCAGCGAATATGAACCAAAGTATCTACTGATGGTTTTTGATGCCAAAGGTAAAAATTTTAGACATGATATTTATGATGCTTATAAGGCCAATCGAAATTCTATGCCTAGTGAATTAGCTGAGCAAACTGGGCCTATAATTGATTTAGTAGAAGCTTACGGAATTCGCGTTATACAGGAAAAAGGCGTTGAGGCAGACGATGTTATTGCTTCAGTAACAAAACAAATCAAAATAAAAAACACTAGGACAATCATATCCTCAGGTGATAAAGATTTAGCACAACTTGTCAGTAATGAAGTTGTATTAATCAATAATTTTGATTCGAAGATTCTGGATAACAAGGGTGTTATTGAAAAGTTTGGTGTTAACCCCAATCAGATTTTCGATTATTTATGTCTGGTTGGCGATACATCGGATAATATTCCTGGAGTGCCTAAAGTTGGTCCAAAGACAGCAGCTACCTTATTAGGTAAATATAAAAATCTGGATAATGTTATTTCTCACTCACATGAACTCAAAGGTAAGCTGAAAGAGAATATCGAGTCATCTACTGATACAATTGAGCTAGCAAAAAAACTTGTCGCATTAAAAAGTGATCTTAAATTAGGTATCCAGGCAAAAGATCTCGAGAGAGGTTCTATTAATGAAAAAAAACTTTCAAAAATATTAAAAAAATATGAGCTGAAAGCTATATCAGAGAAACTTAATATCAAAACTGAAAAAAAAGCTATCAAAAAAGAATACCTTCCAGTAAATAGTATTTCTCAATTAAAAAAAATAATAAACGAATGTATCAATAGTAAAGAATTCTCTTTTGATACAGAGACTACATCCTTGGATTTTAACGAAGCTGAACTTGTCGGCTTCAGTCTCAGCTTCAGTCAAAACAAAAGCTATTATTGCCCCCTAAACCACAACTCCACAGATAACATTAATTTACCATTTGAGGAGTCTTTAGATTTACTTAGAGACTTACTAAAAAATAATACTATCACCGTCATTGGTCAGAACTTAAAATATGATATTAACGTCTTAAAGAAGTACTCAATTTTTATCAAAAATAAGATTGAGGATACAATGTTGATGTCATATGTATTAAATTCTGGTGGCAAGCATGATCTAAATACAATGGCATTAAAATTTCTCGAGCATAAACCAATTACCTATGAGGAAATAACAGGTAGAGGAAAAGATCAGATTTCTTTTGCAGACGTTGAGATTTCCATCGCTGTAAAATATGCTTGCGAGGATGCAGATTTGACATTCCTTATATATAAACAGTTGAAAAAGATGCTTTTAAAGGATAAGAAGCTATATAAAATTTACAGAGAAATTGAAATTAAACTTATGTTGATAATTGCAGAGATGGAGTACATAGGTGTATCAATCGATGAGAATGAACTTAAAAAGCAATCTGGTAGTTTATCAAAAAGATTGGCTAATCTAGAAAAGAGTATCTACAGACTATCGGGTAGAGAATTCAATATTAGTTCCCCAAAACAAATTCAAGAAATATTTTATGATGAATTAAAATTACCAGTTTTAAAAAAGACGCCAAAGGGACAGCCATCTACTAATGAGGATGTGATGACTCAATTGGCTGAGGAACACGAGCTTCCAAATCTAATTTTATCATATCGTAATCTTATGAAATTAAAAAATACATACACAGATAAATTAGGTGAACAAGTAAGCTCAGTTTCAAAAAGGTTACACACATCATACAATCAGACGATAACTATAACTGGTAGATTATCATCCTCGTCTCCTAACTTACAAAACATACCGATAAGAACGGACGATGGTAAAAAAATTAGATCAGCATTCATTCCAAGAGAAGGCTATAAGTTATTTTCTGCTGATTATTCTCAGATTGAGTTGAGAATCATGGCGCATCTGTCAGATGATACTGCTATGATTAATAGCTTTATTCATGGGGAAGATATTCATTCTTCAACAGCTAAAAAAGTTTTTAACACAAAAAAAGAACCTTCTGCTGAAGAGAGAAGAGCAGCCAAGGCAATTAATTTTGGATTGATTTATGGTATATCAGCCTATGGTTTAGCAAGACAATTGAAAATAGATAATATAGAAGCAAAAAATATTATTGATACATATTTTGCGAAATATAAGAGAGTAAGAGAATACATGGAGGAACTAAAGGAGACAGCGAGTAAGAATGAATATGTTGAGACAATGCATGGTCGAAAAGTTTTTCTGCCGAACATAAGTCATTCAAATTTTCAAGTGAGAAGTGCTGCAGAGAGAACTGCTATAAATGCACCTATTCAAGGAACCGCAGCCGATATACTGAAAATAGCTATGATAAATATTAATAAGTGGCTTTATAAAAATAATTTAAAAAATATATTCATGATTATGCAGGTGCATGACGAATTAGTTTTTGAACTTGATCAATCTAATATTGATAGTTATGCTGGCGAAATAACTAAATTAATGTCTGAGGCGGAAAAGCTGAGTGTCCCTCTAATTGTAAATACGTTTAGTGGTTCTAATTGGCATGAGACATAGATCACATTCATTGCACAAAATTCATATTTAGTTATAATTAGCCCCATGAAATTTCTACCTAACCTGTTTATTTTCACTATCATATTTTTTAACCCTATAAACCCTGCGTTTTCTTCAGACATAACTAAAGGGAAAGAACTATCTGTGTCGTGTGCTGCTTGCCATGGTGATAATGGCATATCCCTAAATCCAACTTGGCCGAAGTTAGCAGGTCAAAATCCTAAATACCTAGCATCACAGTTGTACGAATTTAGAAAAGGCCCTGAAGGGGGAAGAAATAATGCCGTTATGTATGGGATTGCAATGACGCTGTCCGATACTGATATTGAGAATCTGGCCGCATATTATGCGTCGCTAACCTCAAATGTAGGACTTACGCAAGATAAGCATCTCAAACTAGGGAGAAACATATATAGAGGCGGGAACATGGAGATAAAAATCCAGGCATGCATAAGTTGTCATGGTCCTAATGGACAAGGTAATTATGCTGCAGCCATACCTATGCTATCAGGACAACACGCGCAATATACATATCAGCAGCTGAAAAATTTTCAAGCTTCTGTGAGATCAAATGATTATAATAAAATGATGAGGAATATAGTTCATAGAATGACTGATGAGGAAATGAAAGCTGTGGCCAGCTATATCGAAGGTTTATACTGATGATGAAACTTAGATATCTTACTTTTTTTACATTATTTCTACTTTCAGCATTTAATGATGTTTTCGCACAAAAATATGTTCAGATCTCTACAGAGAAGCAGCAAGAATCTAAAGACATAATTATTTACGAATTCTTCTGGTATGGTTGTCCACATTGTTTCAATTTGGAACCCACCATTGATAGAATTGAAGCAGATTTAGAGACTGACACAAAGATTGTTAAAGTACCGGTTGCTTTGAGAGAATCCTGGATGCCACATGCAAAACTATATTATGCACTCAAACAAATGAATAAAGTCGAGGAGGTTCATAATCTAATTTTTGAGGAGATACACATTGAGAATAACATATTGAATAATGAAGATTTGATGATCGATTTCTTAGATAAAAATAATATAGATACTTCAGAGTTTATTGAAAAATATAATAGTTATGGGACCGAGGCCAGAGTTAAAAAATCAAGTAACTTAGCTAGAAAATATCAAATCGACTCAGTACCAACGATTGTGGTGAATGGTAAGTACCTTACCAGCGGATCATATGTATCAAGTTATGATGAATTGTATAGTGTTGTTAACTTATTGGTTGAGCGTGAAAGAAATGGTTTATAGGAGAAAACAATGACAGCAAAAATTATCAGTGGTAGAGAAGTTGCGGAGCATATACTTGAGAAAGAACTCTCTAAAAAAGTCGATGTATTGAAGGCTAAAAATATAATACCTAACCTGGTTGTAATCTTGGTTGGTGAAATGAAAGCATCGGCAAGCTATGTTGCACAAAAAGAAAAATTTGCTGCTAAAGCGGGAATCAAATCAGAGGTAAGGAGATTTACAGATAAGATTTCTGAAAACGAGATCTTGTCTGAGATCGATAAAATAAACGAAGATCCATTAATTCATGGAGTGATTGTACAACTTCCGCTCCCCGATCATATCTCTGTGGCCAAAGTCCTCAATAGAATTGACCCTTCTAAAGATGTTGATGGTTTCACACCTAATAATGTTGGAAAGCTTTTTCTGGGTGAAGATACACTTGTTTCATGTACACCAAAAGGCATTATGCAGATGTTAAGAATTTCTGGAACAGATCTCAATGGGAAAAATGTAACCGTTATCGGAAGATCTAATATTGTTGGAAAACCTGTATCTATTCTGTGTCAGTCTGAAAATGCTACCGTAACAATGTGTCATTCACGTACAAAAGATTTAAATCATAAATTGTCAGATGCTGATGTGATTATTGTTGCAGTAGGAGTACCTAAATTTATATCAGGCGACCAAATACCTGAAGGTGCTGTTGTGATTGATGTTGGTATTCACAACATTGATGGAAAACTATGTGGTGACGTAGACTTTGAATCAGCTAAGAATAAAGCCTCTGCTATCACCCCCGTCCCTGGTGGGGTGGGTCCCATGACAGTATGTGCTTTAATAGAAAATACCATCATCGCTGCCGAGAGAATTAATAGCGCCTGAGAAGATTCGAACTTCTGACCTCTAGCTTCGGAAGCTAACGCTCTATCCAACTGAGCTACAGACGCAAAAACTTATTCAAATTATATTCTATTCAAGTATAATCTACTCAAATAAAAAAATAAGAATCATATATTTATTTTAAGGGAATATGAACGAATCAACTTCAGACAAACAGTTTTATAAAATATTTAGCTATATCACCCTTGTAATTATTCTTCTCGCAGTAATCATTGCAATCCTCTCAAAAGTTTTTGCATCCTCAATCTCTAATGATAACTATGATGCTGCTATGGAAAATGCAATAGAAGAACGCTTGGCTTCCCCAGAAAAAATAAATTTGGCCAGCAGTCCAACATTCAAATCACAGGTAGTCGAAGTCTCATCAGCCAAGTCAGGCAAAGATGTATACAATTCAGTCTGTATGTCCTGTCATATGAGTGGTGCAGCAGGAGCCCCTGTAACAGGAAAAGTTGACCAATGGGTTGATAGATTGTCCAAGGGTAACGATACTCTATATGCTAACGCAATTAATGGCATAGGTGTGATGCCAGCAAAAGGTGGGCTTATGTCTCTGAGTGATGAAGAGGTGAAGCTTGCAGTGGATTATATGCTAGAAGAATCTAAATAAATTATTTCTTAGATAGGCGATTCTCTAAATCGTCCAGTTTTTTTCTCGTTTTAGCAAGTACGCTTGTCTGAATATCAAATTCTTCTCTTGTAACAACGTTGATCCTCCTAAGATAATCATTCAAGAGAATCCTTAAGTTGTCCTTAAAGTCATCTTTTATTTTTTCACCATTTCTGGGTACTAAATTCGATATATTATTAATAAGTTCCTTTAATTTTGATGATGTCACATCTGTCTCCAAATATGCACTAAAAATGTGCATCACATTCAAATAATGAGATATTCATTACCGATTATTACGGTTTTGTTAAAATAACCTTTTTTAAAATACCTCTTTACTGTATTATACATTCAATATTATTGAATTCGGAGAACATTTTCATAATATTGAAGTTGGCATAGTTTATGCATATCTATACTCGATAGCTTAACTATTTATCGTTGATAAATGTCAACTATCACTAATAAACTAAAAATATATAACCATTTTACGAAAGGGAGAATATAAATGACAAAATTAATTAAATCGTCACTTTCAATAGCACTCGCTGCATTGATGTCGGTTTCTATGCTATCTCATGCAGGTGACGCTGTTGCTGAAGATCATAGCTCTGCTGTTAGCTACAATGTAGGCTATATGTCTGAGTACTGGTACAGAGGTGTCTACCAATCAGAATCTGCAGTTAGCTTCGGTGCTGATATGGAGATGGGTAACATGTACATTGGTACATGGTGGGCAGACGTCGATGAAGGTGTCGAGTACGATATTTACGCTGGATTTAATTTCGAGCTAATGGGATTGCCAATGTACCTTGGTGCAACTGGATACTATTACTCTGATAACTTTGATGGCGACTATGAAGAATTGAACACAGGGGTTGACCTAGGATTCGCAACAATTGATTATGCTTTTGCTGGTGAATACGAGGCTCTAACTACCAAAGTAAAATCTGACTATGAGCATTTCACAATTACTGCTCCTCTTCCAATGACATCATTTGATTTCACATATGGTACATTCCAAGATGAGCTTACAGGACACTATTATGAACTTTCATATGCTGCGACTGTAAATGGTGTAGATGTTGGTGTTGTCTTGGGTAGAAACTCAGATGACTCAACTACAAGCTCAGATAAAGCTGGTAATGAAGCAGATACAACCTATGCTACATTTAGCTTAGGATATAGTTTCTAAAAATTTTTAGTTTATAATTAGTGATAGGGGACATTTATTAATGAAGTTAGTAATAGCAATCATCAAACCTTTTAAGTTAGATGAGGTAAGAGAAGCATTGTCCGGAATTGGAGTGCAAGGTATTACCGCAACTGAAGTAAAGGGTTTTGGAAGGCAAAAGGGCCATACGGAACTTTATAGAGGTGCAGAATATGTTGTTGATTTTCTACCAAAAATTAAGCTTGAAATTGCTATTGATGATTCTCTTGTTGATCAAACCATCGAGACAATTCTATCATCTGCAAGTACAGGCAAGATTGGTGATGGAAAGATTTTTGTTCTTGACGTTCAAGAAGCAATTCGTGTTCGTACCGGTGAGAAAGGTCCAGAAGCTCTTTAATTAAACGTTTTAATTAGGAGATTGCGATGGAAGCTTTAGAAGGTAAAGTCATAGAACTTGCTTACGCTTTGGACACATTCTACTTTTTAGTCATGGGAGCCTTTGTCATGTGGATGGCAGCAGGCTTCACTATGTTAGAATCTGGACTTGTCAGAGCAAAAAATACAGCTGAAATTCTTACAAAAAATATATCCTTGTATTCGATAGCC
>MDSW01183678.1_pt1 | contig 27350 bp, 28 predicted proteins | sample 811171 | NCBI WGS metagenome assembly MDSW01 (sample SAMN05326641, study PRJNA326480) | marine metagenome | isolation source: seawater | place: Atlantic Ocean: North West | collected 2012 | reverse complement strand
TCACCATTGTTGTCGTAAAAAAATTTTAATAAGATCAGGAGATACAGATAAAGCTTTAATTGTAAAATACAAAGCATTCGAAGATTTTGCAAAAAAGTTAAGCTCTGTTTTAAAACATATAGGTATTGTTGATGTAGACTTTATTTATAAAGAAGATAAGATTTTCATACTGGATATAAATTTAAGAATTGGTGGTGGTTATCCATTTACTCATTTATATGGTTATAATTATATTGATAAAATTTTATCAATGATTAAAAATCCAAATAAAAAAATTATTTTTTCTAAAATACAAAAAACTTCAGGTGTTATTTTTAGCAAAGGTATAAGTATATACAAACATTAATGAAAATGATTGATAAAAAAATAATTTATCTTTATGGTTTCGACTCTAAACAATTAAAAATTATCAAAAAAAAAAATAAAAATATTTTATTTATCTCTGAAAATAAGATAACCAATAAAATAAATTCCTGTAATGCAATCATAGCACCAACCAGAAAATCAATTGAGACGGCGTTAAAAAAGATTAATTTTAAGAAAAATAACAAGTTGAATTGGATACATCTGCCTGGGTCTGGAGTAGAAAAATATACTAGATTTTTTAAGTATAAAAAAATAAATTTTACTAATGGCAAAGGTATTCAGAATCATCAAATATCTGATCATGCTATAGGCTTACTTTTATGTCTAACTAGGAAAATTAATTTGAATATCAAGTATGATCAAAAGGTGAAATTTGATAAAAGACCAATTGAACTTAATCAGAAAAAAGTTGTTATAGTAGGGTTTGGTGGCAATGGAAAAATGATTGCTGAAAAATTACTTGCTTTTAACATGAAAGTAAGTGTTGTGAATGACACTAGAAAAAAAATACCCAAAAAAATAAATTTTTTTTTGACCAAAAATATAAAAAAAGCAGTCAAAAACAAAGATGTGATTATAATCTCGACTCCACTTACAAAATATACCAAAGGGATAATAAACAAAAGTATCTTAAAATTATTAGCTAGAGGTGCGATAGTAATCAATGTCAGTCGATCATTGTGTGTAAATTTAAAGGATTTAATTTCTTTTCTAAAGAGTAAACACTTGGGTGGGGCTGGTTTGGATGTTGTAAAAGGGGAGCCAATTCCAAAAAATCATCAATTATTCAAATTTAAAAATGTTGTTGTTACTCCTCATACTGGTGGAATTTCTGATAATTTTTATAATAGAAATTTAAATCTTATCTTAGAAAATATTAAAAAATTTAAAAATTCAAAAAAATTAATTAATTTAGTTGATGTTAAAAAAGGATATTAAATGAGCTTAAGAGTAAAAAAAAATGTAAAGAAGTATGAGTTAATATACAAAAAAGGACAAAATCATTTTTACCCAAACCTAGACTTAGTTCGTATACAAAAATCTTTTTTGAAAAACAACATAGGTAAAACACTAGATTATGGTTTTGGTTCTGGTGAAAATTTAGTTTTTTTAAATAATGAAGGTCATGAAATTTATGGTTTAGAAACATCAATTACAGCTTTAAAAATAACAAAAAAAAAAAATCAAAAATAAGATATTAAAATCAAATCTAAAAATATTAAAAGATAGTGATAAGCTTAATTTTAAAGAAAATTTTTTTGATAACATAATTTGTTTAAGTGTTTTCTCACAATTAAAAAACAAAAAAAATGCGATACATTTATTAAAAGAATTTAATCGAATATTGAAAATAAACGGCATATTAATTATTGATATAAATGGTCCAAAGTCTGAAAATTTTTATAAAAAAAAGATTTTTTTAGTTTAAAAAATAAAAAAGAATTTTTGAATATTTTAAAAAAAAATAATTTTGAAATTATTAACCATGGTGAAGTTTATAAATCATATCTCAATATAAAAGATCATGAATTTTTAGCTATAGCAAAAAAAATAAAAATCTTTGATAAATAAAACTTACATAATTGCAGAGGTTGGTCCAAATCATCAAGGATCATTAAAACTTGCACTAAGATATGTAAAAAAACTTTCAACGATTGGAGTTGATGCTGTCAAATTTCAAATTGGAATTGCAGAGGAGCATTATTCTAAAGACTCATTTAAACCAGAATATCACAAAAGAACTATGAAAAATAAAGAAGAAATTATTATTCAAGCAAAAAAAAGATTACTTCGATTAAAAGATCATATTAAAATTTATAAGGAATGTAAAAAATTTAAGATTGATTATATTTGCTCTGCATTTGATTTAGTAAGCTTAAGATTTTTATATAGATATACAAAATTTCCATATTTTAAAATCCCTTCAGGTGAAATTTTAACTTTAGATACTTTAAATTTTATTAAAAAACAAAAAGTTCCAATCATACTTTCAACTGGGATGGCAAATATTAAAGAAATAGATAGAACTTTAAAATTTTTAAATTATAAAAAAAAAGATATTACCTTACTTCATTGTGTCAGTAGTTATCCAACACAACTTAAAGATTTAAACTTAAATTTCATGAGGATATTGAAAAAAAAATTTAATCTTCCTGTGGGACTTTCTGATCATTCTCAGGGTTACCTAGCTTCAATTATAGCAAAAAGTCTTGGTGCAACCATTATTGAAAAACATGTTACTTTAAGTAGAAAGTTAGTTGGTCCTGATCATAAAGCCTCTTTAACAATTGGAGAGTTCAAGCAGATGATAAATTTAGTAAGAAAAGTAGAAAAAATATTAGGTAGAAGTCAAAAGATAATTTCTGCTGATGAAAAATCAAATTTAAAAGCAGTTAGAAAAAGTTGTGTATCCGCTTTAGACATAAAAAAAAATGAAAAGATCAAAAAAAAACATATTCGTTTTAAACGACCAGGCACAGGGATCAATCCATTTGATTATAAAAAATTTCTCAACAAAAGATCAAAAAAATTTATTGAAAAAGATAGAATTTTGAGACTTAAGGATTTTAAATAGTTGATTATGAAAAAAAAAGTTAATCTGAATAATCTATTAAGTAATTTTGAAAATTATTTTAAGTTTAAAAAATCCAAGAGGTTACATGACCCTATTTTTTTTGGAAATGAAACGAAATATCTAAAAGAATGTATAAGTACAGGCTTTGTTTCTTATGTAGGTAATTTTGTAAATATTTTTGAAAATAAAATAAGTAAATACACGAGATCTAAATATTCAGTAGCAACATCATCAGGAACAGCTGCTTTACATTTGGCTTTAAATTACTACAAGATAGATAAAGACTGTGAAGTATTATTGCCAAGTTTTACATATGTTGCAACTGCAAACGCAATTAAATACTGCAACTCAAATCCTAATTTTGTAGATATTGAAACCGAAAGTCTTGGTGTTTGTCCTAAAAAATTAGAATTATATTTAAAAAAAATTGGTGTAAGAAAAGGAAAAAAATTAATTAATAAAAATACAAAAAAACACATTAAAGCTTTAATTATAGTTCACGTGTTTGGTTTTCCAGCAAAAATTAATGAGATTAAAAAAATTTGTAAAAAATATAATATTTATTTAATTGAAGATGCTGCGGAAGCTGTTGGTACCTTTTTTAATAAGAGACACTTGGGCACCTTTGGGGATATGGGCATACTGAGTTTCAATGGAAACAAAACTATTACCTCTGGCGGCGGTGGTATAATTCTTGTTAAAACAAAAAAAGCTGCAGATTATATTAAGCACCTCTCAACTCATGCAAAAGTAAAAATTGGAAATGATTTTGTACATGATCATATTGGATTTAATTATAGAATGACCAATTTATCAGCAGCAGTAGGTTGTGCGCAATTAGAAAATATTAGTAAAGTAATAAAGGCTAAAAGAAAGAATTTTAGGGACTATTTAAAAATCTTTAAAGGATATAAAGAAGCTCAAATTATTAAAGAACCAAATTTGTCGAAAACTAATTATTGGTTAATAACAGCGGTATTTAAAAATAAAAGTCTAAGAAATAAATTTATAAACAAATTAAATAAAAAAGGTTTTGGGTTGAGGTTTACTTGGAGACCCCTTCATTCATTAGATATTTTCAAAAAATGCCCTTCAGATGATATGGTCAATTCAAATAAAATTTACAATAATGCTGTAAACTTACCTAGCAGTCCAATTTTAAATATAAGAAATAATGACTAAAATTATTGCCTATTCTGCAGCTAGATCTGATACAGATAGGTTTTATCCTTTTCTGACCTCTTTAAAAAAACAAAATAATGTTAGTCTAAGCGTTGTAGCATCTTATATTCACTACATTAAAAAGTTTGGAAACACCATCCAGCATTTGAATAAGAATTTTTATTTAGAAAAAAGGAGATTTAAAACAAATACTTTGAAAGATAGTCCTAGTCAATTAGGAAAAAATATTGCTAATGAAATTCTATATTTGTCAAATTTGTTTGAAAAAAAAAAACCTGATATTTTAGTTTTGATGGGTGACAGATATGAAATATTGGCTCCAGTAACAGCTGCAATTCCATTTAATTTACCAATAGTGCATTTTTATGGTGGGGCAGTTACATTAGGAGCAATAGATGAGTTAATTAGACATGGCGTGACTAAGATGTCTCACCTACATTTTACGGCACATGACAAATATTCAAATCGTTTAGCGAAGATGGGTGAAGAAAAATGGAGAATTAAAACAGTAGGAGTACCTGAAATTTCCAACTTAAGGAGTCAAAAAACTTTAAGTTTTGAGAGTTTAAAAGAAGATGTCCTTCTAGACTTAAGATTGAAAACTTTATTAGTTACTTTACACCCAACAACTTTAAATTTTAAAAAAACTGGTAAAGAAATTGATAATCTTCTTAATGCACTTAGAAAGAGTAAATTTCAAATAATTTTCACCTATCCAAATTCAGATTTAGGTCATCAAAAAATTATTAGAAAAATAAAATTTTTTTGTAAACAAAATCGAAAATACGTATTTTTAAAAAATGCGTCTATTTCCCTTTATGCTAGTCTTTTAAAAAGATGTTGTGTCATGGTGGGAAATTCATCCAGTGGTATAGTTGAGGCTGCAAGTTTTAAATTACCAGTGGTTAATATTGGAGACAGACAAGAAGGAAAAGTAAAACCAAAAAATGTAATTAATACTTTTTTTGATGAAAAAAAAATTTTAAAAGCAATTAAGAAAGCTTCATCTAAAAAATTTAAATCTTCTATAAAAAATTTGAAAAATCCATATGAAAAAAAAGTTAATATTAAAAAAATAAGTAGTTTTATTTTGAAATCATGTAAAAGTTCAAAAATAATTCGCAAAAAATTTATCGATTAAAAATGAAAAGATTATTTGTATTATGTTCTCATTTTAGAACACCTCACACAATAAAACAATTTGGAGCAAACTTTAAAAATAGAAAAATTAAGATTATTGTTTTCAGTATTCTTCCATTGTTAAATCCGCAAGTTTTTAAGAATTTTTATAGTAAAAAAAATGATATAAATATTAATAATAAAAATTTTATTTATATCAAAAGCTATTATGAATTATTAAAAATATTAAATAATTTTAATCATCATTCATATTTTTATAACGGTGCAAATTTAAGTTTGACATCTACTTTGATAGAGATATTTCTAATAAATTTTAAAAAGTTTAAAAAAATTAAAATTATCGGAGAAATATCTCCAAATCCTAAAAATAGGTTTCTTGAGGAATTTCTATATTTTTATAAAAGAGATAAAGTATTTTTAATCAAGAAAATATTATCATTTTGCTTTTACAAATCTTTTAAAGTTTTCTTAAATATTATCAGTTTTAATAAACCATCCTTCATTTTCTTAGACAATAAAAAATATTTCGAAATTTTTAAAAAAAAAAAATATGAAAATATTTTTAAATTTAACAATGAAAATTATTCTAATTATCTTAGATCAGCTAAACAAAGAAAGAAAAAAAAATACATTGTTTTTTTAGATCAAGATTTAGATCATAACTTCGAATTTTCCTTAAGAAAATTTAAACTTTCTAAATTTAATTCTAAAATATATTGGAAAAAAATGGATTTTTTTTTTTCAGAAATAGAGAAATATTTTAAATATAAATATAAAATAATTATTGCATCCCATCATAGAAGACCAATGGGAGATTATCCTATTCACAGAAGATTTATTCATAACAATACGGGAAATTTAGTAAAAGACTCTATTTTGGTTTTGGGTCATCATTCTTTATCAATTAATTATGCAATTTTTTATAGAAAACCAGTTTTACTTTTAAATACCAATATTTTTAATTTACACTCATTTACAAGAAAAAATTCTATAAATCTTTTAAAAAAAAAACTTGGCTTTAAAGTTATGAGTCTAGATAACAAAATTGTATTTAACAAAAAGATTTTAAAAGAAATTCTTTCGGTAGATGAAAAAAAATATGTAGCATATTTCGAGAAGTATTTAGGTTTTAGCTTTAACAAAAGTAAGGGAGAAAAATGGGCAGTTATCTCAAAAGTATTAACTAAAAATTAAAAATATAAAAATGATTATAAAAAAAAGATAAGAATGGGGTATAAAAAGATATATGATTGAAAAATTAAATTTAACCAATCAATATTATTTTATTAATCACAATGACAAGATAAATAACGCTTTAAAATATTTGAATAAAAATCAAGATAAATGTTTGGTTGTTATTGATAACAAAAATAAACTTATAGGAACTTTGACAGACGGTGATATAAGAAGGTCTATTTTGAAAGGAGTTAGTTTTAAACAATCAATCAAAAAGATCATTAATAAAAAACCTTTTTTTATAAGATTAAAAAAATCGCAAAAAAAAAAAGAAATACACATTACAAAAAGCGTATTCAAAAATTTTAGCGTTGTTCCTATAGTTGACTCAAATAAAATTGTGGTAAAAATAATTACTCCTGAAACATCAAGTTTAAAGAGTAAAAAGGGAATTAAGATTTTTTCTCAAGAAATACCAGTTGTAATAATGGCTGGAGGTGAGGGAAAAAGATTATTGCCTCACACTGCAATACTTCCAAAGCCTTTAATTCCCTATCAAGGAAAATCAATGGTTGAGCATATTATAAATAGATTTGAGAATTATGGTTTTAAAAAATTTATCTTAACAGTGCAATATAAAAGTAAACTAATGGAGGCTTATTTTTCAAATTTGTTTAAAAGAAAAATAAGTTTTATTTTTGAAAAAAAACCATTGGGAACAGCTGGTTCATTAAAAAAATTAGAAAAAAAATTAGAAAGTTTCTTTGTTATAAATTGTGATACCTTAATAAATTGCGATTACATATCATTATTAAATTTTCACAATGAAAATAAAAATGATCTTACAATAGTGGCTTCGAGAAAGGTTGAAAAGCTAAAATACGGTTCGTGTGAAATTTCAAAAAATGGAAATTTAAAAAGGATTAGGGAAAAACCAGAAGTAAGCTTCTTGGCCAATGCAGGTTGTTATCTATTCAATTCAAAAATTCTAAGATTAATAAAAAAAAATGAAAAATTAGATATGAATACTTTTATAGAAAGAGCGATTTCAAAAAAATACAAAATAAGTGTTTTTCCTATCCAAGAAAATGAGTGGCTAGATTTAGGAACATGGAATAAATTTTAGCAAACTATTCAAAACTTAATTATGATTAATAACAAAACTGTTTTGGCGATTGTTCCCGCTAGAAAGGGTAGTAAAAGACTTAAACTCAAAAATTTGAGAATCTTTCGAGGCAAACCCCTTTATTTTTGGCCACTTATTTTATCTGAAAAATCAAAATACATTGATAAGATTGTTTTTACAACTGATTGTAAAAGCATGCGTTTCAAAGCAAAAGAAAATTTTAAAATTATTAATTATAATAGACCAAAAAACTTAGCAAAAAGCGAAACATTAGCGAAAGATGTAATTTTGGATGTTTTAGACAGTATTTCATTTAAATTTGATTACTTTATTTATTTGCAACCAACATCCCCTTTGAGAACACTTCACGATATTGATAATTCACTCAAAATGATAGAAACAAAAAAGGGAAACACTTTAGTGTCAGTCACTGGAAATAGTAAAAAACCAAATGGTATGATTTATATAAGTAAGACTAAATTTTATAGAGATAAAAAAACTTTTTACAATGATAAAACTATATTTCTTAAGACTCCTCTTCACAGATCCATTGATATTGACAATTTAAAAGATTTTGATAATGCAAAAATAAACAATTAATTAGTAAATTTTTTATGGAAAAAAAAATTCTTATATTGGGTGGGTCTGGTTATATAGGCACTGTTTTGATAAACAAGATTTTAAAAAAAAAACTTAAAGTTATCAATATTGATAATCATTTATTTGGGAATAATATACATAATCAAGAGCATATTAGAAATAAAGATAAAAACTATGAATTTATTAATAGTAATATTTCTGAAATCGAAAAATTTGATAAAAAATTAGAAAATGTTAGTGATGTGGTAATTTTAGCTGCAATCGTAGGGGATCCATTGTCGAAAAAATACCCTGATTTAACAGCAAAAATAAATGAAGAATATACTATTAAGTGCTTAAATTTTTTAAATAAAAAAGATATTGATAGAGTTATTTTTGTTTCAACATGTTCAAATTATGGTCTTATAAAAGATAATGAAATTGCTGATGAAAGTTTTACACTTAATCCATTATCAGTTTATGCTAAGTCTAAAGTAAATATTGAAAATTATATTCAATCAAAAAAAAATTTCTTTAACTTTTCCCCAGTAATTTTAAGGTTTGCTACTGCATTTGGTTTATCACCCCGGATGAGATTTGATTTAACAGTTAATGAATTTACAATAGATCTACTTTTTAAAAAAACTTTAGAAGTTTATGATGCTGAAACATGGAGGCCATACTTTCATACACAAGATTTTGCAAAAATAATTCTACAAATCCTTGATATAGATAAAGAATTACTTAAAAATGAAATTTTCAACGTGGGTGTAGATGAGAATAATGCAACTAAAAATGATATTTTAAAAAATATTGAGGAATTTGCAGATATTAAAAAAGCAAAAATTCTTGCAAAAGGAAAAGATAAAAGAAATTATAGAGTTAGTTTTAAAAAAATAAACCAGCTGATAAAGCTTAACGATGTAATGACAATAAAAGACGGCGTTGAAGAAATTTCAAAGGAATTTAATTTAGGAAAATTTGATAATTATGTTAATGCCCCTCATCTTTATGGAAATTTCACGATTAAAAATTAAGTTTTCAATCATTTGATAATAGCTAATTTGAATGCTTTTTTGATAATCTGAGTTAAATATAATAAGTCTTTTTTGGATGTGGTTGTTGCCAAAAAAATAATTCCACTTCCTGATAAATAAATATTATTTTTAAATAAAAAATTTCTAAATTTAACTATATTTGTTCTCTTAGATTTTTCAAAAAAATCTCTTTGAAGACGATTATTAATACTTTTTTTTGAAAAAACTATTCTTAACATTGATGAAAATCTGTAACATTTTGCGTCATAATTATTATTTTTAAAAAATGAATTTAAATCTTTCTCAAAAAAAGCTGCTTTTTTCTCGACTTGTGGAAATATCTTATTTTTATTCTTAATTATATAATTTAAAGTTTTATTGGCGATATAAGTCACAATTGAATTACCAGAGAAAGTACCACCAAAAAAAACCTTTTTCTTATTCTTATTTAATCTATTAACGATATTTTTTTTTATTCCAATAATACCAATTGGTAACCCACCACCAAAACACTTTCCAAAAGTTGAAACTGAAGGCTCCAAATAAAACTGACTTTGAACACTTGAGCAATTAAATCTTAAACCGGTAATCATTTCATCAAAAATTAAAATTAATTTATTTTTCTTACAATAATCATTTAAAAATTTTAAAAATTTTTTTGCTTCAGTAGGTAAACAACCTTGTATAGGTTCGATGATAACACACATAATCTGTTTTTTGTGTTTATCTAAAATTTTCTTAGATTTTTGAATATCGTTATAAGGGATAAATTTTAAGTTTTTTTTAAAATTCAAATCTAATCCACTGCTCAATTCGACATTCTCAAGTTTATTATTATTTGTATAAAGAAGTTCGCTAGTAGAACCATGCCAACTTCCTGATACTGAAATAATTATATTCTTTTTTGAAATAGCCCTAGCAATTCTTAATGATTTCATCACAGCCTCTGTTCCAGAATTACAAAATACAAATTTTTCGTATTGTGGAAAAATTTTTTTGAGCGTTTTGGATAGTTCCACAGCATATTGATTCTTTGCTGCAAAATTCGAAATACTCAATTTTTGTATATTTTTGAAAGATTTTTGAAAAATTATAGGATTATGTCCAAGTAAGTGAGAGCCTGCACAAAGTGATAGATCAAGATACATTTTATTTTTAATATATATGTTTGATCCTTTACCTGAGGTAAAAAGATTATTTAAATCATCATATCCCTCGTTTAACAAAAAATTATTCATTAAAAACACCTTTTATATTGATTTGGTAATTTCACTTTTTTTTTATAATATAATAATTGTTTTATTAACCAAGTTGGTGAGTTGATAAATTTTCGACCGAAACTAACTAAATCTGCTTTACCGGTCTTTATTATTTTTTCTGCATGTTTCAAGTCAGTTATATTACCAGTAGTTTTAACTTTAATTCCTACTTTATTTTTAATTTTTTGAGCTAGATGTACTTGATATCCTTTTTTAAATTTTATTTTAGTTTTGGGTACAACGCCACCACTTGAAACACAAACGTAATCAAATCCAATTTTTTTCAAATTTTTACACAAAAAAATACAATCAGAAATTGTTGATCCTTGTTTTATCCAGTCGGAACCTGTTACTCTTGCTCCTAAAATTTTTCCTTTAGGCCAAATTCCTCTTATTTTTTTTGCAATTTCTAATAAAAATTTACATCTGTTTTTTAAATTATTTCCGTAATGATCTTTTCTTTTATTACTTATAGGAGAAAAAAATTGATGTAAAAGATAACCATGAGCCATATGTATTTCTAAACAATCAAAACCTATTTTCTTTGCATATTTAGCAGATTTAGCAAAATGTGTTTTTACTCTTTCTAAATCTCGCATACTAGCTTCTTTAGGATTGGGCCAATGTTTATCACGTTTAATTTTACTTGGTGCAATAGTTTTCCAACTATTTTTTTTGTTAAGTGGAAAATTTGATTTTATCCAAGGCAATTCTGAAGAACCTTTTCTTCCCGAATGAGATAATTGAATTCCTATCTTTGTACTAGAGATTTTTTTTAAGTATTTAAATAATCTTTTGAACTCAATAAAGTTTCTTTGATTTCTTAAAGAAAGATCTTTTTTTGATATCATGCCTTCTTTTGATACAGCGGTTGACTCTATCATTAACAAACCAGAACCTGCTTGCATCAATTTTTTTAAATGAAAATAATGCCATTCAGATGGGTTACCATTTTCAGCAGAATATTGACACATTGGAGCTATACAAACTCTATTTTCCAACTTTTGTTTACTTAATGAAAACTTTTTAAGAGATATCATTTAATCTTAAAGAAAAATTTATTTTTTGGATGAAAAATCGCTTTTGGGTATGACCAGTATGTTTCTAAAAAATAGTATCCTAAAGCCCTACCAAACTTTGGAAGATGTGGAACATTATCGCTATCAATCATCGAATTTAATGGAGTGGCGAATCTTATCCATTCCCCTACTTTTTGTTTTTTAAAAATAAGTCTTGAGTAAATAGCCACCTCAGGTGGGACTAATTCTAAATTTTTTTTTTGAGCTTTTTGATATATCTTTTTTAAATGCGTGGGTTTTTTAAAACCTAGTTGCTTAACTGACACTATTACTAATTTTACAGGTAACTTAACATGTTTTAAGTTAAACTTTTTTCTTTTAACAATGTTATCTATCCATGGACTTGTTTTAAATTTACCTCTGTTTAAAAGTTTAAGACCTTTATATTTTAGATCGTTAAAATTAAATTTATTTATTATAATATTGGGTTTTCTCATATATGTGTTAGCATAGGTTAGCGTAAATTATAAAATTATTATATACATATTAATTAAATTTGCTCTTTTTATGTTTTGCGTTATAAAATATTCATGGATCCAAAAGAAACAATAAAAAAAAATCTTAAAAGAAGATCTGAGTTTGTTGATATTGTCCCTTATCACGAAGGAATCCCTATGCCAACTTGGGTAGAGTTAAGTTTAATTGACGTTTGTAACAGAAAATGCACTTTTTGTCCTAAAGCTGATGAAAAAGTAGCTCCCGATACTTTTCAAAAAATGACAAGAAAGATAATTGATGAGATTCATGATCAGTTATTAGAGATTCATTTTGAGGGAACTATATCTTTATGTGGATACGGAGAACCATTATTGCACAAAGATATTTGCTATATAGTAAAAAAATTATCAAATGTCTCAAGAGTAGAGATAATTACTAATGGAGACGTGTTATCGCCCAAGCGGTTACAAGAACTTTATATCTCTGATGCAAGTAAAGTTTTAGTAAGTATGTACGATGGCCCTGAACAAATAAAGAAATTTAATGACATGTCAAAAAAAGCAAATGTTCCAGAGGATTTACTTATTTTAAGAGATAGGTGGTATGATAAGCACAACGATTTTGGAGTAAAACTGACAAATAGAGCTGGAACTATTAGCACAGGCGATCAGGAAAAAGTTGGAACATATAAAAATTGCTTTTATCCGACATACCAAATGTTGATTGATTGGAATGGGAATGTATATTTGTGCCCTCAAGATTGGCAAAGAAAAGTTTCAATGGGAAATGTAATGCAAGAAACAATATTTGAAATTTGGACTGGAAAAACAATCACTGATTATAGAAAAAACTTAATGTCTGGAAAAAGATGTTCAGGCCCATGCAAATCATGTAATGCAGATGGAACTTTACTAGGGAAAAATCATGTTCAATCATGGAAAAAAATTTATAACATTTAATTTAAGATTTAATAATAATAAGTGAAAGAAAAATTAATCTGGGACACCACTTTAGATCCTATAGAATATCCTATTCTAATTAAAAACAAGTTCTTTAAATTATCAATCAAACATAGAAAAAATTTTGTAGATTGGATGGGAAAAATTTCAAATAACTTTATTGATAATTATTTATGGTGGATAAAATTACCATCATCTCGAGATCCATATAAAAGTGATTTGTTTAAAAATATTATAATAATTTTTATTCTAAATGATAAAAAATTATTAAATAAAATTGATACCATTGTTCTTGAAAATGAATTAATTTTAGAAGCAATAGAAAAAGATAATAAAATTTGTTTAAAAAAAAAAATAGTAAAATTTAAAAAAAAAAAATATTTTTACAATTTACTAAAATCGATAATTTTTAGTTTTGTTAATTTTTTCATAATTAAGATTATCACAAAAAAAGAAAAATTTTTAAACAAAGATTATGTTTTTATAAATACTATTCTCAGTACAAAAAACGAAGTTCAAGATTACGTTTTTCCAGGATTATATAAAATTCTAAATCGAAAAAAAAAGAAACATGTTTTGTTTGTGCCAAATTTTTTAGTACATGGAAAATTTTTTAACATATACAAAAATATAAAAAAATTATCTAAGCAAAGATATATATTTTTAGAAAATTGGATAACATATTTTGATTTTTTTAAATGTTTATCCAAACATCTTTTTTTAAATAGGCTAAATAAAAATGAAAAAAAATTTGAAAAATTTTTTTCTTTAGATTGTTCTCTGTTAATTATATCAGATTTTAATTCTAAAATTGATTTTTATTCTGAATTTCAATCTATTTTAAAGATTAAGTTTATTAAAAAACTGAAAAAACAAGATTTAAAAGTCATTAAAACAATCTCAAGATTTGAAAATCAGTCAATTGATAGATCTTGGTTTTTTGGTTTTAGAAATTTTTTCCCCAAAACAAAAAATTTAGGTTTTCAGGGTTTCTTATATTATCCTCAATTAGTAAACCAATCTCCAACATTTTCTGAAAATAAAGCAAAGGTAATACCAGATTTAATTTTAGTGCCAAATAATTCAATTTTTAAACATAGAAAAGAATTTTTTAATAAAATTAATTTAAAAATTGGGCCTTCGTTAAAAAATTATGATTTGAAAAGAAATCAAAAGAATAAAAAAATTTATAGTTTCACTTTTGCGCTTTGTGGAATTTATTCTTTAGATAAAAATATACTTCTATGGCTTGTTTATTTATTACAACGAAATAAAAAGGTTAAAGTTGTAGTTAAAGCCCATCCAATTTTGCCCATTCAAAAGTTAATAGGTTTTATCCCAAAAGATTTACTTTCACGAATTACTTTCTCAAGTGACTCAGTAAAAAAGTTATTAAATAAAACTCGATTTCTTATTTCGTCTGGACCAACAAGTATAATTTTTGAGTCTTTACATTATGGTTGTAAATTATTATATTTAAATTTAGACCCTAATGATTATTTTATTTATAAAAAAAAACTTATAAAAAAAAATAATTTTGAGTTTGTGAAAGACGAAAATTCTCTACTAAAGTTAATAAACAAATTAAATAATTTTTCAGTGATTAAAACACAAAAATCTAATACCAATTTTTTATATTCAAAATTGACAAATAAAAATACAAAATTCTTTTATTAGTGAAAAATTTTTTAATAAAAATTATTTATAAAATTCTTAAAATATTTGATTTAATAACTAAAAAAAAATTTTTCTATAAAATTTTACATGAATTTGAAAAAAATTCGTATACTGAAAAAGTTATTTTAAATCATAATATTAAATTTTTTATTCCTAACGAAATTACTAAATGGAGAGTTAAGACTTTCTTTACTCAAGAGCCTGAAACTTTGAATTGGATCGATGGATTTGATAAAAATAATAATACATTTTGGGATATAGGCGGAAATATTGGGCTATATTCAGTTTACGCTGCACTAAAATATGAAAATGCCAATATATATTGTTTTGAGCCATCAACAAGTAATTTGAGAATTTTAAGTAGAAATATATCTATAAATAACTTGCAGAAAAAAATTAAAATTTGTCAATTTGCTTTGAGCGATAAAAAAAACATTTTCCAAGTCATGAATGAAACACATTTTAAAGAAGGTCAATCTATGTCTTCCTTTTTTTACAAAACTGATTTTGAGGGTAAAAATTTAATGCCTGAGCAAAAATACAATATTTACGGAACAACAATAGACCATTTAATTGAAACACAAACATTAAATTGTCCTAATTATATTAAGTTAGATGTTGATGGTATAGAACATAAAATATTGAAGGGTGCTAAAAAAATTCTTACAAATAACAACTTAAAAAGTATATTAGTAGAGGTCAATGAAAATTATGAATATCAACATCTTGAAATAATTAAAATTATGAGTGAGAACAAATTTAAATTGATTTCTAAAAATCAAAATATTTTGGATGTCAAAAATACAAAATTTTCTAAAACATTTAATTATATTTATAGTAGATAATATGAATTTAAAAATTTACGACAATTTCTTAATTAAAGATGATTTTAACATATTAGAGAGTATAAATTTGCCTTCGATAAAACCTAATGAATTGAGAATCTTTAATTTTTCAGAAATTTTATCAGAAAAAATCGTCAAAAGGTTTTATGAAAATTATCAAAAAAAAGCTTTGGACATATTAAAAGAATTATGTCCTGAAAAAGTAAATCTTTATGATTACACAGAATTTCATTTAATTTTAACTGGCAAAAACTACAAATTTCCAATTCATGATGATACTCCAAATAAACTTTTGAGTGGTGTAATTTACATAAACCCTGAAAAAAATAGTGGAACTTCTTTTTATGATACAAAAGAAGGTTTAAATAAAAACGAGATACAATGGAAAAAAAATAGAGCAGTTTTTTTTTCAAGAATTGAGCGAAAAACTTGGCACTCTTATGAAGGAGATGGTATGAACACAAGAATAGCATTAGTGTTTAATTTGATGACCAATGATATTAAATCTGTATGCAAAATTGAAAAAAAAAATTTTTTTTATAGTTTCATAAGATTTAAATTAAACCCTTACATTTATCGTTATTTAAATAAAACAATTTAAATTGAACAAAGATATTCTTATAAGAACTTTTAAAAAAAAAAGAATTGTAATAACTGGTCATACAGGTTTAAAAGGATCTTGGCTTTCGCTTTGGTTGAATTATATGGGTGCTCATGTTTATGGTATTTCAAATAATTTTAAATCTAATGAGACCAATTTTAAAAAATTTAAATTAAACAAAAACATAAAAAACTATAATATTGATATTAGAAATTTTAAAAAATTTAATAATATCATATGTAGAATTAAACCTGATTTCATTTTTCATTTTGCTGCTCAATCTTTGGTAGGTGATTCTTATAATAAGCCTAGATATAATTTTGAAACTAACATTAATGGCACTTTAAATTTATTAGAGATACTTAGGCTTGCTAAGTTTAGATGCAGTTCGGTCTTAATTACTAGTGATAAAAGTTATAGAAATTTTGAGATAAAAAGAGGATATGTTGAGGACGATATACTTGGTGGGGATGACCCATACAGTGCTTCAAAAGCCTCAGCTGAATTTGTGATTAATTCTTATTTTAAATCTTTTTTAATAAATAAAAAAAACTTGAGATTAGCTGTTTGTAGGGCTGGAAATGTTATAGGAGGTGGTGATTGGTCAAGAAACAGACTGATACCAGATATTATGAAATCAATTTTTGATAATAAAAAACTCAAATTAAGAAATCAAAATTCCACCAGGCCTTGGCAACATGTTTTAGATGTTTTAAATGGTTATTTGATTTTAGCTTCAAAATTGAGTAATGATAAAAAATTTAGTGGACAAGCCTTTAATTTTGGTCCTCCCCTAAAAAGCAACTACAAAGTCTTAGACATAGTTAAAGAGATAAAAAAAAATTGGCATTTGTTAAGATGGCAATCATCCAGTAAAAAGTTCAAAGAGTCAAATTTGCTCAAATTAAACAGTAATAAATCTCTAAGGTTATTAAATTGGAAAAATAAACTTAGATTTAAAGATACAATTAAACTGGTAACCGATTGGTATAAATGTTTGTATGAAAAAAGAGATATTTATTATCTTTCAATAAATCAAATTAAATTATTTTTAAACAAATAAATGAAGGTAGTAATTTTAGCAGGAGGATTTGGGACACGTATTTCTGAATACACAAAGACCATTCCAAAACCAATGATACCTATCAATAATATTCCTATTTTAATTCATTTAATAAATCATTATAGAAAATATAAATTTAATGAATTCTATATAGCCGCTGGGTATAAATCGAGAGTGATCAAAGACTATTTTAAAAATAAAAAATTAAAAGATTGTCAAATAAATATAATTGATACAGGATTAAAAACTATGACAGGGGGAAGATTAAAGAGATTATCTAAGTATCTAGGTAAGGAGACTTTTTTAATGACATATGGAGATGGATTGAGCAATGTGAACTTGAAAGATTTAGTAAAATTTCACAAGCAGAAAAAAAAAATTATAACTCTCACAGCAGTGAGACCTCCAGCAAGATTTGGAGCAATTAGGATTACGAATAATGGTAATGTCAAATATTTCAAGGAAAAATCTAGTATAGATGAAGGCTGGATTAATGGAGGTTTTTTTGTAATTGAACCAGAGATATTCAAGTACATAAAAGGTGACAACACTTATCTTGAAAGAAACCCACTTGAAAAAATTGCTAGTTTAGGAAAGCTAGTGGCTTTTAAACATTATGGTTTTTGGCAATGCATGGATACTTTGAGAGATAAAGAAATTTTAGAAAAAAAAATTAAAAAAAAAATATTAAATTGAAAAAACACAAAATTCTCATTACGGGTGGTACAGGATTTATCGGCTATCACTTAGCTAAAAAATGTCTTAAACTAAATTGGTCTGTAGTTAGTATTTCCACAAAATCCCCAATAAAAAAAAGAAGATTAAAGAATGTCAAATATTTAAAATTAGACCTTTCTCAAAAAAAATTATTTAGAAGTTTACATTCAAATTTTGATTATGTTGTTAATTTAGCTGGTTATGTCGATCACTCAGATAAAAAAAAAACTATGCAAAGTCATTTCAATGGGTGCAAAAATTTATCAATGTTTTTTATTAATAAGAATATTAAAAAGTTTGTTCAGATAGGATCTAGTATTGAATACGGTAAACTTAAATCTCCACAGAAAGAAAATAAAAAAAATTTGCAAAAAACCTATTCTTTTTATGGTAAAGCGAAACTTTTAAGCACTAGATTTATATTATCGCTCTATAAAAAGTATAATTTTCCTGCCACAATTTTAAGACTTTATTTAGTTTATGGTCCTATGCAAGACCCTAATAGAGTAATTCCAATTGTAATAATTAATGCAATTCAAAATAAAAAATTTGATTGTTCCGATGGATTGCAACTTAGAGATTTTACATATATTGATGATGTTGTAGAGGCAATCATTAAAACATTAAAAAATAAAGACACATCTGGACAAATTATAAATATAGGTCAAGGGAAACCAGTTTCTGTCAAAAAAGTTATAAATAAAATTTGTAAACTACTAAATTCTGGTAGACCTCAATTTGGTAAAATAAAATTTAGAAAAGATGAAATAAAAAACCTTTATCCTAGTATTATTAAAGCAAAAAAAGTTCTTAATTGGACTCCAAAAACTGGGATTATTTCAGGACTAAAAAAAACAATCAAATATTATAAAAAAATGGACTAAAAGTAAGAATATTGATGATATATTTAATATCAAGTTCAAAAATCTTTAAATAATTATTTAATGAAATATTTAAATATTCAAAGTCTAACTATACTGCTTTTTATTATACCTTTATCTTTTATTGCTGGAATTGCTGTAACGGAATTTTTTGTTTTTTTTTGCACAATTTTTTTCTTAATTTTAAACAAGGATAAGTTTTTATTTATAGACCAAAAAGCAATTTTCTTATTTCTATTCTCGGCTTTCATATTTGTAAATACTTATTTAAGAAATTCTGATGATTTAAAATTAGGATCAATCTTTTATTTCAGATATGTATTATTTTCTCTCGCTATTTTTTTTTTTATGTGATTTATTTAGTAAATATAAAAATAAAAAATTTTTTTTTTTGTTGATACTTTGTTTATTGGTACTTTTAGTAGACTCGATTTTTCAATTTTTTACAGGTTTCAATATTTTAGGTTTTGAAATTATTAGTGAGAGGGTTTCAAGTTTTTTTAATGATGAGCTAATTTTAGGAAGTTACCTAGTGAGGGTAATGCCTATAATTTTATGGTTTATGTTTTTTCTTAGAGTTGATTTAAAAAAAAATATTGCTCCAATTATAATCTTTTTTTCACTATATTTTATTACAATATATTTATCAGGTGGCAGAACATCCTTTTTTTTGTGGGTTATAACTGTAGTAGGGTTAATAATAATATTTAAAGATTTAAGAAAAATTTTATTATATTCAATAATAATTTTGGTGTTTTTTATTTCTTTAACATCATATTTTAATTTAGGGAAAGCAAATACTTTTAAAAGATTGTTTTTAAAAACTTATAATCAAATTACAAAAGTTGAAATAAATTATAAAAAGAAAGACGAAACTATTAAAAATAAAAAGTTAAATTTTTATTCAAAAGAGCATGAAGGACATATTTTATTAGCATTAAGATTATTTAAAGAAAATAAAATTTTTGGAATAGGTCCACAAGGTTTTAAAGAATATTGTAAAAAGGTAAATTATTCTCCTGAAGTAGGGATTTGCTCTACACACCCACACAATATATTAATTCAAATAATTTTAGAGCTTGGAATAATAGGTTTAATTTTTTACATTCTTGCTGCAATATTTGTTTTATTAAATTTTTTTAAATCAATTTTGAAACGTAAGTTTACCGAGGATTATCTCTCATTTTACGCAATTACATTAGGTCTAATTATTAATCTTTTCCCCTTGATACCAGGAGGAAATTTTTTCAACAACTGGATTTCGATAATTCTCTACTATAATGTAGGACTTTATATGTATTCATATAAAAATTGCATTTTAAAATGACAAACTTGTATTTTGGATTGATAATCTTAAATTTTTTGCTTTTTATTAATCTAAAAAAAATAGCAAATTTTGTAAACATTTTTGATAATCCAGATGGAAAACTAAAACTTCATAAAATTAAAACACCCGTTGTTGGTGGAGTTGTTTTAGCTTTAAATTTTCTGATAATATTTTTTTATCAAATTTTTTTCTTAAAAAATTTTTTATCTTTGAATATTTATAATTTTCATAACCTAGAATTATTTTCACTTTTAATATTAATATATGGTTATTTTTTTTTAGGTTTATATGATGACAAATATAAGTTAAATCCATTAAAGCGACTGATTCTATTAATTTTAGTTATGTTGATTGCAATTTTTTTAAATAAGAACTTATTGATAACGAATTTGAGTTTATCTTTCTATGAGAATAAAATTTTTTTAAATAATTTTTCAATAGTATTTACAATTTTCTGTATTCTAATTTTGACAAATTCTCTAAATTTTTATGATGGAATAAACGGGCAATCTTGTTTTGTTTTTATTTATTTTTTTACATATTTACTATTAAGGAGTGACTTTAATCTTTTCTATTTAATTTGTATCATTTTGATTTTAATAGTTATGTTACAGAATCTTAAAAATATGCTTTTTTTAGGTGATGGTGGTGTTTATTTAATGAGCATTATTTTATCGATTTCTTTAATTTATGAACATAATATTCATAAAAGTATAGTTTATGCAGATGAAATTTTTTTCTTACTTTTATTACCTGGTTTAGATCTTTTAAGATTAACAATAAGCAGGTCTTTAGATAAAAAAAATCCTTTTATTGGTGATAGACAACACATTCACCATCTTTTTATTAATAAATTTTCATTATTATTTTCAAATATATCTCTTTTTTTTATGTCTATTTTACCATTATTTTTATTTGTTTTTCTAAATTTAAGTTTTTTTGTAGTTTTTTTTGTATTCTTAGTATTTTATATCTTTTCTATTCGATATTTAAAATCAGGTATTAAAAGTTAGATTATGTTGAAAAATAAAAAAATATTAGTTGTAGGTGCTGGAGGATTTATAGGTGGACACTTAGTGAAAAGATTATTGAGTGGGAATAATTCTTTAGTAGCATCTGATATCAAACCTAAAGAATATTGGTTCCAGGATTATGATGAAGTTGAAAATCATTATTCTGTGGACATGAAAGAAATAAATAATTGTAGAAGGCTAACTGAGGGGATTGATTATGTTTTTAACATGGCATGCAATATGGGAGGCATGGGTTTTATTGAGAATAACAAAGCTGAATGTATGCAATCAGTGCTAATCAATACTAATTTGTTAATTGCTTGCAAGGATAATGGAATAAAAAGATATTTTTTTTCTTCTAGTGCATGTGCATATAATCAAGCAAAACAAAATGATGTATTTGTAGAAGCGTTAAAAGAAAACGATGCTTACCCAGCTGATCCAGAAGATGGCTACGGGTGGGAAAAATTATTTAGTGAACGAATGTGCAGACACTTTATGGAGGACTATGGAATTGAAGTTAGAATTGCCAGATATCATAACGTTTATGGTCCATTTGGAACATATGATGGTGGTAGAGAAAAAGCTCCAGCAGCCTTGTGTAGAAAAATAATTTACGCAAAAAAAAATAACGAGGATAAGATTGATGTTTGGGGTGACGGAAAACAGACAAGAAGCTTTTTATATATTGATGATTGTATAGAGGGTACTATAAGACTGTTTGAGTCTGATTATTCTGATCCTGTTAATATTGGAAGTGATGAACAAGTTTCAATAAATCAGATGATTGATATAATTGAGGATATTTCTAATATCAAAAAATTAAAACGAGATTATAAATTAGATAAACCCAAAGGTGTCAGAGGAAGATCTAGTAATAATGATTTAGTGAAAAAAATTTTAAATTGGAGTTTCAAAATAAAATTAAAAGAGGGTCTTAAAAAAACATATGATTGGATGAACAATGAAATCAATAAACATGGTTCGAATTTGAGTAGGTTTACAAAGTCCTAACTTTTTAAAAATTATATAAAAAATTGCTTAATTTTTGATAAGTTTTTAAATAAAATTGTTTTTATAGGTTTTAGATCATATCTGTTCATAATTTTAAAATCTTCCCTCATTTTTATAAAAATATTTTTAAAGTTTTTATTACTAATTCCACCAGTTCTCATTTTAATAGTAAATTTATCTAGAAAAAATAATTTAATTTGTTCTTGTTTAAACAATCTAATTATAAAATCATAATCTGATGAAATTTTAAATTTTTCATCATAATAACCTATTTTTTTTAGTAAATCTTTTTTTAAAAATATACTAGTGTGGGGAGGCATCCACCCTTTTGTTATTAAATGATTTATTTCAGAATTTGATTGGACACCCTCTTTAAGGTTATTTTTCCATTTTCTGATAATCTTATTTACATCATTTTTTTTTGTATAATAAATATTTGAAAATAAAATATCCAAATTTTCCTCAAAAAATTTGTCTACAATTTTTGATACTATTCCTTCGTCTACAAATTCGTCATCTGAATGTAAAACTCCTATTATTTCCCCATTACAATGTCTAATACCTTCGTTAAGAGCGTTATATATACCAAAACCTTTTTGATTATATATTTTGATATTCTTAAATTTATATTTTTTTATAATTGGAATTGTTCTGTCTTCGGAATTTTTATCTATAATAACATGTTCAATGTCATTGTAAGTTTGGGAATGTACAGATAGACAACATTTTTCGATAGTTTTTTGACTATTATTTGTGCACGTTATTAGACTTACTTGCATTATATGTTTAAAATGAATACAGAATATATATTTTAACAATTATTCCAAATGAAAAAAAAAAAAGCATTAATTTTCGGTGTTACTGGTCAAGACGGGGCTTATTTGTCCAAACTATTATTGAAGAAGAAATATAAAGTTTATGGAGTTAAAAGAAGGTCATCGATTATCAATACACAAAGAATAGATGACATTTATAAAGATGTTAATATTAATTCAGATTTCACTCTTTTTTATGGAGATTTGACAGATTCATCATCAATTCTGAATTTAATAAAAAAAATAAAACCTAATGAAATTTATAATCTTGCTGCTCAATCTCATGTACAAGTCTCATTTGAAGTACCTGAATATTCTGCAGACGTGAATGGCCTTGGAACTTTGAGAATTTTAGAAGCAATAAAAAATTTAAATTTTGAAAAAAAAATAAAATTTTATCAGGCAGGAACATCAGAAATGTTTGGAAGAACTAAAGATAAACTTCAAGATGAAAAGACACCTTTTTACCCAGCTAGTCCTTATGGAGTCTCAAAATGTTTTGCTCATTGGATAACAACTAACTATAGAGAGTCTTATAATATTTTCGCTTGTAATGGAATTTTGTTTAATCACGAAAGTCCAATCAGGGGTGAAACATTTGTTACAAGAAAAATTGTTCAAGGGTTAATTAAAATTAAAAATGGTAATCAAAAAAAGCTATTTTTAGGGAATCTTTATTCAATAAGAGATTGGGGCCATGCTCAAGATTATGTTGAAGCTATGTGGAAAATGTTACAACAAAAAAAGCCAGATGACTATGTAATTGCAACTGGCAAAAGTATGACAATTAAAGAATTTATAAACAAAGCAGCAAAAAAGATTGGTATTAAAATTAAATGGGTTGGTAAAGGTATAAATGAAAAAGGAATTGACACTGAAAATAAAAAAATAATAATTGAGTGTAAAAAAAGATATTTTAGACCTCGTGAGGTTGACTATTTGAGGGGAAATGCTCGTAAAGCAAAAAAAATGTTAAAATGGTTTCCCAAAATATCAATTGATGATCTCATTGATGATATGATAAAGCACGAGTTTAAAAATAATAATGATCAATCTTAATAGCAAAATATTTATTGCTGGTCATAATGGAATGCTTGGATCATCAATTCTAAGAAAACTTAAAAAAAAAGGGTATAAAAATATTATAATTGTTGATAGAAAAAATCTTGATCTTAGAGATCATAATGCGGTAAAGAAATTTTTCAAAAATAAAAAACCAGATGCTGTAATAATTGCAGCTGCCAAAGTTGGAGGAATAAAGGCTAATATTGATAATCCTGCAAATTTTATAAGTGATAATTTACAAATTCAAACAAATTTAATTTCTCTAAGTCATACACATGACGTAAAAAAACTAATCTTGTTTGGATCGAGTTGTATTTATCCTAAATATATAAATAAACCAATCAAAGAAAGTCAAATAATGACTGGAGCTTTGGAGAAAACTAATGAAAGTTATGCTATTGCAAAAATTGCTGGGATTAAAATGATTGAAGCATTTAATAAGCAGTACAAGAGAAATTATATTTGTCTTATGCCTTGTAATTTATTTGGTCCAAATGACAACTATGATTTACAAAACTCACATTTCCTTCCAGCTTTAATTAAGAAAATATATTTAGCTAGTAAAAAAAATAAAAAAAACAAAACTGTAAAATTATGGGGAACTGGAAAACCTTTAAGAGAAGTACTGCATGTTGATGAAGTCGCTGATGCCTGTGAATTTTTTTTAAGAAAAAAAATTAACAAAACTTTAATTAATATCGGCTCTACTACTGAAATGACAATTGAAGAGTATGCAGATTTAATTAAAAAAAAAATTGATCCTGAGGTTTTGATTAAATTCAATAATGATAAAAAATTGGACGGTGTTATGAGAAAAAAATTAAATCTTTCATTAGCAAGTCAACATGGATGGAAAACAAAAATGAATTTTTCAAAAGTAATAGATAAAACAATTGAGGAATTTGAAAATTCTCAAAGATAACCAATTATGTTTTTTCCTAAATTACTTTTATTTTTTGGAAGTGTTGTTTTAATTTCAATTTCAATATCTGGTTATGGCAGTCTTATAAAAACAGGTATCAAAAAAAATCTTTCATTAAATATATTTTTAGGTTTTATAGTAATTTCATTTGTCATAACTTTTATTCATTTTTTTTTTAAAATAAATCTACTTATAAGTTTTTTAATTTTTTTAACTGGTATCTTTATTTTTTTGATAAAAAAAAATTTCAATTTTTACTCCCTTTTAAATAAAAAACTTATCTACTATTTCATCGTTATTTTGATATTTATTCCAATTTATTTATCTCAGAAGTATCATGAAGATTTTGGATATTATCATCTTCCATATGCCATAGGTTTAATTGAAGAAAAAATAATATTTGGATTTTCCAATATTAATTTAACTTATGTTTATAATTCTTTATGGTTAAATATATATTCAATATTTTTCCTTCAAGATAAAAATTTTGATTTTCTTACATTACCGAGCTTTATTTTATATGTAAGTTTTATAATTTTTTCATTCAATCAAATCATTTCTAAAAAAAATTTAAATTTAAGTGATCACTACTTAGTAGTCACACTATTTTATTTCATTCTTAAATTTACTAGAATATCTGAATTTGGTGTTGATCTACCCGCAATTATTTTTTCAATATTAGTTATTTATTATTTCTTTAAATTTTCCGAAACAGAGATTCTTCAAGAGAGAAAAAATTATTTTTTTTTGATAATTATTTTTTCAATATTCTCTATTCTTATCAAATTAAGTACGCTTCCGATTATCTTATTGTCATTTTATTTATATATTAAGTATTTTAGAGATCTAAAATTTTCTATTTTCAATTTAAGATATTTTTTTGTTTACGCTTTATTAACGACTTTTTTTATTCAACAATTCATTTACACAGGATGTTTTTTATTTCCCTCTAGTTTAACTTGTTTAAATGTTTCATGGTTTAACAAAGATTATTTGACAATATCACAAGAGCTCATGTTGGTTAATAAAAGTTATAATTTAGCAAGAGATATCTTTACTCCAGAAGAATATCTCAAAAATTTTAATTGGGTATTTTTTTGGTTTGAAAGAAATTTTATTGAAATATCAGAACATTTTTTGACAATAATCCTGCCTTCAATTCTATTCCTGTTTTTTTTAAAAAAAAAAAAAGAGAATATTTTTTCCTTTAAAGAGAATACTTTTATATACACTTTTTTATTTTTTGGATTAATTTTTTGGCTTTATTTTTCACCTGTTTATAGGTTTGCAATTCACTTATTTTTAACTTTAATATTCATGTTATTAATCAATTTATTTAATAAAAAACAGTTTTCAAAAAAAGTTTTTATAATCTTTTTTTCAATATTTATTATGTTTAATTTTTCAAAAAATATTTTAAGACTTAATAAAGAAAAAAATATCTTTTTTGGTATTCAGAAGATACAGAATAAATACTTAAAAAATCTTGATTACAGCAACAAATATGCAAAAATTTATATTCCAGATGTTAAAAATAATTCTCAGAACGGATGGCAAGGTAGACTTTGTTGGAATATACCTTTTATCTGTTCAACTGAAAATTTAATTATATATAGAAAAAACGATTATTTATTCTTGATAAAATAATTTAAATAATGAGTAAAAAAGATATGATAAAACTATCAATTATTATTCCGTGTTTTAATGAAAAAAATACACTCATTAAGATTATCAGTAAAATTCTTCTTAGCTTAAATAATCATAATTTTAAGTCATATGAAATTTTAATTGTAGACGATGGATCAACAGATGGAACAACAGAAATGATAAAAGAAAATTTTTCTAACAAAAATAATTTTAAAACTTTTTTTCATGACGAGAATTTAGGAAAAGGAGCAGCAATAAAAACTGCCAAAAATTTTTTTTCTGGTGATATTATTATCATACAAGATGCAGATTTAGAGTATGATCCCAATGATTATGAAAAATTATTAAAACCTATAATGAATGGAAATTTTAAGGTTGTTTATGGATCAAGGGTTTTAAATCAAAAAAGGTATAAGACTCCAGGTTTTAGGTCAAAAGTAAGAATTTTTGGTAATCATTTATTAACTATTATTTCCAACTTTTTTAATAAACAAAACTTAACAGATGCTCACACATGTTATAAGGTTTTTCATAAAGATTTATTCAATTTAATTACACTTGAGGAAAATGATTTTGCCTTCTGTCCAGAGGTAACTTCTAAAATCTCTAACTTAGGTTTTGAGATCTGTGAAGTACCAATTAGTTATAATGGAAGAAGTTACCAAGAAGGAAAAAAAATCAAGACAACTGACGCATTAAAAGCACTAAAAACCCTTATTAAATACAGATAAAATTGCTTGAAAACTTAAGTAATGAATGTATAAAAAGCCCGCCTGGTGATTATAGCGAAGAGGTAATACCCGATCCCATTCCGAACTCGGAAGTCAAGCTTTTCAGCGCCGATGGT
>MDSW01068117.1_pt1 | contig 27351 bp, 28 predicted proteins | sample 811171 | NCBI WGS metagenome assembly MDSW01 (sample SAMN05326641, study PRJNA326480) | marine metagenome | isolation source: seawater | place: Atlantic Ocean: North West | collected 2012 | reverse complement strand
CTAATAAATTTATTTTATTTAAATAATGACGAACTAACTCATTAGAAGTGATTGATCCATTCTCAAGATGCTTAATAATTTCAGATAAATCCTTTAATTTGTTAATCATATTATATTAAACTTTTTCCAGTCATTGATTTTGGTTTCTTTATATTCATTAATTTAAGAATTGTAGGAGCCACATCACAGAGAGAGCCACCCATGATCTTTAATTTTTTATCAGTAATAGCAATAGGAACTAAATTAGTTGTATGTGCAGTGTGAGGAGAACCATCATCATTTATCATTTTTTCACTGTTTCCGTGATCAGATAATACTATCGCAATACCATTTTTTTTATTGATTAATTCAATTATTTCCTTCATACATGAATCAATAGTCTCAATAGATTTAATTGTAGCATCTAGAGACCCCGTGTGTCCTACCATATCAGGGTTAGCAAAGTTTAATACAATTAAATCAAACCTTTCGGAGGATAATGCGTTTAACATTTCATTTTTAACTTCAATTGCTGACATCTCTGGTTTCAAATCGTATGTTTTAACTTTAGGGGATTCTACTAAAATTCTTTTTGAATTTTCAAATTTTTTTTCAACTCCCCCATCAAAAAAGAATGTTACATGGGGATATTTTTCGGTTTCTGCTAAACGTAATTGAGTCAGCTCATTATTTTCAATAATCTCTCCTAATGTCTGATTTAATTCAATAAATGGAAAAGCAATTTTTCCGAAAACTGATTCAGAGTAATACATCATTGATACAAAAAAGATGTTATCAAGTCTTTTTTTCAATTTAAAAGTAGGTTTGTTTTCACTTATATAATCACTTGTTGCATCAGGATTTGATATTGCGGTTGCTAATCTTATAGCTCTGTCAGGTCTAAAATTAATAAAAACAATTGAATCATTATCTTCAATTCTCCCATTTGGATCTACAACAAAAGGCTCTATAAATTCATCAGTAATACCGTTTTTGTAAAATTCTTTGATTTTATCTTTTGGATTACTAAATGTGTTACTTTTTCCTAAAGTCATTGCATCATAACATTTTTGAATTCTTGACCAATTATTATCTCTATCCATAGCGTAATATCTACCTGAAATAGTAGAGATTTTGATATTTAAATCTAATAGTCTGGATATAAATTTTATTCCTGATTTAGGATTTGTATCTCTGCCATCTGTAAATGCATGTAAGTATGTAGGAATATTTTTTGTATTAGCAAGTTCAAAAATGGCTTCAACATGATTTATATGAGAATGCACTCCCCCATCGCTTACCAAACCTAAAATATGGACTTTTGATTTATTCTTCTTAGCGTGTTCAAAAGCTTCTAAAATTATTTTATTTTTAAAAAAATCTTTATTTTCAATACTTTTATTTATTCTGCTTAAAGATTGATATACAACTCTACCGGCCCCCAAATTAAGATGACCTACCTCACTATTTCCCATTTGTCCTTCAGGCAAACCAACAGATGATCCACTAGCCATCAAGGTGTTATTTGGATATTCATTAAATAGTTTATTTAAAAACGGAGTTTTAGCTAGTTTAACGGCATTTCCTTTTACACTTTCAGACAAACCATAACCATCAAGAATAATTAGTGAAATATTTTTTTTCATATTTTTACCTCGATATATATTATACACTTTGTGAAATAAAAAAGCATATTTAGCTTTATATTTTTCTAATAGAATAAAAAATATGATACAATTTAGGTGTTAGATTTTTCAATCAAATTTATAATTAAACAATAATTAAGGAGAACAAGTTATGCCATTTATAAGTGATATTTATGCAAGAGAAGTTATAGATTCAAGAGGAAATCCAACTGTAGAGGTTGAAGTTTTTACTGAATCAGGAGCATTTGGAAGAGCAATAGTTCCAAGCGGTGCATCAACTGGAGAACATGAAGCAGTGGAATTAAGGGATGGTGATCCTAAAAGATATTTTGGAAAAGGTGTATTAAAAGCTGTAGAAAATGTTAATAAAATTATAGCAGAGCAATTAATAGGCTTTGATGTAACTGACCAAAATGGAATAGATAAAAGAATGTTAGAATTAGACGGAACAGAAAATAAGTCTAAACTTGGTGCTAATGCAATTTTAGGAGTATCAATGGCTTCGGCTAAAGCTGCTTCAAATTATTTAGGCTTAGAATTATTTAATTATTTAGGTGGTTTTAATGCCAAAGAGTTGCCTGTTCCAATGATGAACATTCTCAATGGAGGGTCTCATGCGGATAACAGTGTTGATTTTCAAGAGTTCATGATAATGCCTACTGGTGCCAAATCAATCAAAGAGGCTGTAAGAATGGGTTCTGAAGTTTTTCATAGTCTAAAAAAAGTATTAAAATCCCAAGGCCACAATACCTCAGTTGGAGATGAAGGCGGTTTTGCCCCCAACTTAAGTTCTAATGAAGAAGCTTTAAAAGTTATTTTAGAGGCAATAAAAGTTGCAGGATATAAGCCAGGAGAAGATATTTTTCTTGCCATGGATGTAGCATCATCTGAATTTTATGATAAGAAAACTAAAACTTATGTGCTTGAGGGAGAAGGGAATAAAAAATTAACTTCAAAAGAAATGGTTAAATTTTATCAAGACCTTTGTTCAAAATATCCAATAATTTCAATTGAAGATGGATTAGATGAAAATGATTGGGAAGGATGGAAGTATCTTACAGAGAAGTTGGGAGATAAGATCCAGTTAGTTGGTGACGATTTATTTGTAACAAATACTAAGAGACTTAAACAGGGAATTGATATGGGTGTAGGAAATTCAATCTTAGTTAAAGTTAACCAAATTGGAACATTAACAGAGACATTTGAAGCTATTGAAATGGCTAAAAAGTCAGGATATACAGCAGTTATTTCTCATAGAAGTGGTGAATCTGAAGACACTTCTATTGCTGATATTGCAGTTGCGATGAACACCGGTCAAATAAAAACAGGAAGCTTATCCAGAACTGATAGGATTGCAAAATATAATCAGTTAATAAGAATCGAAGACCAATTGGAAGAGACTGCTCAATATCAGGGTATTAAAACCTTTTATAATCTAAAATAGATTCTACTGGCAAGAAATCTTCTTGCCTTTTTTGATAGTAATAAATAGGAGCAAGCTTTGAAAAATATAGTAATTAATAAAAAAGTTAGGCATGATTATTTTATTGAAGAAACTTATGAAGCAGGACTAATTTTAAAGGGTTCTGAAATAAAATCTATTCGTGAAAAAAAAGTAAATATCGAAGGGGCATATGTCTTAGTAAAAAATAATGAAGCTTTTTTAATAAATATGCATATTGCGAAATATAAATTTTCCTCTGTCGATTTTGACGAAAATAGAACTAGAAAGTTACTGCTAAATAAAAATCAAATTTTAAAATTAAAAGAAAATAAAAAAAAATTTAACTTTACTATAGTGCCTTTAAGATTGTATATAAAAGATAGTCTTGCTAAAATAGAGATAGCTCTTGTAAAAGGAAAAAAACTTTACGATAAGAGAAAAAGTATAGCTGAAAAGGATATTAAAAGAAAAATTGAAAAAAGACATAAGATTAGAGTCTGAAAATTCAATAAATTTTTATAAGTTTGAGGATCTAAGCCCTTCACAACTATATGACATTTTTAATTTAAGACTTAGTGTTTTTGTTACAGAACAAAAAATTTTGTATGTTGATACTGATTATTATGATCAAGATGCAGATCATTGGCTTTTTCACAATAAAGGTAAATTAAAAAGTTATGCCAGAGTAATTAAACCAGGAAAAAAATATGATTTTTTTTCAATTGGAAGAGTTGTTACAGAGAAAAAAAGTAGAAATAAAGGATATTCAAGTAGACTTATTAATAAGATAATTAATCATTATAAAAAAGACTTCATTATTTCTGCACAATACCAATTAGTTAATTTTTACGAAAAATTTGGATTTAAGGTTGATTCAAAACCATACATTGAAGAGGGCCTTAAACATGTTAAAATGAAATTATTATATAAGGTGGAAAATCATTAAATTTTTATGAAATATTTAAGTTCAAAGGAAATAAGGAATTTATTTCTAAACTTCTTTCAGAAATTAAATCACAAGGTTGAAAAATCAGCATCATTGGTGCCAGTAAATGACAAGTCATTATTATGGATAAATTCTGGAGTTGCTGCAATAAAAGATTTTTTTGACGGAACCAAAAAACCGTCTTCTAAAAGAATTGTTAATATTCAAAAATGTATAAGAACAAATGATATAGATAACGTCGGACTTACATCAAGACATCATACATTTTTTGAGATGCTTGGAAATTTTTCGATTGGAGACTATTTTAAAGATCAAGCAATTGAGTATGCTTTTGAACTTTTGACCTCTAAAGATTTTTTTGATATCAACAAAAATAAACTATTTATGACATACCATCCTTCAGATCAAAACACCCTTAATAAGTGGAAGAGTCTCGGGATCGATGAAAATCATTTGATTCCACTAGAAGCCAATTTTTGGGAGATTGGTAGTGGTCCATGTGGACCAGATACTGAAATCTTTTTTGATCGAGGACCAGCATTTGATTCTAGAGGGATTGAATTAATCATTAATGAGATTGACAATGAGAGATATGTAGAAATTTGGAATATAGTATTTTCACAATTTAATTCTACTGAGGGACTTGAAAGAAAAAATTACCCAGAACTTCCACAAAAAAACATTGATACTGGGGCAGGATTAGAAAGATGGGCATCAATATTTCAGAATACAAAGACCAACTTTGAAACCGATCTTTTTCTTCCAATTATTAACAAAATAGAAAAAATATCAGGGATTAAATATAATTACCAAGAACAATTTAGAGTTATTGCTGATCATATTAAAACAATAGTATTTGCTATATCTGACGGAGTAGTTTTATCAAATGAAGGAAGAGGATACGTTCTTAGAAGGTTATTAAGAAGAGCTGTAAAAAAAGGTATTGAATTAAATCTTAAAGAACCATTTTTGTATGAATTAGTTTCAACTGTCATTAATCTTATGAAAGATGAATACCCGAAATTATTATTATCAGATAAAATTGTAAGAAAAGTAATAAAGATGGAAGAAGAAAAATTTTTTAAAACAATTTTTGAAGGTGAAAAATTATTAAATAACGAATTAAAAAATACATCTGAAGTTCTTTCGGGATCTATTGCATTTAGATTGTACGATACTTATGGATTTCCGATTGAATTAACTGAAGAATATTCAAAAGAAAAGAATATTCGAATTGATAAGGAAGAATTTCAGAAATGCATGGAAATTCAAAGAAAACGATCAAGAGATAGCATTAAAAGAGTAGATTCAATGTCAGATCAAGATCAGAACTATTTAAGTTTTAAATCAAAATCAGAATTTATAGGTTATGATTTTATGAAATCAGATTCAAAAATTATTGGAATATTTGAAAAGGGTGTTGTTTTAGATAAAACCCCATTTTATGCTTCCAGTGGAGGTCAAAAAGCTGATTTTGGATCTATTCAAGGTTTTGATGTTGAAAATGTAATTAAGCTTCCAAATAATCAACATCTTCATATGATACGTAATCACAATCTTAAATTGAATGATAGAGTTTATGCTAAAGTTGATGAGCTAAAAAGAGAATCGGTAAGTAGAAATCATTCAGCGGCACATTTATTTCACCAAGCAATAAGAGAGTTATTAGGAGATCATTCAAGCCAAAAAGGACAACAAGTTTCTGAGAATTCATGGAGATTTGATTTTAATCATTATGAAAATCTATCTGAAAAACAAATCATTCAAATTGAAAATTTAGTAAACCATCATATAAAAATTAATCCACACATAGTTGATATATACGAAACAAGTTTAGAAGAGGCAGTAAAAGCTGGCGCTTTAGCAAATTTTGGAGATAAATATGGTGATGTTGTTAGAGTTGTAGATATGGGATGGTCTATAGAATTATGTGGCGGCACACATGTGCAAAAAACTCAAGATATAAAAAAATTCTGTATATCAAGTTATTCATCCATTGGATCAGGCATTTACAGAATGGAAGGTGTAACCGGAGATCATATTAATCAAAAAAACTCAGGTTATTTATCATCTTATTTTGATGAAATAAAAAAACTAAGAAAAAAGATATCTGATAAAAATTATAATATTAGTTTAAAAGAACCAGATATTATTGGATCGTACTTAGATATTATAAATCTCAGATCATATATCAAAGAAATTCAAAATAAAATTAAGATTGAAGATAAGAAGAGTTTGGAAATAAGTAACGATTGGATTTCTGAAACAATAGAGCTCAATAAAATTGATAAGAGCAAAAAAAGTCAGGTAATAAAAATTATTGATCTTCCAAAAAATATGATCAGAAATGTAACTGACAAGATTTTTGAAAAATTAAATCTTAACGAATGTATTTTGGTTATAAAAAATCAGGATAACATTTACTATTCAGTTAAATCTAGAATAGATTCTGCAAGAGATTGGATTCAGAGATTAAATATTTATTTCAGTGGATCTGGTGGAGGAAATAGCAAGTTCTGTCAGGGGGGCTCAAAAATAAATGCAGATCGAATCAAAAAATATGAAGAGTTTGACTTATGAATAAATATCTTGGATTAGATGTTGGTACTAAAACTCTTGGACTTTCTATAAGTTTATCTGGTATTATTGCTTCACCCTTAGAAACTCTAAGATTTGAAGAATACAATTATAAAGTTCCAATAAATTATGTAAAAGAATTAATAAAAAAACATAAAATTACAGATGTTGTGATAGGCTTTCCAAAACATATGAATAATGATTTAAGTAAAACTAGTGAAATATCAATAATCTATAAAAATAAGTTGAACCATATTAATACACATCTTTGGGATGAAAGATTATCTACAAAAACCGCTTATCAAATTATGAATAGAAATAAACTTTCTGTCAAAAAGAAAAAAAAACAAAAAGATACCATTTCTGCAGTAATAATTCTACAGAACTTTCTTAATCAAACTAATTCTTAAGAAAAAAAGAATTGTTACACAGTTAAATATATAATAAATTAGAGGAAAAGATTATTTACGATTCAAATATACAAATTAGTGATATAAGAGAAGAAGCTCTTCATTTAAATATCCCAATAATAAAAAAAGAAACTGAAAAAGAATTGATTAAAATTATAAAAAAGTATAATATAAAAAGTATACTTGAAATAGGAACTGCAAATTCATATAGTTCCCATATATTTGCTAGATACGGAGCCAAAGTTTTATCGTTAGAAAAGAATTATAAAATGTATAATTTGGCTTTGAAAAATTTAATTAATTCAAGACTAAATAAAAATATTCAAGTTTTATTTAAAGATGCCCTTCTTTATGATACAAATAAAAAATTTGATATGATTTTTATTGATGGCTCAAAAACAAACTATTTAAAATTTTTTCAAAAATTTCAAGATAATTTAAACCATAAAGGAATTATAATTACTGATAACATTAATTTTCACAAATTAAAAATTGAAGAAGTTAATAGAAGAACTAAAAAAATATTATTAAGAATTAATGAATATAAAGAGTTTTTAAAAAAAAAACAAAATATTTAAAACAATATTTTTAGATGTTGGAGATGGAATAAGTATATCAAAGAAAGTAAAATAAATTTGATTATTTATTAAATTAGTATTAATTTTAAGTAATAAAATGTATAATAAATTGATTAATGAGGAGAAAAAAATGTCGCTAAAAAATAAAAAAATTTTTCAACTAACTCAAGAAGGTTACAATGATTTAAAATTGGAATTAAAAGATTTAGTTGATATTAAGAGAGATGAGAATCTTGAAGCATTAAAAGAAGCAAGAGCTCAAGGTGACTTATCTGAAAATGCTGATTATGATGCAGCAAGAACTGAGCAAGCTCGTATTGAAGCAAGAATATCAGAAATTGAGAACATATTAAAATTTTCTAAGATTATCAAGAATAATTTGGATAATCAGATTGATATAGGAAAGAAAGTAAAAGTTTTATTTGAAGGAACTAAGGAAGTAAGAGAGTTGTACTTTATCTCAAGCATTGAGGTAAATCCTAAATTAAATAAAATTTCTATTGAATCTCCCATTGGGAAAGCATTAAAAGGACACGAAAAGGGAGATATTGTTAAATTTAAATCAGAGACAAATAAGACATTTAAGGTTGAAATAATTGAAGTTATATAGATATTCTGTTCCTGAGATATTTCTTAATAGTATTTTTGAAATTTCTACAGACAAATTATTTGATTCGGGTTACGATACATTGTTGTTTGATCTTGATAATACAATAATAAGCTACAGCGAAAATATAATTGATATTAAAACATCAAAATTTTTAAAATCTTTAGAAAAAAAATTTAATATAGTTATAATATCAAACAGTCCAAATTTGAGAGTTTTAAAAGCTTGTAAACAGTTTGGTCTGAAATTTATTAGCTCTGCAAAAAAACCATTTAAAATTGGTTTCAGAAAAGCATTGAAAATTCATCAATCAGTTCCTGAAAAAACAGTTATGATTGGTGATCAAATTCTCACGGATATTATAGGATCTAATAGGTTAGGAATAAAGTCAATCTTAGTAAACCCAATTAAGAGAAAAACTGACCATGTTTTTACAAGAATTAACAGGAAATTAGAAAAATATATTATTAATAAGATCATAAAGAAATATCCCTATTTAATAAATGAAGCTTTAAAACAGTATATTAAAAAAAATTATAAATAAAAAAAGAGGATCAATGTCTAATATCGATTTAGTAAAAAAACAGTTAGAAGAATTAAAAATTCAAGATCTAAAAATTTTTAACTTTTCAAATTATTCTCCCTTCTATGATTATTTTATTATTGGAACAGCGAATCAGAGACAATCTAATGCTGCCATAAATTATTTCAAAAAAAATTCAAATAAAATGAAGATAAAGAATATTGAAGGAAAAAATAGTTCGTGGCTTGTTATAGATTTTTACGATGTAGTTTTACATCTTTTTTCCATAGAAGATAGAGAATTCTATAACTTCGATGACAGATTTATTGAGTTTGTTGAATAAGATGAGTTTTTCCGAGTTATATGATTTAAATTATGACACTGACATCTTAGAAAAATATCTTAATGAAATATATAAAAATTTAAAAGAAAATAATATTGTAATTGATGCAGGATGCGGGACTGGACTATTCTCTAAAAATCTTGAAAAAAAATCATCGATTGTTTATGGTTTGGATAATGATGAGGAAATGCTAAATTTTGCCTCAAAAAGACTAAAAAAAACAAAATTGATAGAACATGATTTAAGAAATCCCTGGCCTATTTATGGAGATTTTATTATAATGATGAATGATGTAATAAATTATTTCGAAAAACCTTTAAAAGTCATTGAAAATGCCATTAATAGCCTTAATGATAAAGGAATTATTGTTTTTGATATATACAACAATCCAAAAAGTTACATACAAAAAAATCATGAAGGAATTATATTTCATTGGAAAAGGACTGTTAGATTTAAGAAAATAAATCATTTAGTAAGATATAAAGAAAAAGAGTATAGTGTTGTACAATATATACACAATATAAAAAAGATTGTAAGATATCTTAGATTAAAAGGGTTTAGAGTAAATAAGATTTCAAAATTAGTTCCTGAAAAAGTTTTAATTGTTGCTGAATTATAAAAAAGAAAGAGAATTCCTATGACCGACAAACATTTATTTATAGGACAAAATGAATCAACAAGAGCAGATAAAATCAAAAATCTGATAAACAGTTTTTCAATAGAAAATAAAGAAGTTATCTCTTACGATCTAGAAGAGGTTGATTTTGACACTTTGTATGAAGATTTAATATCGCCTCCATTCTTAACGAAAAAAAAAATAATTATAATTTACAAAACAGATAAATTATATGACATGGAAGCTGAAAAAAGAAAAATTTCACTATTTTTAGAAAAACAAATCCCAGACGTTATTGTGATTTTTTCAGCTGATAAACTAGATAATGATAAGCTGTTCAAAAAGCAATTTGAGTTATTCACTGAAATACATCGCATAAATAATGTTTCAACTAAAGAATTGAGATTTATGATTGAAGAAAGTTTAAGAGAAAATTCAATAATGATTTCTGACAACGACAAAATGAAATTGATTGAATTATTAGAAAAAGACCATACAATGATAAAAGTTAATCTCGATAAAGTTATAACATTTGCAAAAAGTTCTAATGAAATTTTTCTAAAAGATATTATTAAATTATTGCCTGAGGTATTAGAAGAAAATATATATATGTTGGTTGGAGAGGTTTTAAAAAACAATACAAAAAAAGCTTTAAAAATTTATTATGATTTGCTCAAAAGCAATATAAGACCAGAAAGAATTTTAAGTTCTATATCTAGAAGACTCATGGAAATAGAAGATATAAAAATTTATTTAGATAATAACAAAAGTCAGGATTTCATTGCAGAAAAAATGAATATGAGTAGAGGTAGAGCATATTATTCCATAAAAGAAGCGAAATCAATAAACTTAAGCTTCTTAAAAATGAATATTGATGAAATTTCTGAATTAGACTATAAAATTAAGTCTGGAAAAATAGAAAAAAAAATTGGATTAGAATTGTATATAGTTGGAGGAAACAAATGAAAAAAATTATAGTTATAGATTTTGAAACCACCGGATTTAATCCTAAAACGGATCAAATAATAGAAATTGCCGCATTAAAAATTGAAAATAAAAATACTACCAAGTATTCCTCGTTAGTGAAATCAGATATAATTTTGAGTAAAAAAATCATTGAAATAACAGGAATTAATGATGAAATGCTAAAGAAAAATGGAATAGATCAAAAGAAAGCAGCAAAAGAATTGTTTGATTTCATTGGTCATGAAGCCATACTGGTTGGTTATAATGTTATGTTTGATATGGGCTTTTTGGAGGTATTTTTTAAAAAAAACATCGACATGAATTTTACTTTTAACTATGACGTCATCGATGTTTTAACAATATACAGAGATCATCACAAATATCCTCATAAACTTAGTGATGCGGTCTCTTATTACGAAATATCACATAAAAATACTCATAGAGCTTTTGATGATGTGATTGCAACTTATGAGGTATTACAGGCTTTGAAAGAAAGTAACGAAAATATTCTTGAAAAATATAAAAATATAATTGGATTCAATCCAAAGTATGGGTATAGAGGAATAAGACCTGATAAAATTAAATTTTTACCTCAAATTGGCGGTATGAAACTTATAGAAAAAAAAACCAGCTAATAAGCTGGACTATTTGGATAAATTATTTAGTAATTTTGAAAACTGAGATTTGTTTCTAGATACAAAGTTTTTATGAAAAATGCCTTTTGAGTTACCCTTATCTAATTTTTTATTTACTAAATTCAATGCTTTTTCGGCAACTTCAATATTTTTTTCGCTCAAGGCTAATTCTAAACTTTTAACTGCACTTTTGTAAGATGATCTATAAGCTGCATTGATTTTTCGTCTTTTTTCATTTGTTTTATTTCTTTTTATTTGTTGTTTAATATTTGCCATATTAATACCTCCAATTTACGCCATTTAATTTTAACAAATCATAAATAAAAAATCAACAAGAATATCTTTTTATGGTAAAATAATAAAGGAGTGTTTGTTATGAATATAGCTAATAAATTAACAATTGCTAGATTTGTTATTATTCCTTTAATGTTAGTAGTAATAAATATTGATTTTGAAATATATATTGTGAATCTTGAACTTGGAGAATTTATATTTTTATTGATGTTTGTTATTGCAGGTTTTACAGATTATTTAGATGGATATTTAGCAAGGAAATATAACATGGTAACGAACCTTGGAAAATTTTTAGATCCAATTGCAGATAAAATGTTGGTTGCAACCGGGCTTGCATACTTAGTCTCTATTCAAGCAGTGCCTGTATGGATTTTTATTGTGATAATTTCTAGAGAATTTTTGATGAGTGGATTTAGGATTATTTTATCAGAAAAAAAAATTGTTCTTGCAGCCAATAAATTAGGAAAATATAAAACTGCATTTACAATGTTTACTATTACATTTTATTTAATTAGAGCAAATGAGGTATATTTATTGCTTGGGGATATTCTATTGTTAATAACTGTTGTGTTAACCTTAATAAGTGGTTTAAAATATTTTTTAGATAACAAAAAACACATAATATTTTAGAATTAATATAAGGAGAAAAAAATGAGTGATAGAAAAAAAAATGAAGCTTTAGATGCGGCATTAAAAATTATTGAAAAACAATATGGCAAGGGTGCAATTATGAGACTTGGTGATGAACCTGATCGAAAAGTTGAAAGCACATCAACAGGATCAATAGCATTAGATATAGCTCTTGGAGTTGGAGGCTATCCAAAAGGTAGAATAATTGAAATCTACGGACCAGAAAGTTCTGGAAAAACAACGTTAGCCTTGCATGCAATATCACAAGTTCAAGAAAAAGGCGGTAACGTAGCTTTTATAGATGCGGAACATGCCTTAGATGCACAGTATGCAAAAAAACTTGGTGTTGATATTGATAATTTACTTCTATCTCAGCCTGATACAGGTGAGCAAGCTTTAGAAATTGCAGAAGCGTTAGTTAGAAGTGGATCTGTAGATACAATTGTTATTGACTCGGTAGCAGCACTTGTTCCAGAAGCTGAGATTAATGGTGATATGGGTGCATCTCATGTTGGACTTCAAGCAAGGTTGATGAGTCAAGCTATGAGAAAACTATCTGGAGTAATTTCAAAAACAAATACTACGGCAATCTTTATAAATCAAATTCGAGAAAAAGTTGGAATTATGTTTGGTAATCCAGAAACTACACCTGGGGGAAGGGCATTGAAGTTTTATTCAAGTGTTAGATTAGAAATAAGAAGATCAGAGACAATCAAAGATGGAACAGAAATAGTTGGAAATAAAGCTAGGATAAAAGTCGTAAAAAATAAAGTATCACCACCATTTAAAGTTGTACAGGTCGATATAATTTATGGTCAAGGAATATCCCAAGAAGGAGAATTGCTTGATTTATCAGTCCAATTGAATTTAATTCAAAAATCAGGTGCATGGTTTTCGCATAATGGAGAGAAGATAGGTCAAGGAAGAGAAAATGCAAAAAAGTATCTTAAAGAAAATCAAAAACTTTTTGATGAATTAAAGAATCAAGTATTGAGTAACTATAATTTAACTGTTTAATATTATCTCACTTGTTTCATTGAAAACATAAATGCACTATTGTATAATAGAATTATATCTTACATAAAGAGAGGGGAAAATCATGTTTGATACATTAACATTGGTTCTCTCCATGTTGCTTACGTTTATATTAAGTATTTTCGTTGGATATTTTATCAGGGTTTGGCATCATGACAAAAGTCTAAAAAAAGCTCAAAATCAAGTTGAAAAATTAATTGAAGAAGGAAAAAGAGAAGCGTCAAAAATAAAAAAAGAGACTGTTTTTGAAACTAAGCAAGAACTTTTTCAATTAAAAAAAGATCAAGAAAAAGATCTCAGAGAAAGACGTCAAGTTGTCATAAATCTAGAAAATAAGTCTTCAAAAAGAGAAGATGCCCTTAATAATAGATCGGTTTATTTAGATAAAAGAGAAGAAACAATATCAAATAAAGAAGTTAAACTCGAAGAAAAAAAACAACATTTAGATAAATTAAATAGCAAAATGGAGAGTGCACTGGGCGAGCAAGAGGCTAAACTTTCGGAAATTTCAAAGTTAAGTCCAGAAAAAGCAAAAGAGATAATATTCAAAAGAGTAGAGGATAAAATCTCTGATGAATTAACATATTACATTAGAGAAGAAGAAGAAAAAGCAAAGTCTACAGTTCAAGCAAAGTCTAAGCTTCTTTTAGCTAATGCTATGCAGAAATATGCAAGCGAGACGACATCGGAGAGGACTGTATCAGTAATTTCTATACCTAATGATGATATGAAAGGTAGAATCATTGGTCGTGAAGGAAGAAACATAAGAACTTTAGAAGCATTGACAGGAGTAGATTTAATTGTTGATGACACACCAGAAACAGTAGTTTTGAGTGGTTTTGATCCTATTCGAAGAGAGATAGCAAAGAGAGCACTTGAATCTCTAGTTTCTGACGGTAGAATTCATCCAGGAAGAATCGAGGAAGTAGTAGAAAAGTCTAGAAAAGAAGTGGATGTTTTCATTAGAGAAGCAGGAGAAGATGCTGTTTTTAAAACTGGCATTGGTAGAATTCATCCAGATTTAGTTAAACTTTTGGGTAGAATGAGTTTTAGGACAAGTTATGGACAAAATGTATTAAAACATTCAATTGAAGTTGCTTTCTTAGCTGGTAAATTAGCTGCTGAAATTAACGAAGACGAAATTCTTGCTAGAAGAGCAGGTCTGCTGCATGATATTGGAAAATCAGTTGACCATGAAGTTGATGGTGGTCATGTAGAGATAGGGATTAATTTAGTTAGTCGATATAAAGAACCAAAAGAAGTTATAGATGCTATTGCTTCACATCATGGAGATAAAGATGCTGAGACAATTATTGCAGTACTAGTTGCTGCTGCAGATGCACTTTCAGCAGCAAGACCAGGTGCCAGAAGTGAATCAATGGAAAATTATATGAAAAGACTTAAACAGCTCGAAGAAATCTCTATGGAAGTTGAAGGAGTAAAAAAATCTTATGCTATACAAGCAGGTAGAGAAATAAGAGTTATTGTAGAACCTGAAAATGTAGATGATTTATCAATTATATCAATTGCTAGAATAATTAAAGAACAAATAGAGGAGAGGATGACATATCCTGGAACAATAAAAGTTACAGTGATAAGAGAGACAAGAGCAACAGATATAGCAAAATAAAAAAAGGTTTTACCTTTTTTTATATTAAGGAGAATTTGTGAAACTATTAATTATAGGTGATATATATGGAGATCCAGGCATTGAAATTCTAGATTTTCATTTAAAAGAATTAAAAAATGAATTAAAACCGCATTTAATTATTGCGAATGCTGAAAACTCTTCTAATGGAAGAGGTCTTAGCAAGAGGATTTACAATCATTTGCTTGGATTAGGAATTAACATTTTTACGATGGGAAATCATGTTTGGGGAAATAGAGAAATCAAAGAGTTTATTGAAGATTCAAATATCTTGAGACCTGCAAATTATAATAACTTGCCTGGGAATGGTTATATTGTAAAGAATATCAACGGTTTAAAAGTACTTGTAATAAATATTCTAGGAAGGGCTTTTATAAATTTAAGTTTGGATAACCCATTTAAATGTGTTAATGACATAATAGAAAATGTTGATCATGATTTTTCAATTTTAGATATTCATGCTGAGGCAACAAGTGAGAAAATAGCGATGGGGCATTTTTTCGATGGAAAAATTGACATAATTTTTGGAACTCATACACATGTTCAAACGAATGATGCAAGATTAATGCCTAAAGGATCCTTTTACTTAACGGATGTAGGAATGACGGGTCCTCTTGATGGTGTTATCGGAGTTGAAAAGGAAATTGTTATAAATAGATTTTTAAATGGGTTTTCAACACATAATAAAGTATCAAAAGGAAGAAAACAATTAAATGCTTGGTTTATCGATACTGAACTTCAATATTCAAAACTTATTCATTTAGAAAAAGAATGATTGAACAAATCAAAACTTACTGATATAATGGTCTTTAGAAGGATATAATATGGATATAGATGTATCAAAATATTTTAAACCGAATCTATCTAAAGCAAGAAGAAGATCTAAGTCTGAAGTTCAGCATGAGAATTTTGAGATCAATGAAATACATAAAAACTTAGGTCACGGAAAAAAATATTGGATTCAAACATATGGCTGTCAAGCAAATGAAGCTGATGGAGAAACAATGGCAGGTATCTTAAAAATGATGTCTTTTTCACCAGCTGCAAATGAAAATGAAGCAAGCATTATAATAATCAATACTTGTGCAATAAGAGAGAATGCTGAAAACAGAGTATGGGGAGTAATAGGAAGACTAAAAAAACTCAAAATTGATAACCCGGATTTGTTAATTTGTTTATCAGGTTGTATGGCACAAGAAGAAAATGTAGTAAATAAGATCCTAAAAACATATCATCAAGTTGATATTGTATTTGGAACCCATAACATTCATAAACTTCCTGACTATATTCAAACTGCAATGTTTTCAAAAGAGCGTGTGATTGAAGTCTATTCTGAGGAAGGCAATGTGGTTGAAAATTTACCAAAATTTAGAAATCACAAAAAAAAGGCTTGGGTCAACATAATGTTTGGATGTGATGAATTTTGTACATATTGTATCGTCCCATATACTAGAGGAAGAGAGAGATCTAGATTAAAAGAGGAAGTAATTAAAGAAGTAAAAGAGCTAAATAATAAGGGATATGTAGAAGTTACATTACTTGGTCAAAATGTTAATGCGTATGGAAAAGATTTTAAAAATCTAGATTACACTTTTGGAGACCTTTTGCGAGATTTAGATAAAACAGGGATTAAAAGAATTAGATTTACTACGAGTCATCCTCATGATCTTGACCTGAAAACTATGGAAGCGATTAGAGATTGTCACTCAGTAATGCCTTTTTTTCATTTGCCAGTACAATCAGGATCTAACTCAATTTTAAAAAGAATGAACCGACATTATACGAAAGATACGTATCTAGAAAAATTAAAACAATTAAGAGAAATTGTTCCAGGGATTTCTGTCACAACGGATATTATTGTTGGTTTTCCCGGAGAAACTGATGAAGATTTTATGGAAACATTAGATCTTGTAAGAAAAGCTAATTTCGAAGGAGCTTTTACATTTATTTTTTCCCCAAGAGAGGGTACACCGGCAGCAAAATTTAAAGATGATATAGAACTAGAAGTAAAAAAAGCCAGATTGTATAAATTAAATCAGGTAATAAATGATGGTTATCTTCAAGGCAACAAAAGATTTTTAGGTAAAACCATTGATGTACTAGTTGAGGGAATTTCTAAAAATAATAACAATACATTAGCTGGATATACACCTCATCAAAAATTAGTGAATTTTAGAGGCGACAAAGAAAAAATAGGTTCTATTGTTCCAGTGAAAATTATTGAAGCAAAGACTTGGTTTTTAATGGGAGAAATGGTATAAAATGAATGGAGAATATGATATGAGTTTAAGTTTTGAGAATGTGATAAGGTTAAAAAATAAAAGGTATAAAATTTCAGATATTACTGAAAAGTTGATGTATTTAGACGTAGAAATATTAGTTAATTTTTTTAAGTCTAATTCGTTAACTATTCCTAGAACTGAAAGAACTAAAATATTCAAGTTGCCCTTAGAAAGTAAAATTAAAATGGAACTCTCTGAAAAAGGAAAAATTGGAGACGATTTCATTCAAAGCCTAAAATGGTTCAAAGATTTTAGTGACTATCAGGCGTTTAAAGTATATAAAACATATTTGGATGAAAAATTGAAAACTAAGTTCTTTAAAACTTTCTATTTAATGGTTATTAATTTACTCAATGAACAAAAGAAAAACGAAGCTCTAATTTTAGATTTATTAAGTTTGATATCAAAAAAATCAAAAGAGTTACCAGATTTTACAGAGTTCAATGAGAAAATTGAAGAAATTCTTAAAGACGAGGATGATCATATTGATGGTCTATCTTTAGATGAGATTAGACCGATGCTCTATAATTGCTCAACATTAAACGAGATTAGAGAATTAGGAAAAAAATATAGCGTAAGCGTTCCTAGAAGACTTAAAAAAGCAGAGTTACTAGAAAACATTTTCCATGAATTAAAAATAAAAAAACAGTTAGTTGAGAAGGTAATGATTGATCTGGCAAAAAAATCAGCTTTAATGCTCCAAAGGTTTGCCATAGATAATAAATTAAAAGTATCAATGGAATTGAAAAAAGAAGAAATTATTGAATACATTTTAAAATATTCTCCTAAAACAATGAGTTTTTATAAACCACCATCTAAAGAGGCATACAGTTTAGATAAAGAACAATCATATTCTGAAACACAACCTGAAAATAGAAAGAAATCTATTTTGTCAAAGAAGAAAAAGAATATTAAAGAACAAAAAGAAACTAAAAAGTCTCTAAAGGCTAAAGGTAAAACAAAAAAACAAAGAGGCGTAATATCTAATTTAATTTATTTATTTTTTAATTTAATTTGGAGATTGATTAAGTTTGGAATTGTTCTCCTACTAATAACTTTGATTTTATTATTTGTGTATTTAATCTTTAACTATTTTTATCAAGTGCCCGAACTTAAAGAACTAAATGATTTTATAAATTCATTTAAAATTAATGGAACTGGAACAATTGATTTTTTTAATCAGGTGTTAAATAACTTAGGTATATAAATAGAGGTTTAGTATGAAATCAAAAGAATATACACCTATGATAAAACAATATCTAGAAATCAAACAGGACTATTCGGATGCAATAGTCTTTTTTCGATTAGGTGATTTTTATGAGATGTTTTTCGATGATGCAATTTTAGCCTCTTCAATTTTAGACATCACATTAACCTCAAGACACAAAGAATCAAAAATACCAATGTGTGGGGTACCATATCATTCTGCATCAATTTACATTCAGAAATTAATTAAGGAAGGAATGAAGGTGGCTATAGCTGAACAAGTTAGTAGCACTGGAAAGGGACTTTTTGATAGAAAAGTAAAGAGGCTTATTACTCCTGGAACTGTTTTAGAGGATACAATTTTAGAATCTTCAAACCATAATTTCATTGCTTCAGTTGCTTTTTCTGAATCTAAAATATCACTAGCGTTTATGGATATATCTACAGGTCAAGGTTATGTTTCAGAATATGATTCTTTAATTGAAATTGAAAAAAAAATAAAAAAAGAGGGAATTAAGGAATTAATTACTTCAATTAATATTGAAAATGGATTCGAAGGATTACTTATATCAAAAATCATAGTTCCTCAAACTTTCAAATTACCTGAAAACCATGATTATAATAATAGGTTTAATTTTAATGCTGTTAAACTTTGTCTATACTACGTATACAAAACTCAAAATCATCCCATAAGTCATTTGAATAAATTTGAAGAAGAACAAAAAGAAAAGATGAAAATTGATGATAATGTTGTAAGACATTTAGATATATTGAATAATATCTCAGGTAATGATTTGTTTAAAGTTTTGGATCATTCAAAAACCCCAATGGGATCAAGATACTTAAAAAGACTATTGTTGGCTCCAGTATTATCAAAAAAAATTATTTTTGATAGACATAAAATAATCGATTCTTTTCAAAAAGAGGAGAACCTATCTACGCTGTTTAATGAATTAAGAAAGATTAATGATATGTATAGAATTTTACATCGTATAGCTTATCAAAGAGCTAATCCAAAAGACATTAATCAGTTGAAAAATTGTATAAATTCAGTTCAAAATATACAAAAAATATTAATCAATAAGAGAAATTTTCTTAAAAATTTAGGTAGAAATTTCCCAAATTTGAATGATTTATTAATATTCCTGAATAATTCAATAGTAGAGAACCCACCAACTAATATTAATGAAGGTGGATTTATAAAAAAAGGATTCGATAAAGAGCTTGATGAATTAAATGTTAAGAGTATTAATTTTGAAAAATGGCTCGAAATGTACCTAGAAGAACAAAAAAAAATAACTGGAATCAAACAAATGAAAATAGGTTTTCATAGAGTTTTTGGGTATTTTTTAGAGATTCCAAAATCACAAATGAAATATCTCGATTTGAATCTAAAATATGAGAGAAAACAAACCTTAAAAAATGCTGAAAGATATACTACCGAAGAATTAAGAACTAATGAAGATACAATTCAAAATATTAATAATAAGAAAATAAAAAAGGAATTAGAATTATTTGATAGCATATTAAAAAATATTATGAATTATTATAATGATATTTTAATATCCAGTAAATTGATTTCAAAGATTGATGTTTATTCATCATTAGCGATTTTTTTCAGAAAAGAGAAATATATTAAGCCAGAAATTACTGATTCTAGAAATCTTATTGTATTGGAAGCAAGGCACCCTATAGTTGAAAAATTAATAGATTTTGTAAAAAATGATTGTGAGTTAAAAGAAAACAATATAATGTTAATTACAGGTCCAAATATGAGTGGAAAATCAACATATATGAGAATGATTGCATTGATAATTATTTTAGCTCAGGCAGGATTATATGTACCTGCAAAAAAAGTAAAAATGCCAATCTATGATGGAATATTCACTAGAATCGGGGCTTCAGACGATATTTCATCTGGAAAGTCAACATTCATGATGGAAATGTTAGAGACTAATGAAGCTTTAAGAAAGTCTACATCAAAAAGTCTATTGATTTTTGATGAAATTGGAAGAGGCACAGCTACGTATGATGGTATGGCTCTTGCTCAAGGGATTATCGAACATATTAATGAAACTATAAAATGTCACACTATGTTTTCTACACATTACCATAAATTGACTTTTTTAGATAAAAAAATTCCAAATTTATTTAATGTTCATGTTGAAGCAAAAAAAGAAAATGATAAAATGATTTTCTTATATGAATTAAAAAAAGGAAAGACCGATAAATCATATGGTATTCAAGTAGCAGCACTTGCTAATTTACCAAAAAAATTAATCAAAAGAAGTAATGAAATATTATTAGATCTAGAGAATGAAAAGTCCAAAAATTTACCAAAAAAAGAGATAAAAATAGATGAAAAGAATCAACTATTAGATTCAAATTTTAGACGTATTATGGATAAAATTAAATCAACAGATATAAATTCCACAACCCCTTTAAAGGCTATGGAAATTTTAAATGAGCTTATAAAAATTAAGGATAAATCAGAAAATGAATAGAATTGTTGAGATGTCAAACTCACTATCAAATATGATATCTGCTGGAGAGGTTATAGAAAACCCTGTAAATGTAGTAAAAGAATTAGTTGAAAATTCAATAGATGCAGGAGCAAAAACAATTAAAATTTCTGTAATTGAAAATGGCTTATCTTTAGTAAGAATCGATGATGACGGATCAGGGATGACTATAAAAGATGCTAGAATGTCATGTAAAAGACATGCTACTTCAAAAATTTTTTCAGAAAAAGACCTCTTAAGTATTAAAACATTAGGTTTTAGAGGAGAGGCTTTGGCTGCGATTGCATCTGTTTCCAAAGTTGACATTGAAACTAAATATAAAGATAATGAAGGAGTTCGCTTGTCTTTGGAGGCTGGTCATATTGTTAAAGAACAGTCTATCCCTAGAAATGTAGGCACAACAATAATTGTTAAATCTTTATTTTACAATACTCCTGCAAGATTCAAATTTATGTCATCAGAAAAAAGACATCAAATTCAACTTAGACAACTTTTTTATAGGTTTTCATTATCAAGACCCGATATTTCTTTCGAGTTAATAGAGGATGAAAAACAATTTAAAAAAACTTCTGGTTCAAAAAATGTTAAGGTTGTAATGGATGAGTTGTTTGGCCAAAAATATTCTGAAAGAATTGATAGTACTAAAATTGAAATTCAAAATTCAGTGATAAATATTTTTTACCTCCCTCCTTTAATTAATGTATCAAATAAGAACTATATATTTACTTTTATAAATAATAGAATCTCTAATAATTTTATTTTAACTGAGGCAATTATCGAAGCATATGAAAATCTTATGATGATAAAAAGATATCCAATATGTATATGCTACATTGAAGTCGATCCCACTAGAGTTGATGCAAATATTCATCCACAAAAATTAAAAGTTAAAATAACAAATGAACAAATTATAAAGTATTATATAACTAATAAATTGAAAGAGAAATTAACTAAAAGAAACCAAAAACTACATACATATAAAAGTGAAAGTATTGAAAATTATACACCTCAAAACCTAGATTTAGATTCATATTTTAAAAAAGAAGAACTCGAAGAAAAAGAAATTAGTCAAAAATTGCCAAATTTGGATTACTTGAATTTACTTTCCGGAACGTATGGACTTTTTCAAGGCCCTCATGGATTGGTTTTGCTTGATATTCATGCTGCTCAGGAAAGAATTAGATATGAATACTACATAAATAAATTTAAAAAAGATTTTAATTTCATTACTAAAAGAATTGTTCCGTTTGAGCTATCACTAGATCCAAATATTTTATCAGAATTAGATAAATACAAAGAAACATTTAAATCTTATGGATTTGAGTTTGATAATTTTGCAGTAATTAGTCATCCAAAAGCAATTCGTGAAAAAGATCTAGACTATGCAGTAGACATCATTTTTGATAGGATCAATAATGGTAAATCTGTAGATTTTTCTTCATTAAAAAATAAGTTAGCTAAGGATGTTAGTTGTAAGTCATCAATAACAGGAAATACAAGGATTAATAGAGATGAAATAAATGTTTTATACAAGCGTTTAAGTTTATGTGAGTATCCATACCAGTGTCCTCATGGTAGACCTACTTTAGTAAGTCTAAGTTATAAAGAAATTGAAAAAATGTTTAAGAGAATAATATGATGAAGAAAGTCATTGTAATAGTTGGACCAACATCATCAGGAAAAACAAAATTAAGTTTAGAAATTGCAAAACATTTTAGAGGACAAATTATAAATGGAGATTCTGTTCAAGTATATAAGGGTTACAATATTGGATCAGCAAAAATAAAAAACCATGAAAAATATGATATCCCTCATTTTTTAATAGACATAGTAGATCCAAATAAACAATACGATGTTTTTCAATTTCAAAAAGATGGTAGAAAAATTATTGAAGAGGTAGAAAATCCAATAATTGTTGGTGGAACAGGCCTTTATATTCAGTCATTACTTTTTGATTATAAATTCTATGGAGAGAAAAGTAGTCACGAAGAGTTATCTCTAAGTAATAAAGAACTGTATAATGAAATAAAGTTGTTTGACAACAAAATTATCATAGATAAAAATAATAGAAGAAGATTAATTAGAGCATATGAGATTATTAGAAAAGGTTTAAAACCCTCTTCACTAGAAGGAGATAAAAAGACTATCTATGATTATTATGGAGTATACCTTGATCTTGATAAAAATGAACTAAAGAAAAGAGTGACTGAAAGAATTAATAATCAGTTAAATGAAGGATTTATTCAAGAAGTGTCTGAACTTAAAAAAAAATATGAGATAAAAAATATAATAGGATATAGAGAAATCAATATGTATTTAGAAAATAAAATGACTTATGATCAAATGAAAGAAAATATAATATCAAAAACTATGAAGCTAGCGAAAAGACAAAAAACATGGTTTAAAAATAAAATGAAACTTTATTTTTTTGATGCAAATTCAAAAACATTAACAAGAGATGTTATAGAAGGTATAGAAAAATGGAGAAATTAAAATACCCCATATATCTCATAGGACTACCTGGATCTGGAAAGAGTTCAATAGGCATATTGCTTTCAAAAAAATTGAACCTTAAGCATATTGATTTAGACAAAAAAATAGTTGAGAAAGAAAAGACTAATATTTATGATTTGATAAAAATTAAAGGGGAAAAATATTTTAGATTTATTGAAACAGAAATATTAAAAAAAAACGCTTATGGAAAAAAAATTATATCCTGTGGAGGTGGAATCGTTCTAAACCCTACTCACAAAAATATTATGAAAAAAGGTACTGTAGTTTATTTAATTGCTGATCTCGAAAAGATAAAAAACAGATTGAGTAGAGGAAAAAAAAGACCATTGATGGAAAAATACACTATAGACCAATTACATAATATCAGAAAAAAAAAAATATATAGAATTTTCTGATTTAGTAGTTGAAAATAATAAAGAAAAAAAAGATGTTGTAGAAAAAATAATTAGTAAATTAGAGGAGCTCATATGAAAATATTAATAATTCATGGTCCTAATATGAACAAATTAGGAAAAAGAGATCAAGACCAATATGGTACTTTTTCTCAAGAAGCATTATTTGAAATGATAACTAAAAAATATCCTGATATAAAATTTTCTTTTTTTCAAAGTAATTATGAAGGAGAACTTATTGATGTAATACATGATTCTAATAAATTTGATGGAGTAATTATTAATCCCGCAGCATTTACTCACTACAGCTATGCATTAAGAGATGCTATGGAAACTTTAGAAGTGCCATTTTGTGATGTTCATTTATCTGATATTAGTAAAAGAGAAGATTTTAGAAAAATCAATGTATTAGATGGTCTTTCTTTGAAAAGTTTCATGGGAAAAAAACAAAACAGTTATTTTGAAGCTGTAAGTTATATAATACAAAAGATAAAATCATATTTGGTATAATATTAATATTGAGGTAATTTATGATATCAACGAGTGATTTTAAAACGGGATTAACTATAATGTTTGATAATAATATATATCAAATTATTGAATTTATGCATGTAAAACCTGGGAAAGGTTCAGCTTTTGTTCGAACTAAAATTAGAAACCTCAGAACTGGATCAATTATTGATCATACTTTTAATGCGGGATTTAAACTCGAAAAAGCTCACATTGAAAAGAATAAGATGCAGTTCCTTTATTCATCGGATGATTTTTTGCATTTTATGAATACGGAAAACTTTAATCAAATTGAAGTTTTAAGTTCAAAAGTTAAAGATAAGATGCAGTATATATATGAAGGGATGGATGTAGACATTAACTTTTATAATAATGAAATTCTTGGCATATCTATTCCAGACAAAGTCACCTTAGAAGTTGTTGAAACTTCTGATGCAGTCAAGGGAGATACGAAGAATAATGCAATGAAAGATGCAATTCTTCAAACAGGACTAAAAATAAAAGTTCCCATGTTTATAAACCAAGGAGAGAAAATTGTTGTTTCTACAAATGATGCATCATACGTATCAAGAGAAAAATAAGCTTTATTGCTTTTTTTTATGTGATGTTTATGTCTGAAAGACTACAAAAAGTACTAGCTAATAGAAATGTAGCATCGAGAAGAAAAAGTGAATTGTTAATTATTCAAGGTAGAGTTAAAGTAAATGGAGTAGTAGTTGATAAGCTAGGCACAAAGGTTTCATCTAAAGATGTAATTTTAGTTGACAATATTAAAGTTGAAAACGAAGAAAAAGTTTATTATATCATGAACAAACCAAGTGGAATAATTACAAGCGTAAGTGATGAAAAAAAACGTAAAACTGTTATAGACTTTTTTGATGAAAAGAATAAAAAAACAAGAATTTATCCAGTTGGTCGTCTTGATTATGATACCTCAGGATTATTACTAATTACTAATGATGGCGAATTAACCTATAAATTAACTCACCCTAAATTTGAAATTGAAAAAACGTATGAAGCAAAAATTTCAGGAAATTTTTCAAATAAAGATATCAAAATGTTAAAAAAAGGATTTGAAATTGATGATTATTTTGCAAAAGCAAGGTCGGTATTAATTTTAGATAGAAACTATAAAAAAAGTGAATTTAAAGTTCAGATTGTAATAACTCAAGGAAAAAATCATCAAGTAAAGAAGATGTTCAAAAAAGTTAATTGTGAAGTGCTGAAATTAAAAAGAACAAAATATGCATTTTTAGATTTAAAAAATCTTTCTAAAGGCAATTATAGACAATTAAAGATTCATGAAGTGAAAAGATTATATACTATTTCTAATTTAAACAATAAATGATCAAATTTGAATAAATCAAATATGGTATAATTACATTATTAATGGGGGTAATATGGATTCATTCCAAATTGCTATTGACGGACCTGCTGGATCAGGCAAAAGTTCGATAAGTAAAGCTTTAGCAAATAAATTAGGGTTTAAATATTTAGATACGGGAGCAATGTATAGAGCAGTAACCTTAGAAGCTTTAGAAAAAGGAATAAATTTAGAAAATGAAAAAGAGTACTCTTTTTTGCAAAATTTTCAACTAAAATTTGTGAATCAAAGAATTCTTATAAGAGATGTAGATGTATCAAAAGAAATAAGAATGAAAAGAGTGACTGAGAATGTAAGTTTAGTTTCGAGTTTGAACGTAGTTAGAAAAAAAATGGTTGAACTCCAAAAGCAATTTGCTCTAAATTGTAACTGTATTTTAGATGGAAGAGATATAGGCACAGTTGTTTTACCAAAAGCTAAATTAAAGATATATTTAACAGCAGATATTGAAGAGCGAGCAAAACGAAGAATTAAAGAATCATATAAAAATGAAAGCCTTGAGAATATGATTAATAAGATTAAGATTAGAGATTATAAAGATTCATCAAGAGATAATTCTCCATTAATTATTTCAGAGAATGCTATTGTAATAGATACAACTTACTTAACTGAAAAAGAAGTATTAGAAAAGATACTAAAAGAATATATTAAAAGGAAATGAAAAATGCAAGATATTAAGATGCCAAAAATAGGCGAAATTGTTGAGGGAAAAGTACTTAAAGTTGAAGAAAACACTATTTATTTGGACCTACAAGCTATGACTGAAGGGAAAATACACCTCGATAATTATTCAAAACCAGCGCCCTCATCTTTTTTTGGTCTTGTAAAAAATGGCGATATTGTCCGTGCAAAAATAAAAAAAATAACTGATGAACCCGCTCAAATTCTTTTATCTAGGTTACCTTTAATTCTTGAAGAATCCTTTATTGAAGTTAAGAAATATGTAGAAGATAAAACAAGGATCAAAGCAAAAATAATCAAGATTTTAGACAAAGGATTAATTTTAAATTATAGAGCTCATGAGATTTTTTTACCTTACAGTCATTTAGATTATGATTTATTGAAAAGTAAAGAAAATTTGAAAGGTTCATCACTTGAGATTATTTTGATTGAGGCATCTAAATTTCGAAATAGATCAAGAATCATTGCTTCAAGAAAAGAAATATATCAAGAAAAAAAACAACAGGAGTACGATCAAAGATTAAAAAAAAGAAAAGAAGAATTAGACGGAATAAAAACTGGGGATGTAATTGAAGGGACAATTGAAAAAATTGAAAAACATGCAGCTACAGTTAAATTCAGAAATATAATTGGATTATTAAGAATTTCTCAGGTTAGTCATCACAGAATAGAAGATCTTAATGATTTTTTTGAGAAAAATCAAAAAGTCAAGGTTAAGGTTATAAAAAAAGAGGGGAATAGGTTAGATTTATCAATTAAAGCTTTGGTTAAATCCCCTTTTGAAAAATTTAATAATGAATATAAAGTTGGAGATAAAATCACCGGTAGTGTATATCAGAAATTGCCATTTGGAATAGTTTTTGAATTATTGAAAGGTGTTAGAGGTCTTCTTCATATGTCAGAATATTCTTGGAACTCTAATGAAAAATTGAGTAGAGATTTGAAAATAGGGAGTCAATTAGAGATGGAGATTTTATCAATTG
>MDSW01181162.1_pt1 | contig 27365 bp, 28 predicted proteins | sample 811171 | NCBI WGS metagenome assembly MDSW01 (sample SAMN05326641, study PRJNA326480) | marine metagenome | isolation source: seawater | place: Atlantic Ocean: North West | collected 2012 | reverse complement strand
CCATGGCCTGGGTGTGGCCCGCCTCAGCAGCTTTGCGGTACCAGTCCGTTGCTTTGGCCTGGTCCTGTTCTATACCTTCGCCCTTGCTGTATCGGAAGCCCATGATGGCCATGGCCTGGGTGTGGCCCGCCTCAGCAGCTTTGCGGTACCAGTCCGTTGCTTTGGCCTGGTCCTGTTCTATACCTTCGCCTTCGTCGTACAGGGCGGCCAAGTCGAACATGGCCTGAGCGTGGCCGGCTTCAGCAGCTTTGCGGTACCAGTCCGTTGCCTTGACTTGGTCCTGCTCAACACGTTTCCCCTGAGCGTAAATACCCCCCAAGTAATACATGGCGTCGGAGCTACCTGCCTCTGCAGCTTTCCTAAGCCACACCACAGCTTGTTCGTTGCTCTGCTTTAATCCACGTCCGTGGGCATATATCCGTGCAACTTTCACCATCGCATCGACATCGCCTAGTTCGGCTGCTTTCAGGTACCACCGTGCAGCGTTTTCTTCGTCTTTACCAACAAGCTTTCCGGCTTCGTAGATTTCGCCAAGTGCCAACGCAGCTCGTGCATGGCCTGCCTCGGCAGCCTTTTGATACCACTCCAATGCCTTGTGAGTGTCCGCCTCAATTTTTTTGCCCGTGGCACACCGGACGCCCAAGTTGTACATGGCCTCGGCATCTCCAGTTTGCGCCGCAGTAGTCAGCTCTGCGATGCTGGGCGTCTTCAACTCTTCAGCCTGCATAGACGTTGTCGCCAGCATGTTGAACAGAATGAAACTGAGTACTCCAACTTGCAGATGTGATATTGACTTAAACATATCGGTGCGCCCTCAGGAAAGGTCAGAAAATCAGGTGTAAATTGAATCGCCGTACTTGTATATATGCAGTATATCCGGATCGTACCGATCGATGTCCTCGAACGCCATTTCACCCGGTGCGCCGTACTGACGCGCCATGTCGAAACACTCGTCCTCGTAGAGGTCGGAATAAACCCACCGCTCAGTCAGATCGTCACATCCAACTGGATCTGTTTTGACAATGATTTGCTTGCAATGTCAGGCATAATTGATGATGCTGAGGCCTGTTTATTTGCAATGAGGATGAAGCCCAAGCATATGCCGACACGATCCGATGAACTGGAAGCCTTCAAACGCGACATCGATCTGCGGGACTACGCAGCGTCGCAAGGCTATGAGCTGGATCGGCGTGCCAGCAGTCCTAACAGCGCGGCCATGCGGCATGCCAACGGGGACAAAATCATTATCGGCATGGGGACTGACAACCATTGGATCTTCTGCTCCGTTCGTGACTCCACTGACAACGGGTCAATCATCGATTTTGTTCAGAATCGTCAGAGTTGTAACCTGGGTGAAACGCGGAAAATTCTCCGGCCGGTGCTGGATCGACCGCTCCCCCCTGCCCTGCCGAACAATCGTGCACGTCTCAAGCCCGTGAGTATCGACATCAAAGCGGTCCAGGAACGCTACGCGGCCGCCTCTCCCATCACAGGTGAAATACCTTACCTCACGACGCATCGAGCGATCCCGGCCGCCATCTACCTGCATCCCAAGTTTGCCGGTCGTCTGAAGGTCGACGATCGAGGCAACGTTCTGATTCCCCATTGGCGGCAAAAAGGCGACCTCTGCGGCTATGAACTCAAAAACAAGGGCTTCACCGGATTTGCTCCTGGCGGCATTAAACGACTTTTTGGCAGTGGCACCGCTCAAGCGGACACGCAATTGATCATTTGCGAGACCGGCATTGATGCCCTGTCCTATGCCGCCCTGTTTGGGATCGACAACAAACGGTTTGTCAGTACCGCAGGGAGCATGAATCCGCATCAACCCACCCTCCTCCGTTCCGCCATGAGCAAAATGTCCCCAGGCAGTGAAATTATCAATGCCGTTGACCATGACGACGGAGGTGATGCACTGCATGAACAGATTGAAGCCATTTATTTGGCCCTGGAACAGCCTGGCGTGGTGTTTCGGCGTCACAGCCCCAGCGAACCCGGTCAGGACTGGAATGACGTTCTACAGGCCCGTACGGGCAAAGAACCTTCTTGTCCTGATTATGCTCGATAAATGGCGGCCGGGATCTTTCGCTGGGCCGTGTACAATGATTGGGGTACGGTTGCTTTCGAGGGATATTGCTCATGTCATTAAACATTGCTTCATGGAAAAATGTTGCTGTTGGAGCTTTTGCGTTGGCCGTGGTTCTATTGCCTTTGCAGTCTACACAAGCTGGTTCTGACCATGAAGCCTCCGCGTCTGTTTCCCATCCTGCCTCCGAGCCTCGATCGGTTCCCCCGACTCCGAAGACTTATGAGAATGCCATTGCGAGCTTGCGCCCTTTTGAGGATAAAGCTTTGGGTTTGCGTTATATCCCGATGCATGAATTGCCAAGCAATCCAGAGGCGGCTGAAATGGATAAGGTTTCTGGTGTAACAGAGCAGAAACTGGAAGTCAGATATGGTCCGGATTTTGTAGAAGGATTGCGGCAGGCGTACTTAGTACCCGAAGCACAGAGAAAGGAACGGACACGCCCGCCCGAATTAGGGCCGGAGCCTTTGATTTTTGTCAATTACGCCGTGAGTTCCGATCCCTATTCCGCCGTTCAGCGCGAGAATTTTTTGAAGCTGGCCCATGAAGCGGCCGTTAAATATCAAACGCCGGTTGTGGTGATTGATGCGGTGGCCTTTAACGGCACAGATCCCGTTTATGCCGGTGATCTGATTAATTTACTCAAAGCCGATGATAATATGATTTTGGGTGACCGGGGTCACACATATGATGTGGAGCAGTATCCGCTTATTTCTGCTTTTCAAGTCAGCTATCGTGGAAAACCCTTGGTTGGTGGTTCTTGGGCTCTTTTTTCTTCTATTGCAGAAAGGCAACTTAAGAAAGCGTTGCAATCACACAATTCGACGATGTCCGAAAGTGAAATCGCTGAACGGGTGGATGCCGCGGTTGGGCGAGGTGTTCGGGCAAAAGTAACGAGAGCCTTGACAAGTGTGGGAAACGGTAATCCACAAGATTTACCGCGTAAGGCTGAAGAATCGCCTGACCATACCAGCCCAGCAAAATGAAAATAGGGCAGGGGCAAAAAACCGTTCCTTTATCGCCTTAGTCTTGCTGATGATCTGGCAAAAATGCGCGCAGGTCATCTTTTGACCAATCCGGGTTTGAAGAGGTCTTTTCACTTGTGTTTCTTCTCCTACTGTCTCACAGGAAAATCGCGACAAAAATGATTTTGACGAGGGTGGCGAGTGTCCACAACGCTAGAAGCGTCAGGATGATCTCGTTGACCAGGTCACGGATGTATTGAAATTTTTTTCTCATCCTTACCTGTTCAAAAAACCTCGCTTCAACTCCTTCTTTTATCTGGAATTTTTTTGACCGGCACGATCACGTCACACACAACAGGCCTGTTTTAAGCGATTTTTAAGGTTTTCCGCTTAAACTGAGTCGAGATTGAATTTGCAAAACGTAGTGGGAATATGGAGACAGAACCGACGAGAACCAATGGCCAGGAACCATCCAACGCCAATGCGGATGATCTGAGACGTCCCCATCGCATTGCTCAGGAAGAAGCTGAGCAAGACCTGAATTTAGCCCAACAACATGTCGGAGAAACCCCAGCGATGGCTGGACGTCAATTGAAAGGCCTCGCCCTGGAGGCCTTCAGGAATCGTATGGCCCAGGATGCAAAAGACAAACGTGCCCATCTACAGATCATCGCAGACCAGGTTCTTGAAGCACTCAAGCGTCTGGAAGACGAAATCGCCCATTTGGAAGCAGAGATTTCCCGGTTGGAACAAGCATACACAGACAAGGTCGACCAGGCTCAGGTGCATTTTGACCATGCTGAAACAGCATTGGATCTGGCTCAGAAACTCAATGACGGCTTATCCGATCAAGACCGCCAGGACATCGAGGATCTGCTGGGTAAGTCCATTGAGGGCAAAACACCGGATGAAATCGAAGGCCTGTTAAAGCAATATGCGGCCGATGAACGGATCAAAGCCAACATGGCCGCGGGTGAAGCAAACCAGTTTGCTTGTGAAATTGCTGCCAAGAAGGATGCTCTTAAAGATTTGCGTAAACGAGCCAGTGAAATGAGAGCTGAACGGGATCGCATCGACAATGACGCCACACTTACGCCAGAACAAAAACGCCAGGCTCTGGAAAACCTCAATGCCCGATACATCCGGGATAGCTATATCGTGGCCGATGCAAAGGACAACGCCTGGGATGATCCGCAGAGTGAGCGTGCAATCAATGCCAGGCTGGATGAGCAACAGGTTGACAGCCCCAAACTCGAAGACATAACTGCGGTCAAGCAGCCGACACTGAACTTTTAGTGGCTCTGTTGATGAGATGATTGCTCTTCGGTGCGACGTTGCCTGTCTTTTGCGTTTTCCTCAAAATCTGTCGCTTTGAACGTGATATAAGCGTCACGAAGCCCGATCGTGGGCACTTCATCGGGACTGTAAATTCCCTTGGGGTTCTTTGGGCCAAAGGCTCGCATGCCGTCCACGTAATAGGTGTAGTTGGCCCCCTGCTTTTTAATCAAATTGGCCACGATCTTGACGGAAATTTTCTTATTCGTTGCCAGCCATTCCCTGATTGCCAACGCTTGCTCAATCGCAGCATGCTTTGATTTCTCCCCGGCGTAAACCACCAGGACAATGCCCTGCCATCCCACGGACAACCGCCCTCCCCTACTCAAGGCGGTCTGGCCGTCCGTGCCCTTCTCAAACCACAACACGCCGTCCTTGTCCTCGTTCAAGGTCGAGGGTGTGACCGGCTTGCTTTCCTCAGAGGGCTTGTCGGCTGCAATGACGGGTGTGATCGGCAGGATCAGCATCGTGAGCAAAACAATACGCCATGTCACTGCAAGACAGGTGTTCATCGGTTCATCTCCGTAGAGGCGAAAAGCTCTCCCACAGCCGTCAAGCTGTGGAAGAGGTTGTTTTTATTTCTTCTGCTGGTTTTGTTTCTGAGCCTGTTCGTAGGCCTTGTCATACTCCGCTTTCTGTCCAGCAGGAACATCCTGGCGGGGTTTGAGGCCATTTCCAACGTCTCGTCGTGCTTGTTCGGCGGCATTTCCCATAGCAGCGGTCTCCGTAAAAAAGTGTGAGGGGTAGAAGGTAAAATCGGGGTGGCCATCCCATTTTTCAACAGCCTGGTTGAATACGGTGTTATTCGTACCAGGTTCTTTTAAGTCTAATAGAATGTCCCAAAATGGGAAATAGAATTTTGTCCCAAGATAGGAAATTTTTCCGAACCTCTTATTTTCCTGAAATGGGAAAATCGCGAAGACCCAACTCGCAGCACGATCAGGTTTATATCAACCTGCGTCTTCAGCTCAAACAATTACGACTGGATGCTGGTATCACACAAACCGAATTGGGCGATTTCTTTGAACGCCCTCACACCTTTGTGCATAAGGTCGAAAGCGGTGATCGCCGCATTGACCCCGTTGAGTTTTGTCGATGGTGCCATGCTTGCGGCGTTGATCCGGCTGTGGTGATTACGCCCGTTTCGCAAAACATTCTCAAAAAATCATCCGCTTTGAAATGACATCGATGAATTGGCTCTGATCATTACCGTTTTTTGCGACCGGCCCCATGCATGAACGCGATTATCTTGACGGTGTATGAATCATCATCGACCTGGTACGACACCAGGTAATCGCCGTAATTCAACTTTCGCGTTTCTTTCTTCAATGCTTCGGTCAAGACGCGGTCCACCGCATAACGGCGTGGCATTTGATCCAGGTCATCCAAAAGTTTGAACAGCCGTGTATACCAATGCTCAATTGTCACGTCAGAAACGTGCTGTTCACGCAAGTATTGAATATGCTCGCGAATGTCTGTTAGAACAGATGGGGCGTAGATGATGCGATATGTCATTTCGATACGTTAAAAACCCAGCTCCCGATTGAGCTGCTGTTTTGCTTCCCCTGCCTCTATGCCCTGTCCTGACTCGATCTCTGCCATGCCCCGTTTGCTGCGAGCAATTAATTCTGCTTGCACCAAGGGATCATTTTCACAGTCGAGTTGAACGGAGATGATGTTCTCAACAAATAATTCCACATCATCACCGACCCGCTGTCGCAGTCGAGTATCAAGATCGTCGGATATGGTCCATGTCGCCATCGTATCGTTCCTATCGGTCAATTACGCCTTATTTTACCGCGTAATGATGCGAAAAGTCCAGTATTTCCTTACTTTGCGGTCCTGCTGTTAGTTAGGAAATGTTGTAGCCATTATTACTGTGAGACCATAGTCCCATAGTTATGGACTTTTGTCTGCTTCATTTTTTGCGATCGCTCTACTAACGCTTTCAGCAAGAGTTACCGGAAAATTTTTATGCGATGTTGAGCCAAATTTTCCGCGACGGCGTACGTTACTCATGTCTAAATGCTGGCGCGATTCATACAGGGCAAGGATTAGAGACTCAATGATTTCAGATAGCCTAATATCTGGCTCAGGTCCAAATTTGGCCATATGCTCCTGAAGATTGCTTAATCTTTGCCGACCATCTTTGCGAATATTAATTCGCGTACGGTTTAAACTGGCCGCGCTTGGCTTTGGTGGATTGCTTTTAGCATTCGCAGAAGGAGTTAATAATTCATCGAGGTAATCGCCAGAGCGTATTGGCTTGTCATTATTGTCTGGGAATGTAAAATCCTCGGGCAAACCGGCTTTGCGTTTTTTTGCCATTATTTACCTCCCCGTTCGATTACAGATGCTGATTTTTGCTTAGCAGGAGCTTCGCCTTTCAGCTCTGGTGTGTCTAACAACTTGCCACTAATCGGCATTGGTTTGCCGAGGCGTGTCAAAAGTTCTTCAGCCATCGCTAAGTACTGCATTGATGCCGATTCACCTGGAGCGTGTTCATGAATGGAATGACCGTACAAGGTAGCTTCGCGATGCCTTACACTGTCACCAATTTCAGTTATGAGCATATCTCCATTCTGAAACGTCGTTCCCAACAAATCGCGAACATCAGCGTCCAGGTTGGTCCGTTTTACCTTTGTCAAAAATACGCCCAAAAGTGAAAGATCGGGTTTATAGCGTTCCTTGATTTGCCCTGTAGCCTTGCGAAGCAATTTTAACCCTTTGAGGTCAAATCCCGACGGGATTAGCGGAATGAGATAATAATCCGCTGCAATCAATGCCGTCGTCATAATTAAGCCCAACTCTGGGCCAGTGTCCAGAAACACGAAATCGCGTTTGCCGCGCAAGGATTCAAGCGATGTTTTCAGCCGTAATCGCTGTTCATCTTTCAATTTATCCGCGTCAATCTCCGTGATTTCCTGTGTTGCCAGCAGTCCCCTTACATGAACGTCAAATTTAAGATCGATCGTTGAAATTGCCCTGCCCCCGGGCACTAGAAACATACGGCCGCCAAAGCGGTCAGGAAACGCCATTTCAATTTGGTCGGCGGGTCGTCGCTTGAAATATGCATCCAGAACCGAGTACTGCTCATCGGGTAGATCTTCAGCATCTACCCCGAATGCTTGTGTTGCATTGGTTTGCTGATCACAATCAACTACTGTGCAGGTATAGCCTCTCATGGTCAATGCTGAGGCCAAGCTGATGACTGAAGTGGTTTTGCCACATCCCCCCTTTTGATTTGTTATTGCGATGATTTTGGTCATGACGATGCCTCCTTGCATAGTAGATATATTATGGGTGTTTTATCGTCTAGTAATATTATGAGACTATGGTCTCATAATGTCAAGTGTGAGACCATAGTCTTAGAATGCTACTCACAACCATATGATCTCGATTCAACTGGAGGACAAAATCGGTCTAGGGTCAGGCAATTGTTTGAGCAATGAAAATATGACAAACATCAATAAAATTTTCACCATATTGAGACCATGGTCTCATAATAAAATACTATAAGACCATAGTCTCACAAATAAAATAGTGTGGGACTATAGTCTCACACTTAGGATGTTTTATATTTGCTAAACACTTAATAATCCACGACTTTTAGTCTGAGACTATAGTCTCAGACTGTGACAGAGAATGAGACCATACAATTTTTAGTCTGAGACTATAGTCTCAGAATCAGATCGAATAACGATCTAAAATAGACTCTAACCCCTTATTTTGCGCGCATTTAAGGCTTGACGCGCCAGGGTAAGAATCATCAATATATAGCGTAATGGAATGTCCGAACCCCTAAATATCCGCTTTGCGGTCCTGCAAATGCGGAAAAGGGGATCTCACAACAAGGAAGGCGTATGGAACAACACACTGTCATTTGCCCATAGAAAAAACCGCTCTTGCAGGAGCGGCTTAATCAATATCTGATCGTGCTACGCACTTGATTGTTTGTTGCTCAAATCAAGCAGCAAACTTTCATCTCTACTTTTCAATGTAGTGCTATCAGCTGGGAACGTCAAGAGAAATTTGCTCTTGGTGATGGTGTCGGTACGCATACGCGGAAAGGATGCCGCATGGTAGCACTACCTGAGTCACTTCCTGGGAAAGACTCCCTGGAATCATGGAACTCACATCGCAGAAAACCTCAAAATCAAAAACGTCACGGGATATGGATCGAGGCGATTGAAGGGCGGTATCGAAAAATCACCGTCCACCAGCTCGCCATTGCCTGGTGGCTGTTCCAAAGTAAGCATCTGACCAAACGTCAGCTCCGCGTTTATTTTGCAGCTCATGAAATGGCTGAGCGCAGACGCTACGCAAAAACCAACCCTGATCCCGACAGAAGGGCAGGGGGGAGAGAAAGTCGTAGGAAGCCGCTTTACACGCTTGATGAAATCAAGTCCCTTGTTGGCGGCCGCAACTCCAAAACCGCCAATGCGGCTCTCTCAGCTGACGTCAAAGCCTTGGGGCGTCTTGGCCTGGTCAAAATCATGCCGCACGCCATCGAGTTTGCGGTAAGCATTGATCAAATTGCACTCGAAGACGTTACCGGCTTCTGGTCGTTTTTCGATGAAATCCCCAATCGCAACCGCAGTATCCCCATACCACGACGAACATGCCGTGCTTTGGCGGGGGGCTTTCCGACCGCCGTCATGGCCATGATGATCGCCTTGATGATCCGGTCTCTTTTCTGGCATCGATCCGTTGGAGAAGAAGGGCAGGGGGGGTATCGCATTGATGGTCGGACCAAGTGCTCTTGGATCGCTGATGTCTTTGGCGTCAGCCGTCGTGCCGTAACCGATGCCCGGACGCGCTTGATCGAACTGGGGTGGATCACCCCGATCGATGCTCCACAATGGGAACTCAACAAGTGGGGGCAGCGTTACCAACTCAACGTTGACACATTCGGTCCTTCAGAAGTCCAAAATCCAATCATTGATGAACCGGATCTCTCAGGTGAAATTGCTAGCCCTGAGTCCGATAATTCAGGTGAAACTGCTAGTCTTTGTCTTAACAAATCTTCTTCCCTTAAAGGGAATATAAAAACCAGAAAACCCGCCCCAACACGGGCAGAAACGTCTGGTGTTTTAATTCAAAAAGACAGGGGCAGTAGGAGAATAAATCGGGGTGGTGCATGCTCGGGTTCAGCGAGTCTGTGGAACATTCGAGAAGAAGATTTACGGGATACACAAAGACTATTGGTGATGTATCATCAAGCGGTAGAGCGTAAACTGGTAACAAGCAGTGAAGCGGGCTGGCTAAATTTCCTGGCTCTTGCAGAACGAGCACGTGCCCATGGTCGCGATGCATCGCGGCTGTTTTTCTGGCTTCTCAAAAATCAGCGTTGGGATTTCATCACACAATCGGATGAAGACGCAGCTTTAGCCAGATTACGATTATTACGCGATGGACCAAGAAAACGGATTACCCTGGAGGAACCAGCAAAGGCAACTGACATCGCATTAAGCGAAGATGAACGACTGGTTCGAGCTTGCATCATCGCTGGGAAACAAGCCAACAAAGCGCCTTTCCGCCTGGCTCAAATGTGGAAGGGATGGACCATCGATCGTTGGGAACTTGCATTTGAAAGTTACCAGCAAAAAGAGAATGACCGTTGGACATCCAACGCGGTATAATTGCTCATTATCGCATCGGTTGAGTTGATGTTTGTCCGGATGAAAGGAAATTCATGTTTGCGGAAACATCTAAAAGTTGGCGCGTGTCCTTGATTGCAGTTGTATCCTTGGTTGTAAGTTTTTTACCGTGGACACCTGCCGTTGCCACAGACCAAGATAATGCTTCGAACAGCGATGCTTCGCATCAAGCGGTAAGTTCTGAAGAAGGTAAAGCTGCTTCGGCTGAGACGAAAGTCGGGGCAGACGCTAAGCCGAAGCAGCCTTCGATTTATACGCAGGCCCGCCGTCACGCGGCCGCGGACAATAATGAGATTTCTATCCTTGTTTTTCAGGGAAAAGAGAGTGGTATGTCTGGTGCAGAGTTTGGTACGCGGCTCCAGAAGGGCTTAAAGAAATTACACGGTATCGCATCAAAAGTTTTTGTGGTGGAAACGGATAATAAGTATAACAGCGTGGTATTTATGGTTGGTGTGCACGCCACTAAGCTCTATACGGGGAACGATTTTCAAACCAAACAAGATGCTTTGAATGTTCTTGATTATGTTCAGGCCATGGAGATTCAGCGTCTTGATGAAAAAGCCGCCGAACAGGCAAAGGGTAACGGTACTCACGTACCCGCGAAGTCTGAAGAATCGTCTGGCCACGTCCAGCCTACCAGTGGAAGTATTGGACATACTCAAAAAATCGTTCCTTCAAATCTGCAAGCCGATGAAAATGGTGTTTTATGGTTCCATCGTGGGACAGATGGAAAAACGGTCTTCAGCATGTCCTTGGATCGCTCGAAAAAGAAGGGGTTGATCGTTCTTGCTTTTTCATCTGACCAGAAAAATGCATCTGCGGCCGCTCAGAAATCCGTCGCTGTTCAAAAATGGCTCATGGATCACAAATCGATCCGGGTAGATGTTGTGGGCAAAGTTGACGATCCCAAGGACCCCAGAGATCAGGATAATGGGAAGGGTGCGGTTTTTGTGTATTACATTAACGGCATGAGCGTTTTTAGCGATGAGCATCCAGATGGTAACTACGGTGGCAGCACGGTGATTAATCCTGGTATTCGCGATGCCTACGTTACGTTTCAGGCTGAGCAACAAATGGATTATGAAGCCAACAAAGCGCCCAGCGAGGATTCTAGCCAAGGAAAGATCAGTAATTGATTTTGTACGTTGGCGAATCTTCCGGTCGTGACTGACGTCGATCGTACAGCCGGGTAGTGCTGATATTGGCGTGTCCAAGCCATGCTTGGACGTAAGCAATATCAGCTGCATTTTCCAGGGCGTTGGTGGCAGCCGTAGCGCGCAGAGCATGCAAACACAAGCCTTCGAGCTTGATCCCGGCCGCAGTACCATATTGCTTGAGCATCCGGGCGATACCATCACCGGTCATGGCTTGATCCAGCGTGCCGGTGCGATTGTTTTTGACCGGACGGAAGAGGGGAGCCGTCCGGTCACTTCCATGACCAGCTTCGACCAGGTAATCATTGATGGCCGACAATGCCGCCGGATGCACCGGAACGTACCGGGTCTTTGAACCTTTCCCGAAAACAACCAGGTGCGGGACGCCGCGCCGTTCAGCCAGGCTGCCGACTGTCAACATGGCTACTTCGGATCGCCGCAGGGCGTGATACAGATAAGTTGCCAGGATGGCCCGATCGCGTTTGGCTTTCAGTGAGTCACCTTCAGGCGCTTTGAGTAGGGCACGAGCCTGGGCGTCGGAGAGAGCAGGGGTCTTGCCTTCGTTGGTATCGGCAGTCGGCCGCTTCACGCCGGTGACTGGGTTGTGCGTCACGGTGTTTTCGTTGCACAGGTGATCGAAGAGCGAAGACAGTGCCGAGAGTTTCCGCCGGATCGTCGCCGGAGCCAGGTTCTCTTGTTCCAAAACGGATCGCCAGGCCAGAACATGGGCACGTGTGACCAAACGAAACTCGTCTGGATCTTCGATACCCGTAAATGCAATGAAATGCTCGACATCATTGCGATAAGCTCGCCTGGTGTTGGGATTGTCGATATTGGCAAACCAGATTCCGACCGCAGGAACAGCAGCCAAGTCCAGGAACTCAACAGCAGTCAAATTCCTTTTCCTACTGTCCCGCGTAGCGGTGGTTCGGTTTGCAGTTGAAATGACGGATTGTGTGGCGGGGTTGTCGGTCATAATGTGTATGGTGCCTCCACCCAACGTTGGAAAGCAGTCCAATGTTCATCATCCCACGTGCGGTAAGCTTCAACCGGATTAAACGTGCCGCAACTCCATTTCTCATGGCAATCCCAAACGCTCAGGACAAATTGAATCGCCAGCCGTTCACCATGGCTCGCAGATCCGGCCCATCGATCAAGAGCCAGGGCATCCCAGTCATTGACAGCCTGGACGTCAGCAATGGATGGAAAAGATTGAGCCAAGGCTGTAATCCTCGCGATGGTCGTGCCTTCAGGGTGTGTCATCTATGGTTCTCCAAGTTCGAGCAATTTACTCATGATAATATATTTTATCAAGAATAATAATTGTAGGACCAGCTTCAGGCTGATAAAATTCAAGAAATCTCACTTCACCTTTTTCAGGGGAACATTATGACTACTTTGACTCGTATTTGTTTGTTGCCGGTTCTGTTTGTAAGTGCTCTTCTGGTTGCGCTCCCGAGTGAATTGCTTGCTGGAGACGAAGCAGAGATGATCACTCGTTATCCAGAAGCCGCGTTGTTGATGATTCCGAAGGAAGAAAGGGCAGCACTTACGTCAGTTTTAGCTAAATTTCCGAGCTATGAGCCACGTTATCCCCCTCCAGCTGGAGTGAAATCATTTGAACTTAGTCAGGACTACCCGACAGAGTATCCCCCCTCGGAAAAATTCCCGTGGATGGATATTGATTTTCGTAATCATCCATATGCTTATGCAAAATCTGTGCTTGATTATTGTTTAGAGGGAAATATCGAAGTGAACTTTAAGGTTCAAGAGAATCCAACCAGAAAGTGGTATCACGCGCCGTGGATGCATACTGATGGAGAAGAATTTGGAGGCGGTCGTGAGTTCCACCGTGGGATGACAAGAGAAAGAAGATCTCGGGAGTTTGAGCTGCATACGCTTCAAGACGTTCGCGCACAAAACTGGGCGGTTGGTTTTTATAATATTCGTGGTGGATACACTCTCGGTAGAGTGTGGAATACAGCATCCGGAGTTCCTGAACCGAGAAACGCTGTATTTCCCGACAATACGGTTACATTCAAATTGTTATTTACTGATGCTCCGGTCGATAAGGTTCCATTTCTACGAGATTCCGTAGAGTGGTTAGCGAACGTCTATCCAGATACTCGATACAATCAGCCGAGAATTGATAAAACGATGCGGCTTTTACAGGTTGACATTGCAGTCAAGGATCCTAGAGCTTCTGCAGAATCCGGTTGGGTTTTTGGAACCTTCATTTATGATGCGGGATCTCCTGGAAATTCTGCGTGGAAAAGATTAGTTCCAGTCGGTATTGCATGGGGGGATGATTCGGAAGAAATGCGTCGGTTTAATGAGTCTGGTGTTTTCTTGAATCATTATTTGGATGATACAAGAGTAAATCATGCATTGGTTGAGGTTGAAGGCTATAACTACGACGATAAGGCTTATGTCCGCCACTTTGGACTTGGAGGTAGGCTGAATGGACCAGTAGATAATCCTATTTCTTCGTGCATATCTTGCCACGGACGTGCAGGGACACATACGAATGCATTGCCACTCAGCAGTAATTCTGGGCGCCCTCTGCCGTTTGCTAATTTTCAGCTCAGAAAGCCGGAAGATTTTACAGAAGGTGATTTTAGAATATGGTTCAAGCAAGTTAGAAGTGGTGTTTACTTATTCGAATATGAAGACGATACGTATTACACAACGGATTACTCACTACAAATCAGCGCAGGTATTCGCAATTTCTATTCGGAACTTAGACTAGACACGTCGCTGGGAAACAAACTTGCTGAGCATGGTTTGATGGTAGTGTCGCCAGAAGAACTCGCTGGTTTAGAAAAACTCCCGATAGTTACTCGCGAGATCGATTCCGATTGAGATATTGGATGTGCTAATTTTGTACGCTCAGCATTAAACCGATCGATTTCATTTAGATCAAATCGTATAAACCGAATAGGTGATTACTATGGGGCATTGGTAAATATCATTGTGCCAGTGTTCCATTGGCCGCTGCTGAGTAATTACGACCTGCTTGAATGGTTTGTATTCGCTTATTGGCTTCGTTTCGCGTTAACGAGCTGCTTCGAGGATAGGACCATGCGTGGGGGTTCATGTGACACTCTTGCAGAAAACACTTGCAACCTGAAGTGGAATGGGGAGAATACATTTATCTTGAATAGCCAGATGTGTTTTTCATACCGAAAAACTTACTGCTATGCAGTATCTGGCCAACGTTCCTGCGTTGGATCAAGGCCAAATGGGAGCCTTCGGCGCTCCCCTCTGGACACCCCATCGACCTGGGTTATGCACCCTGGACCGCACCAGGAGACTTCGCTCTCCTGAACCATCGAGCAACGGTTTCGACGTTGCATCACGACCAAGGAATGACCCTTGGATGCAGCAATGAAGGACAGTAGGGAACGCAGATGGCTCGACCTAAAAAGCAACCACATGAAAAGCGGACCGCATCCACACGAGCGGATCTGACACTGGCTGAAAAGCAGCATGTGGTTAGCCAGGCTGAGTTGGCTGGTTTGTCTGAAGCGGAGTTTGTTCGTCGTTGCATATTGAGCATGGAAGTCCAACCAGCTCCTAGGCGGATCGATGCATCTCTTGTTAGCGAGTTAAATGCGATCGGAGTCAACCTCAACCAAAAGGTCCGAAATGAGAACAGCGGCCGATCGGACCATACCGGGTTGGATTGGTCGGAGCTGTATGAATGCCTAGTAAACGTGCTTGAGAAAGTGGCGGTGTCCTATGGTGCCTAAACTTCATCCCAAGGGTTTGAGTTTCAAAGGAGCAGCTGCCTACCTGCTGCATGACAAAGGCGCGGATACCTCCGATCGCGTGGCCTGGACATCGACACGGAATCTGGCAACGCAGGATGCGAACATTGCCTGGCGGGTCATGGCAGCCACGGCGATGGATCAACAGCGTCTCAAGCAGAATGCAGGGATCAAAAACACCGGCCGCAAATCAGCCCGGAGCGTTTTGCATCTGACATTGAGTTGGCATGAAGACCAGGCTGATGAATTGGATCATGCAGCCATGCTCAATGCTGCGGAGAGTGCCATCGACGCTCTGTCAGCATCGGATCACCAGGCCATGATTGTCAGTCACACTGACGAACCTCATCCGCATGTGCACATCCTCATCAATCGGGTCAACCCTTCTGATGGAAGGATGCTTTCGTCCAGCAAGGAGAAATTGAAACTGTCCCAATGGGCTGAAGATTACGAAAAGCAAAGCGGCAAGGTTTATTGCCATGAACGGGTCATCAACAATGCTGCCCGTCGCCGCGGCGAATATGTGCGAGGCGTTCGTTCCCAGGCCCGGCATCTCTATGAGGCGGAACAGCAGATGCCTGCCAATGACAACATGGCTCAGAATGTGCGCGATACGGAACGCCGTCGAGACGCTGCTGTTGGCAAACGAATGCGGGAGATGCGTCAGCGGCACAAGCAGGAATGGGCCCGGCTGGAGCAGAACCACAAGCAGCGAATTGAAGCCATTCATGGTGAAACGGCAAAAGCCATTGGTCGAAAGGTTAGTGAGGTTCGCCAGGGCTTTCGGTCGCGATGGGCTGAACTGCACCACCAGCACGAGGCGAAGCTACAAGCCTTCCAACAGGATGAGAAGTCGTTCCTTGGAAGAATCAAGAACCGGTTCAAGGCTGTTGATCTGAAACGACTTGTTACAGGCCGGGACAAGAGCAGGGTTATTACGGAAACCTTCGGTGTCGTGGCGAACAAAGGCGAACGTATCAAGGCTGTGAAGCGAAAACAGTGCGATGCGGAACGCAAGCTTACGCTTGAGCAAAAGCGGGAAGAGCGAAGCGCAGCACAGAAGGAACGTAAGCGTGGCGAGCGACGCTTGACGGATAATCAACGTCGATTGGAAGCGGAACGATCACAACTCATTCTGTCGCAGAAGATGGACAAGGCGGCCCTCCGTGCAAATTGGCGCGAACGATCCAAACAACGTGCCGTCGCTTTCACCCGATACACTCGTCAGCACGCAGCCCGCCTGCGCCAGACGGAAGCGAACCACCCGAATGAAATGTTGCCCCGTGGCGCAGAAAATGAACAGGGTGACATGCCGTATGATCTGAGAAATCGTATGCAGTCGCGGGCTTCCCAAAGATCACGCGACCGTGTCCGCGATGATCACGATCGTGAACGATAACCGCGCCTTTTCTCGTATTTCTCATATAAGGGTTATTAATTGCTATTGATGAGCCGGAGATCCATAAACGACCTGTAGCGCTCAAGCACGAATTCGAGTTTGTGCCGTTCTGCGCTTCTGACAGCCTGAGATAGCCAGGAAATGACCATCGGTGCGCCAAGGCCTTCCGGCACATCGTTGGGCAGTTTCAGAAATGGGGCCGGGCAGGAGGCCGATTTCCCGATAACGCATTAGCTCCCTGAGTGCTGCATATGATATCGCCACATAGTCCAGTGCTTCCTTGTGGTATGGGTGTGAATCTCCGTCTCGAATTAACGAAGCGTCTAGAAGTTTGATATTCACTAGGATGATCACACGCACGATCGAATCATGTTGTCCAGCTTTCATTATCGTCGATCGACTGCCTGATGCAATAGCTCTTCCAAACTATCATGAATTCGCTATCCTTTATCTTCCGTAAAGAATTACGTGCCATCGCTGAACTCATTCATCTCAGACACAAGTTTTCCCGAGGGACCATCAACATGCTTCGTCCTGTAATCCTGCCGTTGTCCGTTGCGTTCACCGTTTTTTTTGCCATATTTCTTCCTTTAAACGCTCTTCGTGCAGAAGAGAACAAGGCTCCCAACATCGCCGAGCTGACGGTCGCCGCTGAATCCGGTGATGCTGATGCCATGGCGAGGCTGGCCCGCGCATACATGACCGGTACAGGTGTAGAGAAGGACCCGGCGCAAAGCGTTCATTGGTCGCGAAAGGCGGCGGAACTGGATCACGGTGGTGGTGCACATTATCTCGCATGGTCGTATTACAACGGTCAGGGAGTCCAGAAGAATCTGGAGGAAGCGTTTCGTTGGTACCTTCGCGCGGCAGAACTCGGCGAGACGGTGCCGATGTGGGTTGTGGCGAATATGCATGCTGAAGGTATCGGTGTCGAACAGAACACCAAAGAAGCACTGAAGTGGTATCAGAAAGCCATCGACGCAGGTTACGCGCCTGCTGCCGTTACACTCGCAAAAATCAACGAAGCTGGAAAGCTTGTTTCCAAGGACGAGAATGCGGCCGCTAAGTGGTACTTGAAGGCAGCCGAACTTGGTGATGTTGATTCAATGCTGAACATTGCCAATCGATATCTCCACGGACCGGGGATGGAGGTCAATGAAGACCATGCACTCAAGTGGTATACAAAGGCAGCTGAGAGCGGAAATTCGATTGCCATGTATCAAATGGGACGGGTGTATGCAGAGGGCAAGCTTGTTGACAAGGATTACGAGTCCGCATTTGCGTGGGTTCAAAAAGCAGCAGAGAAGAATCATTCGGGCGCTATGTACATGCTTGCCTTGATGTACTTTAAAGGATTAGGCGTAACCCAGAATGAACAACTGGCTCTTGATTGGGGCAAGCGAGCGGCCGACGCCCGTATCGTCAAAGCCATGTACTTGATAGGTATGATATACGATGTTGAACGAGGTGTTGAGAAGGATAAGGAAAAGGCGTTCGAGTGGTTTCTAAAAGCAGCTGAGGCAGGTCATGCAGTTGCCATGAATTCTGTGGGATTTAGGTATTCCAAGGGCGAAGGGGTTGCGACAGATAAGAAGAAGGCGATTGATTGGTATCGGCGATCAGCAGAAGCTGGTAATGCTCAAGCGATGTTTAACCTTGGGATTCAATACGGCGACGGAGACGGCGTTCCTAAAGATGATCAGAAGGCGTTTGAGTGGTATGTAAAAGCAGCGGAAGCTGGGTATGCCCCGGCAATGTACTTTCTCGGACGCAAGTATTCCGAAGGACTCGGATTGGAGCAGGATCATACTCTGGCTGTTCATTGGTTTCAGAAAGCAGCCAAGAATGGCAGCTATTCTGCTATGAGAAGTTTGGGACAGGCTTACGAGAATGGTTGGGGCGTTGAGAAAGATCTAAACGTCGCGCTGAAATGGTATATGCGTGTGACATCAGAAAAGGGTCTTTGGGATGCAGTAGATTCCGGAATGTTTACGTCAGCGGATTATCACGTTTCTCTTAAAGGTGCGTTGAGAGTGTCTAAAGCATTGGAGGCTGATTCTGCTTTAAAACTTGAAGAAATCGAAGAAGATCGTCGCATCCACGTCGAATTTATGAAGTCGCTTGAAAAGGTTAATGACCTCTACACCTCTAAGCAATACGATAAGTTCCACGAATTGATAATGTCACTTTCCAAAGCCGACCTGTCGGGGATTCATCTAACACTTCTGGCAGACAAGCTATACTTAATGATTTTGGAAGGCAAGCAGGACGTAATTAGATCTAAGCTCTCAGGGGAGAGCCGTTCCAAGTTACCCTCATTCTTGGCTCAGCGTGATGTTGCGGCTGATATCATCGCTTTGTTGGAACGTGCTATCGAGAAGGAAGAGCCTGTTGCTTTTGCGGGCCTTGCACAGATGTATGTTGAAGGCATGGGAGTGCAACAAAGCTACACCAAAGCGGTTGAATTATTTCGCCAGGGTGTAATACATGGTGACGAAGTTGCGATGTTCGGACTTGGCAAGTGTTACTGGGAGGGTTCCGGAGTTGATATCGATAAGGCCGAAGCTTTGAAGCTTTTTTTGAGCTCAGCAGAGTCGGGAAACAGAGAAGCAATGTTTGAACTGGGGCAGATATATTCCAGAGGTGACGGCGTGGAGAAAGATGACGCAAAGGCCAAACAATGGTATGAAAAATCCGCTGATGCTGGCCACATACCGGCCAAAGCCGTTCTTCGAAACAGATTCAAATAGGTTCCGTTCTATCGCTGACTATTACTTGAGGAATCTGGAGGATTTGCGGGCATGCGTTAGGCAGTCGTTGTGTCAGAATTGTGGTGTGGACTTCCCCACGTTGAGCGGGCGCTAGCTTCCAGCGATTTTTCGGAACGTCCAGCCAATGCCGTCGATGGTGTAAAGAAAGACAGACCGATCGAGCCGTTTGAGGATCACCAACGCTCCATCAGGATCATCAACGACTTTCACACCCTCCAGACTGGCGTATTCGCCTGGGGCAATGCGGACATGGGGCACTCCAACCACGTCCGCCAGGATCATCACAATAAGTATGACGAGCATCACGCCGATGAATATTTTCTTCTTGCTTATTGCGTTGGGTATCTCATCATCTGCTTCAGATTTGGGTGCCTGCTTGTGGGTGATATCTTCAACATAGCCCCTGCTCACCTGTTGTTTACTTCCGTCCGGATGTCTGACCCACAGTGTTTCGCCCCGGAAACGCTGAATATTTGTTCCCGGTTCATAACCCATATCCATGACCATTTGGTCCACCGGGTTTCCCGGCCGCCTTGTGGCTTGCGTGGAATTCACCGGCGTGAGCTGCAACAGCTCGCCGGTTTCTGGATCGACGTAAACCTGTCCGGGCTGAACACCTTGCGGTAGTTGATTTGAAGTGTTGTCTGCTGCAGGCTCAACTCTCACCATTTCGTGTATGTTCGATTTTTTGGACATATCGACTGCTCCAGGCTTGTACGGCCGTCGGTTGTTCAAGAACGAAAGCTATTCTTCTTCAGCGTAGATTTTTGAAAACTCTTGATCCATATACGTCATTGCATCCGGAAAGACTTCATGGAATGCCCGCCCCTGATGTCGTGCTTCTTGTTCGGCGAGATCCACCAGCTTTGCCGGGTGATAGCCCACCGTGTTGACAAGGAAGTCGAAGCACCCCCAATGGGCACGCGACATCTTCACAACCACCTTGTGAGGTGGCTCGCCCAATGCTGGAAGTGAACGGGTTTCCTGCACTTCCCAATATGCTCTGTTTTGATCTGTTGATGCCATGTCAGTTCAACCCTAGCACGATTGTGTCTTCGGGCGCAAACTTTGAGACGTCTCTCACTCCAAGCCCCATTCATTTTTCGTCCGATCGTTGAATTGCTGTTTTGCCTGGTTCTTGCGACGAGCCAACCGCTTCTCCATGAAGTTGTTTTCTCGATCAATTTCCGCATTTTTTTGATTTGCAGAATGAGTCAATATTTCTGTTCGAATCGGCCCTGTTGGTGACAGTTCGTATTGAACCGTGGGCTTTGCACGATGTTTGTTGTTTTCCTGAATCTGAAATTTGCTCGAGGGGCCGTAGTGCGCACCATCGAGATGTGAGGTTGTTTCTGCCATCATTGTTTCTCCATGAGGTTTCGGGAATGCTGCATTGCCAATTGCATTGACTGAACAATCTTTTCCGCAACTAACTGCGTACGTGATGTGACGAGACGGATCGGTCTCAACCCTGTTATGACCATTACTTGTGCAAATTCATTTTCTTGACTCGGCCGCATAAGCTCGAGCCGCATCAAGAGACGCCACAGGCCGGTTTGATATTCTGGTCCAGTCGATCGAAAGCTGACTTCTCCGCCCGTGGATGCGTGTCGATACAACTTCAATGAACGAAGCCATCGGTGAATAATCACCGTGTCGCGGGTGAATGACACCTTGAACTTCGAGCCAAATATTGGAGAGATAATTAGACCTAGACTCGCCGCAATCCCATACCGCAGAAATCGTCTGGTCCAAATCATCACAATGCCGATACTCAGAAGATGCCAATCAAATGGATTAGTGCCGGTGTACCAGATTGCTTCACCTAATGCCGGAAAGTCTTCAGTGAAAACTTGTCGAAGCCACCATCGAAGATCCATCAGCATAAAAATCCATATACTGACGGGATTCCCCTGCCCCCAACGAGCGAAAATGCCTACCAACCAGGGCATAGCGGCCGCAGCCAACACAGAACTGATCAGCACGGTTACGATGACGAAGGCAATGCCACGCATAACGAGCCACTGACCAGGTGAAATACACCACCCTTTGACCCGTAGCATTCCAGGCTTCACACGCCGAACTTTCGGCCATTGATTCAGCGGGTTTGAGCTAGCGGTAAGCATGGGAACAATTTCCTGAATTGAGCGTGTTGATCGTAATACGCTCTCTGAATGATTAATGGTCCATGCTTTGCCGATAGGACAAGCTGGCGGCAATATGGATCGTCACGATTAAATGTGCGTGCCAGTTCTGGAACGCTCATCAACGGATGGCTATTGATGCTGTAGCTACTGCCTGTGGCGCCCTCTTTCACCGCGCCGTCATAAGACACCTCAGACTGGCTGGCGGATCGGACTTGTGTTTGGCCGAGTCGTTTTTCCAGAAATTCGAGGGTGGTTAGATCCGTATTGCCAAAAAAGCTTATGGCGCCACAGTTCGCTGCGAATGTTTCCCAGCTATCAGGGTACATTGCCTTAAGCTGCGACAAATCCTGAAGTACAGGACAGAGCTTTACTCCAAACCCAGCTACTTGACCCGCTGCCGCTTCAATGCGTTCCATCCGGCCGAGTGAAAAAAATTCATCCATAATCAATAAACACGGATAACGGCCGCTTTGATGTTGAAAGTCATGTCTGGCACTGTTGGCTTCAAAGGCTGCCAAGGCCAGATTGATAAACAATCGAAGCAAACCGGCGCAGGTGCGCATCTTCGTAGCTGGCAGCCCGATATACAGACTAGTGGGCGTTTCGTGAAATGTTCGTACATCTACCGCCCCATCGACCAATGAATTCCTGATTCTCGGAAATGTAAGGAAATGCAGGTGCCTTCTGAGAGTGGATAAGACTGATGCCCGTTCTCTTTCATGGCGGTCGTAAAACGCGATTGCTGCGGCCTGCACCGCTCCGCCGACAGCTTCGTTATCGCACATCTCTTTTTCAAGTGTCGACAGTTCGCCTTTTTCATTACCGCCATCTTCTACCGCTTCGATAAGCAGTTTGTGAACAGTCGGCAATGTTCGCCGTCCGTCATAAATTGGCGATGTCATAACATGCAGAATCACACCTTCAATGAACATCATTGCCGATTCATCCCAATGGGGTTCATTGCTGCGCGATTTCACAACCAACCCATCAGCAATCAACATGGCCAAATCGAGAAGGGAGTCATCATCATCACCCAAGCGGTATGACAGAGGGTTGCCAGATGCTCGATATGGATCACACGAAGGTCCAGCTGCACCAAAGGCATCATGAATCAACACGCGCTGATGCTTTGCTCGCAATGATGCGGTTTCCGTTGCCAAATCCATCTTTGGATCTATCACAATGACCGATCCCGGCCATGTAGCTAATAGGGGTAACAAAATTGACCTTCCCTTCCCTGCCCTAGAACCCGCTACGATCATAAAGTGACGGTCATCATGAATGCCAACCAAATGGCCGCCATGAGCTGCGAGTGTGCCATCTTTGATTTTCATTTCTCCGCCAACCAGGCCAAGAAACATTTTTCCTTCAGCGTTGCTCATATCAAAGGCTAAGTTATGGTCTGCGGCAATCATTTCAGCTGTTGGAAACGCTTCTTGAGCTGCTAATGCTGGAGCATTTGGATCTGCGCCACGTTTCAAAGTGGACAGCATTCCATTGTCCAACGCCATACGGCGTTTTCGTCGTCCAAACATCGTTGTATCTCCCGTAAAATTAGGATCAGCTGAGGTCTGTCAGCCACGACCAGGACGAAACGAAGATGATAAGCATCCATCCCAAATATGAGATGCTAAAAAGGATTGCGCCAAGCCATCCAATAAAACGCAACAAGCCTAATTTGATGGATTTTGCTTGTTCAGCGTATCCCTTTGGGAAAAATGCTCCGGCACAATAGCCTGTGATAAGCATGTAACCGATCGATATTCCCATAAAGGCAAAAGCTGCCGTGGCAGTTTCAGCCATTTGCGAGGTGATAATTATTTTGTTGGCGTACCATGCCGCTACCCCCAATAGATTGGCTGCGACAATGGCAATAATCCAACCTTTGGCGATTTGCCCATGTGAAAATTTGTGCGTGATCGCTGAAGGCGTCATAACGATAACGCCATGTGCTGTTGCTGCTTTTGCTTTTTTACGGGATTTCCTGACTTCTCCAACAATAAACCAAGTCAATACAATTCCAAGGCCGACATAGTGGATGGGTTCCATGGCGGTGGACCTTTCCTGGAAAGAGCATCGATAAAAAAAACAGCGTTTGGCGTACCGAAGAACCGAGGCACGCCAAACGCTATTCGTTAAGCGTTGTTCATCAGCAGTTACGAGGCAAAGAATGCGATGGCACCGATGATGGCGGCTACGATGAAAAGACCAATGAAGAAGTCACCGACTTTTTCAGAGAAAGTCTTATCACGGTAGATTTTTCCGACTTCACGATGTTTGCTGGAATCGAATTGAGAGGGAGCGCGGCTCATTGATCACTCCTTTAGGCGGTGGAAGGAAAAGTGAAAAGCTGCCCGCGTCTTTCGATCGACGCGGGCAGCAAAAGTTTGGATCTCTACTTGTTTTTCTTGATCTGATCCTGGTAAGCCGCTTCCGCAGCCTTGCGTACGGTGGCGGAAGCATTGGAGTAGGTGTTGCCGAGGGGTTTGTTTTGAGTAGCCAAACGACGTGCGTCTGCTGCTGCTGCGTCTGCTGCATTTCCCATGGTTTAGTTCCTTCATGAAAAGGGTATGAGGTGTGGGTGATGATGACGATTTACGCTGGCCAGCGTTCTACGATAAAGTGTAGGATTTTTATTGGGTGTGTCAATTCCCGGGAATGTATTTTGGTGAAAATTTTTTTATTACACAGGTCTTAAATCATCTTGTTTTGTAAAAGTTCCATTGAAATTCTCAACAATAGGTACAAGTTTAAATTCTGTGTTTATAAAACCACGTGTTACTGCATTCCCATTCTTCTTGGCTCTGAGTTGAATATAATCATTTCCACGTCGATCTTTATTTATCACCGGACTGCATAGATGTCCTTCTTTTGTTTCTAGACGATAGCCGAATACTTTGAGAAAGCGGTTCAGATTTTCAACAAAAGCGCGTAAGTCACTTGGGGGATTGTTCTGGGCTTCAACAATGCAATTCTCCCACCATTCCAGTTCGGCTTGGCTTATTGTGGGAAGCAGTTGATTCAATCGATCAGCAACTTCTTCGCCCACATCGGATGTGGGCGTATTAAATCTGTTTGTGACTGCTTCTGTCTTCGACTTCATCCTTCGAGAATTGCACAATTCCCGTTGTTTTTGCAAGACTTTTCTGTCTTCTTGTACTCGTTTGACTACAGCTTCCCACTTAAAGAGTTCTTTTTGTATCTCCTGTGCGAGTTCCTCATTTAAGTTGGATTGCTTTATTTTTTCTAATAACGTTGTTTTCAAAATTTGGCGTAAGCGATCATTTGTGACCCGAAAAAACGCTCCAACTGACACAACATGGCGAGGAAATTTGAATTCTTGAATATTTGCTTGGTGTAAAGCAGACATAAGGCCTATGGCAGGATTGATGAAATGTGTCATTTCCAGGCTGGTTTTTGGGGAATAGGATGAAGGTGGAACTTCAAAAACTTGGAAACGAAGATTTATTTCATTGTCTGGCTCTAAAACCGTTTCTGGGTGTTTGCGAATGAATGAACTTAAGCTATCCCAGGCAGCTGCAGGTGAATATTCATTGGGTGGTAGATCGCGATCAGGATCAGTGCCGCCAATTTCAAACCCTTTGACTTCTTCAAGAAGTCGCCATGCTTCTTGAGCATCGTCTCGTTTGTTTTGGGGTGTATTTTTCCGTTGGATGATTTTGTTAATTTTGCGTTCGAAGGCTCTTTGGATTCGGGAGCGTTCCCAACCCCAAGCATTGACCAGATCCCGGCGGTCATATTGATCTGCCTGAATCACACCAATTTTGGCTAAGGCTTGCCATAAATTGGTCCTGTCGTCCCAAAACTTCTTAAGAATTTTAATTAACTTTTCGGGAAGATCGGTGTTCTGCCAAGTTGCTGGGTTAGGCTGAATAATTTGTAGTTCGTTGTTCTCATCGTTCACAAAATCCATCTTCTGAGTCAATTGACCAGCAGAAAATTCGTCAGGTGATTGACGAGGATGTTGGGGAAAACGGTGGAGATTTAGTTCCTCAGTAACCTTAATATCAGGAACAGGCGCATCACGTTTGGCCGCTCGGTCGTTGGCTGGGGCAATAGAAATTGGCTTACGACGGGATAGAGACGCTAAGTCAGATGTTCTTACAGCTTTTTGTTTGCTTGTTTTCATGAGCCACTGTGGCCTCTTTAACCCCGAAGACATGTATAAATCTTGCGTTAAACGCTTCCCCGAATATCTGATTTGTTTAATTTTTGTGGCAGATTGGGTGAGTTTACGATGCCACAACATCTGCCCTGGTTCACAGTTCTTCCTTGCCTGGGCATCTGAATTTTTTCCTACATCCGTGCAGGATCAACACACAAGTGTACATCACGATTTGGATCAAATCCAATTAATTTGCTTCAAACTCATTGGTTGCTCGTTCAAAATGCAGACATCTTATTCGAGACTGGACTTCATCATATTTGCCGTGCCATTGTGCTTGGCACAATGACCTGGCTGTTCCTTTCAAATCTTCTGCCCATTGATGCAATCCTCGCATCTCTCTTTCCACTGCGCCAAGGGGCCGTGTCCTCGCAGAGCTGTGGTCCGCACCAAGTGACCCGGGCGCAGTGGGATGTGTGCTGCTGTTGGTTGGCATCGGTCAACAGAGATGAAAGGAATTAAAGCCATGTCACCGGAACACAAAAAAGCAGCAAGCAAGCCATCCGATACAGATTTTCGAGCGGTCCTGAGAAGCATTGCTCACACACGATCATCCATTGTCAGTGTGTTTTCGGATTTTTGTCGAATTGTGGCCTGTTCTCTGGCTGTGGGAACACGTGAAGATGAGTATTTTGACGCCATCAAAGGTTATTCGAAATCCGATCTGAACCAGTTCGCCAAGGCTTTGGGCTTACTCGTCCATGAAATGGAATCTAGGCCTTTTGAGGACGTTCTGGGCATGTTCTACACCGAGATCCACTCGGCGGTGACACGCAACGATCGCGGGGAATTTTACACCCCTCCTGCGATATCATCTCTCATGGCACGCCTGGCGTTTGATCCGGAGAAGATCAAGACTGATCAAACACCATTCAGCATTTCCGATCCGTGCTGCGGCAGCGGCGGGATCATCCTGTCCTGTGCCGAAGCGATTGCACCGCATGTTTACCTGATGCGGGCCACCCTTCAGGATATTTCACCCGTCGCGTGCGATATGGCATACATCAACACCACTTTATGGGGCATCCCGGCCGAGATTATCCTGGGTGACACGCTGAAACTTGAATGTCTCGATCGCTGGACCAACATTCATTGGCATCGCGTCGGTGAAGAACAACGACGAAAGTCACTTAAAATTTTGGATGCCATTCGTGATCTAACGCAGCCACACGCTGCACCAACCGAAGATGTTGAACCGCAGAACAAACCGCCACCGGCCGGACCTCATATTCAGTTGAAGCTGTTCTGAGTGGAAGTACGCAAGAGAATGGGTTCCAGGTCAGCGGGAAGATCCAGAATCCCAATATCGATCCTAGAAGCTGCGTTGCTTGCCCCCGTTTCCTGCCTGTTTCACCGTGACGCTAGTTTCGCGGAAGAACCGCTTCACTGCTTTTCCTGCAAGGCAGCTGCAGCATCCTTGGCATTAACAGCTTTGCGATACCAGTCCGTTGCCTTGGCTTGGTCTTGTTCAACACCTTCACCATTGGCGTACCGAACGCCCATGGTGAACATGGCCTGAGCGTCTCCCGCCTCAGCAGCTTTGCGGTACCAGTCCGTTGCCTTGACTTGGTCCTGCTCAACACCTTCACCATTGGCGTAAACCACGCCTAAGTTGTACATGGCGCGGACTTCGCCGGCTTCAGCAGCTTTGCGATACCAGTCCACTGCCTTGACCTGGTTCTGCTCAACACCTTCGCCTTTGCCATATTGAACGCCCAAGTTGTACATGGCGCGGGCGTGGCCGGCTTCAGCAGCTTTGCGATACCAGTCCACAGCCTTAGCCTGGTCCTGCTCAACACCTTTACCAACGTCGTACCGAACGCCCATGGTGAACATGGCGTCGGCGTCTCCCGCCTCAGCAGCTTTGCGATACCAGTCCGTTGCCTTGGCCT
>MDSW01126374.1_pt1 | contig 27365 bp, 24 predicted proteins | sample 811171 | NCBI WGS metagenome assembly MDSW01 (sample SAMN05326641, study PRJNA326480) | marine metagenome | isolation source: seawater | place: Atlantic Ocean: North West | collected 2012 | reverse complement strand
TGCCTGCCCTTATCGTTACGGTCAGGGCAGGTACATTTATTGTGTAAGGGTTGCTTATGCATCAACACGATCATTCACACCACAAAGATGAAAGCGCAAGCCGCATAGCAATGGCGTTCTTTCTTAATGTGGGCTTTACCATCATCGAATTCATCGGCGGCTGGCTCACCAACAGCACGGCTATCATGGCCGATGCGGTGCACGATCTGGGTGACAGTCTGTCCATTGGCAGCGCCTGGCTCCTGAACCGGCTGGGACGTAAATCCGCCGACACCGAATTCACCTATGGCTACCGGCGGTTGTCCCTGTTCGGCGCCCTGATCAACGGCCTGGTATTGATTGCCGGATCGCTGTGGGTATTAGGCGAAGCAATTCCCCGACTGGCCAATCCAGTGATGCCCGTCACCGAGGGCATGTTAGCGCTGGCGATTCTGGGCGTCACCGTCAACGGTATTGCTGCTTATCGTCTTAGCAAGGGAAATACGCTGAACGAAAAGGTATTGAACTGGCATTTATTGGAAGATGTGCTGGGGTGGGTGGCAGTGCTGATTATTTCAATCGTTTTGCAGTTTGCCGACTGGCCTATTCTCGACCCATTGTTATCGGTGGGGTTTACTCTCTTTATTCTGTTTAATGTGTGTCGGAATCTTTGGGTAACCTGCAAGCTTTTCTTTCAGGCTGTTCCAGATAAGGCGCTTCACGAAGAGATCCGGCGAACACTAATTGGCATTAATGGCATCAGCGGAATTCATCACCAGCACCTCTGGTCCCTGGATGGTGAACAGCATGTATTGACGGCCCATATCGTAGCGGATCACGAGGGAGTTTTTGGCCCTGACGAATACTGTGCCATCAAACAATCCATTGCTATGGCGCTCGAACAATACCCGCTGGCTCACACCACAATTGAAATCGAACTGCCCGAAGAAGCTTGCCGGGATCAACCCGTGCCCAGCCAAACGGATCAGCACTAACAAGAGAACTTCGTATGTCCATCCTCTACACGCTCGGTTTGTTTATCATCACAGCTATTGCGGAAATAGTCGGCTGCTACCTGCCATACCTCTGGCTGAAGAAATCGGCATCCGCATGGGTTCTGCTGCCGGCTGCGTTCAGCCTGGCGTTGTTTGCCTGGTTACTGTTGTGGGCAAACAAATAAGTCTGTAACTGGACAGTGCTGGAGCCCCGATTCTACCGTCGTCAGATATGCCTTACCGAAAATTATATTTGTAACTGAATGAACGATTTTCGCCTTAAATCACGCTACAGCCTGCATTCCACCGTTTTAGTTACAGACTTATTTGTTACGGTTACAAACATATTTGTTCAACTACAACTGTCTCTTCATCCAACCACCGCGGGCCGGGTTTATGCCGCCTATGGCGGCGTCTATGTTTCGACAGTCATGCTGTGGCTATGGGGTGTGGATGGGATTCGCCCGCACCTATGGGATTTTGTTGGCGTGGCCGTCACTCTGGTAGGGATGGGCATTATCATGTTCGCACCGAGATGATTTCGATCCTGTTTACTTTCCCTTTTTTGGAGATTCAGCGTTCAGCAGCAAACTCATTTTTTCCATCAGAATGACTGACGCGTTATTGTTGAACTGCTGTCCTTCCTCAATGTACTCCCAAACGGTAGCATCACTTTTCCAACCTCCTTGCTTTTTAATCAGTTCATAGTCCACGCGTTCCCGAGCCGCCGAGGTAGAGAGGCCGCGACGAAAACTGTGACTGCTCAGTTCGGGGACAAAATCGAACTGACAGGCTTTACCAAGGGTTTTGAGCACATCATTGATTGCCCCAGGATTCAATTGCCTGGCTTGAACCTGATCCCAGCGATTGACCGGCCGAAACAGCGGACCAATCGCTATATCAGCGGTATCCATCCATTGCTTTATTGCTCTGGCTGGACAACAGGTTGGATTCCCTGCAAAAGGCAGGGCTCGCACTAAGCCAGTAGCTTGCTGATCGGTCTTGGAACGGGGCAGCCGAATGATCAAGCCCTCAGGCTCCCACACCAGGTCCGTGACTTGTATTGCGAGCAACTCGCTGCGACGAAACGCCCCGAAGAAGCCCGTTAGCACCAGTGCGATATCCCGATACTTCTTCTTGCTATCTGGTAGTTGCTGGAGATGCTTTACCATCTGTGCGATGTGCTCCAGGCGCAGCGCCTTGGCTTTGCGTTTGGGTTGGCCGTGAGTGCGGCGGATGCCTTCCATCGTTTTGCGCACGAGAGGATCTTTTACTGGATCAGCGACTCCCTGGTAGTAGTGCCATTGGCCGATGGCCGTCAGGTGGAGATCCAGTGTCCGAGGGTTGAGAGATTCAGCTTTGATCAGTAGATAGCGCACGACAGTATCCCTGTCGGTAGGCAGTCGGCCACCCCATTTTTCGAATTGGCGAATGGCCGAGCGATACGCTTTGCGCGTGTTGTCAGAGGTGGCTGCCTGGAGATAGTGACGCAGCGCTTCGGATTCCCGATGGGCAATCTGATATGATCGCTCATTACGTAATGATAAGTCAGTGGTCAATTTGGGTGGTTTGCTGTGCATGAATCGAATTCCTATCGCGGTCGCTCAAAAGGCGGCTATGTACCGGCGTTACAAGTGAAAAAATTATGCCTGATTATCATAACCAACGATAATGTGCATTATCGTAGGTTAGTGAATTATTCTCAACCATACTTTTATAATCGTTATATTATGTTATATTACATATTACGTAAAACGGTATCAAATTCTCACAGGTAAAACCAATGGCCCGACCCGGTGTAACTTACTATGACATCAGTCGAGCTGCTGAAGCGGTCAAGGCGCGAGGCAGCGAGCCCACAATTGATCGCGTTCGAGAGCAACTCGGGACCGGTAGCAAAAGCACCATCGCGCCTTTATTGAAACAGTGGCGGAACAACGCAGAATTAAACATTGGGGAGTCTGATACAGGTTTGCCTGCGGATCTCATCAGTGCCGTAAAATCCTTGCGCGACCGCGTCCAGCAAGCATCAGAAGAAGCGATTGAGCTGGCGAAGCAGGACTATCAGTCCCGAGTCCAGACGCTCGAACGCACGCTTGCTGACACCCAAAAAGAGCTGTCTGAAGCCTTGGGTCGAGAACGAACCTTAAAGCAGCAAATCACTGATCTTGAAACTAATTCTCGTAAATTAAATGGTGAGCTTAACGGTTTGGAATCCCGCTTCGCGGTGACCGAGTCCGAACGTGATGCTTTACAAGCCCGTGTGCAGGAGCTTAAGGAAACGGTTTCTGAGCTAAAGGATGAAAATAGAGCGGTGCGCGATCATTTTGAGCATTATCAGCAGAGAACGGCAGAGGACCGCCAGCTTGAAAGAGACCAGTTTCAGTCTCAGGTGAGGCAGCTGCAGTCACAAGTAGAAAGTCTAACTAAGCAATTGGCACATTCTCAGGCTGAAAAGGAAAACTATAGAATTCGGTATGAGAGCGCTCAAAACCAGGCCGAGAAAGTCACTTATGAAAACCAGGAACTAAGACATACGCTTGATTCCTTCAGTTCCCAGATAAAAAAACTCGAATCGGACTGTGACAGCAAAAATAAAGAGATTGTCGAATTTGACCGAAATATCAGTCACTTAACGACTGAAGTGCAGAGTCTGAAAGAACAGTTAGCACGCAAAAGCGTGACTTTAGAGAGTGCCGAGGCAGACCTTCACGAGATTCGCGAATATGCAGATCGCCTTGAAGCTGAGAATAAAGGGATTGCTGAGGAAAAAGCGGTACTTCAGGGGCGCTTAGTGCAGCTGCAGGCCTCCCTCGGAGCTGGCAAATGACCCCATTGCACAACCTATAAACCAAATAGTCGGAGTGCTATACTGTTCATATATACAGTATAGTGTGGAGAGTTAGCTATGGCTACCAATAGTAAAATTGAATGGACAGAACAAACCTGGAATCCCGTCACAGGCTGCACCAAAGTGTCACCGGGGTGCAAGTATTGTTACGCTGAAGTCATGAGCAAGCGCCTACAAGCGATGGGGGTAAACGGCTATGAGCGCGGGTTCTCTACTATATCTCTGATGAGGGAGCGACTTGATCAACCTTTGCAGAGAAAAAAGCCCACTGTCTATTTCGTCAATTCAATGAGCGACTTATTCCATGAAAAAGTGCCCTTCGACTATATTGATGAAGTGATGGCGGTTATTGAGCAGGCTCCTCAACACGCTTTTCAAATTCTTACCAAAAGAGCTGAACGCATGAGGGAGTATTTTGATACGAGACGAGCACCTGATAATGCTTGGCTAGGCGTTTCAGTTGAGGACAAACAATACGGGAAACCGCGGATAGCTCAGCTGCAGCGGATTAGAGCTAAGACCCGGTTTCTTTCGATCGAACCGCTTTTGGAAGATGTAGGGAGAATTAGTCTACGAGGTATTCACTGGGTTATAGTTGGCGGCGAGTCAGGTATCAAAGCTAGGCCCATGGAAGAATCTTGGGTTCTCAAAATAAAATCACAATGCGAACGCGCTGGAACCGATTTTTTCTTCAAGCAGTGGGGCGCCTGGGGTGAGGATGGGATCAAAAGATCAAAACAAGCAAACGGAAGAACTCTGCAAGGCAAAACCTGGAATCAAATACCTGCGATAGCTGTATAAGTTCAATAATAACAAAAGGAAAACAGCGTGCCCAAAAAGAAAAAGGAAAAATATACATGGGCTATCGGTAAACCGCTACCCAATTTAGACGAACATAGCCAGGCGAAGCACCGTATTATTTCGGACTATATTCAACGCTATGTTGAAGTGTATATGAGCAACACTTCGATTGAAGGTTTGAGACTATCAATTGTTGATGGCTTTTCCGGTGGAGGAAAATACAGGGATATTTTAACCAATGAAACTGTTGATGGCTCACCGTTTGTCATTCTAAATGCAATTAAAGAGGTCGAGGAGCGCATTAATAAAGATCGCATTAAGCGACGCTCGATAGATGCTCACTACTTTTTTATTGATTGTATCAAACAACATACTGAATTTTTGAAAAATGAAATTCAGCAGTCGGCCTTCAAAAAGGAGCTCGACGAAAACATATTCTTGCACACCGATATCTTTGCCCGCGCTGCACCCGCCGTAATTGACAAAATCCATAAAAGAAATAAAGCCCAGAGATGCCTCTTTATACTTGACCAGTATGCCTATAAAGATGTTCCTTTTAACACAGTACATTACATATTGGAAAAATTAAAAGGCAGTGAAGTAATTTTGACGTTTAATGTAAACGCTCTTATGAATTACTTTTCAGAATTCGATGCCAATCGAAAAGCATTGGAGAACATTCACCTTGATCAATACATAGATTGGAAGCGCGTAGCTGCTCTAAAGGAAGCCGGAAAAGGCAGGGCGGCTGTTCAGGAGCAGCTCGCAAATGCAATTTATAGAGCGTCAGGGGCAAAGCATATTACGCTTTTTTTCGTGACGCCAAAAAGCGGACTCACATACTGGCTTGTCCATCTATCTAAGGTCTACAGGGCACGCGACGTTATGATGTCGCTACACTGGAAGCATTCAAACTCGTCTTTTTCACACCACATGGCAGAGGGAATTTTTTCACTCGGGTATACAGCGACGGAAACGCCCGGTCAGAGTAGTTTCGACTTGGTTACCGAGTTTGATTTTAGTACCGATGCCGAAACAAGGTGTATTAGGCGTTTATCCGAAGATATACCGCGGCACATTTTCAATTTGAATGAACCAATTCCTTTCTCTTTTTTGGTTGATCAAATTGGTAGCTACACTCCTGCCGCCGAAAATCAGATACGAAAAGCACTTACTAGCGGCCTAAAGAACAAAGAGCTAAAAATATTGAGCTCATCAGGAAAATACCTTAACTCTGCCAATCAAGCAAAAGCAGGGGACCTGATCTCTTACAATCAAAAATCAATTTTTGTTCTTTAGAAGGATGAAAAGATGAAAGGCGAAAAATTCTTTGATGAAACCCGAGAACAGTCGTTGGTTAAAGCAACCATAGTAGAAAAATACTTTGGGGCTTGGTCGCAGATTATTACCGGAGCACAAAAGCGCTACCAACAACATGCTCAGAAGATAGGTTATGTTGACTTGTTTGCAGGCCCAGGCCGATACAAAGATGGCGCCATATCAACTCCTCTACGAGTTTTAAACACCGCATTACAGAATGAGCAATTACATGATCGCCTCGTCACAATATTCAATGACAAAGACGAAAATCATGCAAGAACATTGTCGGAAGCAATTGAGGATTTAGAACAAATCAAGCTGTTAAAGCATGCCCCTCAGATTTGGAATGAAGAAGTAGGGGACAATATTGCACTCCAGTTCGAGAAGATGAGCGTCATACCGGTACTCGCTTTCATCGACCCCTGGGGATACAAAGGGTTATCACTCAGACTTGTGAATGCTTTTTTAAAAGATTGGGGCTGTGACTGCCTTTTTTTCTTCAACTACGCTCGAATTAACGCGGGTCTTTCGAATCCAAAAGTTCGAAGTCACATGGATGCGTTGTTCGAATCGCATACACAAACTTTAATTGATCAAATTACAGGTTTGCCCCCTGACGAACGAGAAGCACAGATTGTTGAAGGCATTGCGAATGCGCTAAAAACCTACGGACACCGCTATGTTTTACCATTTTGTTTTAAAAACGAAAGTGGCAAGAGGACAACACATCACCTCATATTTGTGACAAAACACTTTAAAGGATATGAAGTAATGAAGGAAATCATGGCAAAAGAAAGTTCTAGCGACCACCAGGGAGTAGCGTCGTTTCAGTACATGCCTGCAGCAAGCCTTTCACAGGGACTACTTTTTGAGCTTAATCGACCATTGGATTCACTGAAAGATCTGCTGTTGTTGGACTTTGCTGGCCAGTCCTTAACGATGATAGATATTTACCGTCAACACAGTATTGATAAGCCATTTTTAAATAAACATTATAAGACCGTGTTAAAGGAGATGGAGGGAGAAGGTTTGATAACAACAAGAGGAAGGAAATCGAAAAGAGGCTTTGCGGACAATATTTTATGCGTGTTCCCCGGAGTTTAGCTTACTCATTGACGCTGACAGCCTGATTGAAAACTATTTTGAAACCAACCTGTTAGTTAACTAAGCGTTCCCGATCAATTCATTGATAATGGTCATATTTAATCCTTCAATTAGAGGCTTCCGGACGCGGAGGCCAAAAATTGACAAGGGTAGCTATACCCATATGTAATACGCATATCAATTTCACATACGCTTTAGTATTCGACATAGCTTATCAAAGCGGTTAAACTAAAGGTATCCAACATCATTGGTACTTCGTATGGCCACCAACAATCCCAAGCCAGTAGCCTTATTTCCAGCTTACTCAGAACTCAAGTTACTAGATTTCAATGAATACAAAGACCTCAAACAGTTTTTGGACTCTGGAGAAACTTGGTGGCTGAATCACTGGAACTGGGGTCGAGAATTCCTCAGTTATATCGGCCGAAACAAATCCGAACACACATTCACACGGTTCAGGAACGAAACCGAGCGATTCTTGTTGTGGGTTTTTCTATTCAAAACCAAGCCAATGGAGCAACTGCGCAAGGCTGATATTCTGGAATACGCGGACTTTTGTTGGCAGCCGCCAGTTTCCTGGATCTGCACGGCGAACCATGAAAAGTTTGTTTTCCATAGCGGGCATTACACGCAGAATAAGTTATGGGCACCATTCAAGCTACAGCAGCCCAAGGAAGCCGCTGAAGACCAGGTTCTTGATAAAAAGAAATACAAACCATCCCAGCAAACACTTGCGGCTATGTTCACGGCCGTGATCGCGTTCTACAAATATTTAATGAACGAAGAGCATCTATACGGCAACCCAGCGCAAATCGCCAAACCTGATTGCCGTCATTTCATCAAAGACGCTCAGGTTAAGGAAATTCGGCGTTTATCAGAATCTCAGTGGCAATACGTCTTTAATGTCGCGCTTGAGCTTGCAAACCAAGACAGAATTTACGAACGCAGCCTGTTTGTCATTACCGCTTTGAAAACGCTGTTTTTACGTATTTCGGAGCTCTCTGAACGCCCAAACTGGACGCCCGTGATGAGCCATTTTTGGCAGGATTCTGACGGTAACTGGTGGCTGAAGATATTTGGCAAAGGTCGAAAACTTCGAGACATCACAGTACCGAACAGCTTCATCGATTATCTCAAACGATACCGTCAATTTCGCGGTTTAAGCCCCCTACCATCTTCAGGTGAAAATCATCCTATTGTCGAAAAAATCCGTGGTCAAGGTGGGATGACCTCCAGGCAGCTTATTCGAATCGTTCAACAAGTTTTTGATTTGGCCTACGATAAAATGAAGGAAGCCGAAGGCGAAGATAATGCGCGCAAGCTGCGAGAAGCCTCTTCCCATTGGCTGAGACACACCGGCGCGAGTATGGAAGTTGAACGTGGCCGCGCACTGAAGGATCTGTCCGAAGACCTGGGGCATTCAAGTATGGCGACCACTGATACCATTTATGTGCAAACAGAGAATCGTGTTCGAGCTGAAAGCGGGAAAAATAGAAAAGTGAATTAGTGACTTGCTGCTCTCAAGCTCTGTAGGCTATTTGCTCTTATTGCTGGCCACCTCGGGCGCTTCGCAGATTCCATTACATGTTTTTCGACAGGAGGAACTCATGTCCGGTCGCTGGGCATGATATTCAATTCAGTCCGACAATTGGTTGTTCCTGGAGATTCGGGTAAAGATTACCACACTACTATCTAAGTGGTTGTATTTTCAGATGTTTTCCCTTACCCAAAGGTTCCAGCTTGAGTTTGTTCACGGCATCGAAGCCTATTAACTAATGTTCTTTATCCAAGGTCACGCAGCCTATAGATCGCTTGTTTGTATATGATTCATTTTACTTTGCGGCCCTTGCCGCTATTGGCTCTATTTTTATGCTCTGTTTGAACATAGATAGTATCTGTTGTGGACATGCTTGCGTGGCCTAAGTCCTCAGACAAATCTTTCAATGCGCGTCCTCTTTCGATCTCCATACTTGCCCCTGTATGGCGAAGCCAATGAGTCGACGCTTCCTTAAGTTTCTGGGCTTTTTTAGGGCCAACTGATGTTTTCATTTGAATGTACGCTTGCTCGAACACTTCCTGAATAAGCCGTGATAGATGCCTAGAAGACATACTGCCTTGCCCACGAAGCTTCTCTATTAATGGAGACTGCTCATTTGTCGTTGGTAGGGTCTCCAACAATATAGGGAGGGTTTTATTACCCTTTTAGTCTTAACATGTTGATACTATTAGATATCTTTAACACGTTTTTCTCGACCTGAAGCATGCCTTTCCCTTAAATCTGAGTCGATATATCGATCAGTTGTGGCCATACTGGCATGACCAGCATCATCGCGCACGTGTTCTCTTGGACGAGATTTCACATCTTCTGATATACCGGTGTGCCTTAACCAGTGAACAGTCGCTGATCGCAGCTCGGCCGCATCATCTCCCAAGCCATCAGCTTTCATTTGCTCATAGGCTGCGTCGAAGCAATCTTGTACTAGTCGTCTTATCTGGCGCGTACTGGTTACAGGCCCAGCTCCTTTTAACTTAGGAATCATTGGTGTTTGCTCGCCAACGGCTGGATACGTGGAAAGCCCCTGATATTTACGATAACGCTTTAAAGCACTTAGCATATCATTGCAAACGGTAACGGTTCGGCTTTTGTTTCCTTTGCCAGTAACATGCAGCCACCAGTTGTTATCGTGATCCTTTTTGAAATCTCCCATGACTGGGTTTGATCGTTCATCGGCCACTAACTCAGATATTCGTAAATACATTGCAAACAAGCAATTCATAACAAACAATGACCGCTCATATTGCTCTGGATCTTCATCTGCCAGTCGCTCAACGACTTCGAGAACATAATCCCACTGAATATTACTGATACGCCTTACAACCGGCTTTGTCTGTTCTTTACGTATGAATTTACTTTTCTGCTTTATAAGAGCTACAGGGTTCGAATCTACTAGGTTCTCTTGTATCAAGTGATCGTAGAACGAGGATACCGCGGTAAAAGTGGCTTTGATAGACGATTGAGATGGACAAAAGGATTTGGGATCTGGAACGACACCTTTCTTCGAGTCTGTTTTTGATACCGTAACAACATAAGGCCTCCAACCTGTATTAACAATGCGAGTACCATCCTTCGACTTAAATCGAGCGACGTTCTTGATTCCGATCCATGCCTTAGGTGGATTAAAACAAAACTTTATGAACTCTTCGATATGTTCACGTTTTAACGCTAATACCGATGTTTCATTAATGTGCCAGCTCCATTGCAGTAACCGTTCAATCTCGCGACGATAGCTATTAAAGGTTGCCGTGCTGCCATTGTAGCTGTACAGAAATTTCAGCGCGTATTCCAAGTCAACATCGGTGCCTGATACCGGCGCTACCAAATATACAGCTGAATTGAATGACTGTCGTTTGAAGGGATTCCCGATGAATTCTAGGTTATCAATAATGGGTGTTGGTGCTTTGCGTTTAGGGTTCATAATCCAGGCATGAATAAAGAGAATTGCCTAAATTATAGCTGGTTTAAACTCAATATCAATATGTCCGATATTGCCGAATATCGGACTTATTGAGGAGTGACTGTATTATCTGTTGCTTATCATCATTACAATGAATAAAGCCCGAAGCTTAAATCGCTTTGAGCTTGGACAGGTTTGAGCTAACTCTCGCTATGAGCATGTCTTTCTCTTCCATGCACCCAGTGATATGAAACCGGCAGTACAAGTAGCGTTAGTAACGTAGAAGAGATAATTCCACCGATAACAACCGTTGCTAATGGCCTCTGTACTTCTGCACCAGTACCGGTATTCAACGCCATTGGAACAAATCCCAGACTTGCGACCAACGCAGTCATTAGAACTGGTCGCAAACGCGTTAGCGCTCCTTCTATCACTGAAGTCAAAAGCTCACCTTTTTCGTGCCAAAGCGCGCGGATAAAGGAAACCATCACTAACCCATTCAATACAGCAACGCCTGACAGGGCAATGAACCCAACACCTGCTGATATCGACAACGGCATGTCTCTAAAATACAGTGATAACACCCCACCGGTGAGCGCAAGCGGTACACCGCTAAAGATAATGAGCGCATCTTTCAGTGACGCAAACGCCATCACTAACAGTCCTAAAATAACCAACAGCGTGATGGGCACTACTATTGAGAGGCGCTTGCTTGCTGATTCGAGTTGTTCAAAGGTGCCTCCATAATCCAGCCAATAGCCAGCAGGTAGCTTTACTTCGCTTTTAATTTTCGATTTAAGTTCTTCAACAAAGCCCCCTAAATCCCGCCCCCTAACATTAGCGGTTACAACGACCCGGCGCTTTCCATTTTCGCGACTGATCTGCGCTGGTGCAGGCGCTATATCAAGTGTCGCGATTTCTTGTAATGGCACATAATCACCATTCTGTAAGGGAACGGGCAAAAACGCGAGTTTCTCAACGTCTCTTCTAAGTGTCTCCGGAAGACGAACGACTAACTCGAAACGACGATCACCTTCGTAAAGAATTCCAGCGGATTCACCGCCAATCGCCGCAGACACCCAATCCTGTAATTCAACAACATTGAGGCCATAGCGACCAAGAGCGACTCTGTTTGGAATAACCGATAGCGTGGGTAGGCCTGTCACCTGCTCTACTCTGGCATCAGCAGCGCCACGCACTGTCTGAACTGAATTGAGAATATCGTTTGCAGTCAGCACTAGCTGATCTAAGTCGTCACCAAATACTTTAATACCGACATCCGCTCTCACCCCGGAGATAAGCTCGTTAAAACGCATTTGAATTGGTTGAGTGAACTCATAATTGTTTCCAGGTAGCTGTTCTAATGACTCCTCTAATTCGCTGACCAGTTCTGCTTTGGACTTTTCCGGGTTAGGCCATTCGTTACGAGGTTTCAGAATCACAAAATTATCGGCGACATTTGGTGGCATTGGATCTGTTGCGACTTCAGCGGTGCCAATACGTGCAAACACTTTATCCACTTCTGGAAAAGCTTTGATACGTTGCTCCAGTATCTCCTGCATTTCGACAGCTTGCTCCAGGCCAGTACCCGGTATCCGCATGGCGTGCAGCGCAATATCACCCTCGTTAAGCTGTGGAATAAATTCAGAGCCCAATGTGGTAGCTAACCAACCGCTGTAAATAACCAGCGAGGTAGCAAGCCCAACGACAAGCCAGCGAAGCTTAAGCGAAAGTAATAGAATCGGCTTGTAGATACGTTTAGTGCCACTGATGACTATGCTTTCTTTTTCACTGATTTTTCCGCGTAAAAAGATAGCCACGGCAGCCGGCACTAATGTCAGTGACAGTAACATGGCAGATAGTAATGCCATAACAACGGTCGCCGCCATTGGATGAAACATTTTTCCTTCTACACCCGTTAGCGAAAAGATGGGAATATAAACAACGGTAATAATAGCCACGCCAAATAAGCTGGGACGAATGACTTCGGAAGTTGCTTCGTAGACAGTTTGCAGCCGCTCTTTTAGCGATTGGACTTTGCCACCATGCTGAGCTTCGGCTAATCGTCTAACCGCATTTTCAACGATAATCACCGCACCATCGACAATTAATCCGAAATCCAACGCGCCCAGGCTCATTAAATTTGCTGAAACCCCGGCTTTCACCATTCCTGTTATGGTCATTAACATAGAGAGCGGTATAACGGCTGCCGTAATAAATGCAGCCCTAAGATTCCCCAAGAGCAGAAACAGGACCACCACAACGAGCAAAGCACCTTCGAGCAAGTTCTTGCTAACCGTTGCGATGGCTTTATCTACCAGCGTGGTTCGATCATAGACAGGTTCGGCAACCACTCCTTTGGGTAGTGACGCTTGAATCTCTACCAGCTTTTCAGCGACATCCTGAGCAACGTTTCTTGAATTTTCCCCAATCAGCATCATGGCGGTACCAAGCACAGTTTCTACGCCATTTTGAGTTGCTGCACCAGTACGCAATTCCTTTCCAATCGCGATCTCTGCAACATCACGAATTTTAATTGGCACATTGTCATGCTCAGTAATGATGACATTTCCGACATCATCGGAACCGCTAAGTTGGCCTGGTGATCGCACTAATAATTGCTGACCATTACGCTCAATATATCCGGCGCCACGGTTATCATTATTCGCTTGAAGTGCCTCAACGAGATCTTCAACACTTACCTTGTAGTACAGTAATTTTTTTGGATCGGGTAGTACGTGATATTGCTTGTTGTAACCCCCGATACTATTGACTTCTATGATCCCTTTTACTTGTGCAAGCTGAGGCTTAATAATCCAATCCTGGATTTCACGTAATGCAGTGGCATCAAAGGAAGCTCCATTCTTCTGCACCGCCCCACTCTCCGCTCTTACGGTGTACATGTAAATCTCGCCGAGCCCCGTTGAAATTGGGCCCATTTCAGGTTCTGTACCCGGAGGTAAAACACTTTGAATAGCACCCAGGCGTGTGTTAATCAGGTTTCGTGCGAAATAAATATCCGTGCCCTCCTCAAAAACGACAGTCACTTGCGATAGCCCATAACGGGATAGGGAACGAGTGTAAGAAAGGTTAGGTAATCCATAGAGTGCTGTTTCTACCGGATAGGTAATCCGCTGCTCCGCCTCTAAGGGCGAATAGCCCGGTGCAGCTGTATTGATTTGGACTTGTACATTAGTGATATCCGGTACAGCATCAATCGGTAGTTGCTGATAACTCCAGGCACCAACACCAATGATGACCAATATAAAGCTTAAAATTAAATAGCGCCGTTCAATGGAAAGGCGCAACATAGATTCGATCATGATGTGCCTCTTAGTGTTCGTGTTCTGCTTCAGATTTTTCGATATCAGCTTTAATTAAATAGCTGTTCTTTGTAACGTATAGTTGACCTGTTAATAAACCAGAAAGCACCTCAATATATTGCTCATCACTGTCACCTGTTACTAACGGAGTGAACCGGTATTCATCACCTTGTTTTACAAATACACCTTGCTCTTCATCGAGTGTTTGCAGGCCTGTTTTTTCAACGGCTAACTCCACCGTAAACTCTTTGGTAATAATCCTGGCTTCTACTAAGGCACCTGGAGATAAACCTAGCGTTACATTGTCAATTTTTACTCTCGCTATTTGATAGGGTTTGTCTAAAACCGGAATGATATGTGCTATAACGGCGCTGACCATTTTATCATTGACGATAACCTCAACGGGTTGACCGGCTGAGACAAAATTCTTCTGTGTCGGATATATTCTTAATTCTGCCCAGAGAGTATCAAAATTTGCGATAGAAAAAAGAATCTGATTTTGGGTCACTTCTCCCTTATTTGCATGTCTTTGTATAACGATTCCGCTGATCGGCGCTTTAATGGCGTAAGTTTTTAAGCTTTCATTTGACTCCACGCTGGCGAGAAGAGCGCCTTGCTTGATCCTATCTCCAATTGAATATTTCACCGACTTTATTAGACCGGAATAACGAGCACGAACGTGACTTAGCTGCTCTGGAGCAGTCGTTAAATTTCCATAGCTTAATATACTTTGGTGTAGTGTTTGTGTTGCAGCTTTCGAGGTTTCAATACCTGTTTTAATGGCGATTAAATCGCTAATGCGTGATGCCTTCTCCTCGACATGGCCATGTTCATCTTCATCTTCGTGGCCATCTTCATCTTCGTGGCCATCTTCATCTTCGTGGCCATCTTCATCCTCGTGGTCATGCTCACTTTCATCTTCGTGGTGCGGTTGATCATCATCATGATCATCTGGATGATCCTTTTGTTTCTCATCGTGATGATCGTGAGCAGTGTGATCTTCATGGTGGTCTGAAGACGTAAATCCAGTGCTCTGGAAAACTAACCCCACCACCGTCATTATAATAAATACATATACTTTCACGTTTAAACTCCTAATTAGTAAACCAGCAAGTGATGAGCCCGAATTTAATCGGTTAATGGTTCTGCGGTTAGTTGTTCGATCAATGCCTGGTTTATCAAGGTCGCGCTGGCAGCATCTATCAATTGCTGTTTAGCGCCGAGTAATTCTTGTTGCGCAGCTATCCAATCCTGGTATTTAAGTCGCCCTCGGTCATAAGCATCCTTTGTGAGTGAGAGTGCTTTAGCAAGGCTTGGAATAACTTCCTTTTTTAGCCGTCGATAAGTGTCGATAAATTGCAATCGCTGGGAATAAGCGGAAAACAATTGATTATGTAACGTCACTAGATTTTCGTTACGCCTAAAGTCAGCTTGTTCTCGCGCGTTCAAGATTGCATTAACATTGCTGCGATTTCGATTGTCAGAATATAGAGGCATCGAAAAGCTGAGAAATCTTCCTCTGAAAACCGGCAACTTCCAAAATCTCAGTCACAAGTGCTAATTCGAACCTCACTTCGCATAATGCAGCTAGGTAAACTAACTCAGTTTTTAGTGGACAGTAAATCTCGAGCAACCAACGCTACATCCCCACTCGATCTTTCTCAGCGCATGTCCGCTTCGAGTGTATAAAAGCACTATCAAGGTCAACTAATAAAACGCATCAAAAAGTAACACCCGAACTTGCTACCCACTTGCAAAAGGATAATCAATATAAAAACGCAATTGTTAGAAGCTAGCCTTGCGTTACAACAATCACTTAGGGCTCCGGGTAATTGGCCATACAGTAGTTTACTGATGATAGTTACAGTTTTTGAAGAAGGATCACCAGTAAGCATTACTTATAGTACTACTATGGGTATTGTCGTTTTTGCTACTGAGTGTGATTCATAGAGATCATTTTGTGTGGTCTTATGAACAAAGAAATTCGTAAAAGATTAGAGTGGATTTAGCTCTACGAAGAAACAGCAAAATGTAGGCCTAGTATGTCGCCGTTTTGGTATTTATAGGCCCACTCTACGTAAATGGAACGACGCTGTGAAGAGCACGGACTTGATAGGCTTAACGACGCTCTAACAAAAGTGGATTATTGATAGCAAGTTACGTAGTGCTGGATAAGCTTGTACACACTTTGGGTCAAGCGGACACAACTTTGGAGAGGAAAAGCTATGTTAATGAATATCATTGAGCAAACGTTGGTGAGTTGGCCAGGTCGTGGTTTGTTGCAGCACCATATCCACAGAAACTACTGGCATCAGAAAACAGATCTTGTATGACTGATAAGTAGCTATTGTCTAGAATGAACCCTTCAAGATTAATCCAGCGATTATCAAAATACACTTCAACCCAGCTATGGATAATGTATTCGGGCGCTAGCCAAAAAAGATAGTTCGGAATTGCCCCTTTTTGTAGACTGCGCTCGATTGTAAATCCGTGAAATCGACAAGGAATGTCCATTGCTCTTAGCAAAGCCATCAATAAATTGCCTTTGGTGTTACATTGACCGTAGCCATCTTTAAGTACTTCGCTTGCACTAATTGCGTCGCTTTTGTTGTAGCCAAACTGAATGTCGTCTTTCACAAATTGATAGGCAATACCTATCTTTTCGTATTCATTTAAATGCTTGCTGTCGAATTGAGAAACCAGCTTCTGTATGGCTGGGTCTGAGAAATCTAAAATGTTCGTTTCCGCTAAGTATTGCTTCATTGCTTTAACCCTCCAGCTATTACACAAATTCTTAAGTTGATATCCAAATGATAAGTATGGAGTCAACTCCAGGGTCAAGCATTAAATACGTAAAGTTTTGGATTCCCTTCTACCCGCTTGACTCTATAGCCGGTATAGAGTTTAGAATTGCGATTAGTTATCATTAGCACTTAAGTGGTTGGGCACTCTGCATGCGCAAAAATCAGTTATCCCCCTTAGTTTCCGCTTGGCATATCCGGTCTGCCGCATCAGCAATTCTTCTTATTACGCTGGCTGTTCATTTGCCTATGAAAGCATTTGCGTTAGACAGCGCTTCGCAGCTTAGGCAGTTAGCGCAGCTTGCTGAGTATATTGGCGTTGATTATTCAGAAGCTGTTTTACAAGGCCAAGTGATTAATCAGAATGAATACCAAGAGATGCTAGAGTTCTCCCAGCTCATCGTCGAAAAAAGTAAGGTCGCCAACCTTGGCGAAATAGAAACAGGACAACTGGAATCGCTGGCGAGCGCATTACTGATCGCCGTTAGAGCCAAGGAGGATGTCGAAAAAATTCGCGATACAACCGCTAGTCTACGTGACGTATTGCTGAGTCTTATGCCCCCATCGTCTTTACCGGACAGTCTGCTCCCAAAAGAAACGATAGCACTTTTATTCGAACGTCACTGCGCATCTTGCCATGGAGCCACCGGAGCTGGAAATGGATTGCTAGCGGAGAACCTTGATCCCGCTCCAACCGACTTTACGGATAAGCCAAGGGCACAAAACCGTTCGATATTAGGGCTGTATGATGCAATCAGCAGGGGCATTGATGATACGGCGATGCCACCTTTTCAACACTTAACAGAAAAAGAAAGATGGTCATTAGCTTTTTACGTAGGCGCTATCGCCTTTCAATCAAACCCAACACCAGCGTTGCAACCGAGTGAAACGATAACGTTACAGCAATTAGTCAACCATAATCCCTTACAACTAACATCCGGGCTATCACTCAATGAGCAGCAAGCGATAGAGTGGCTTAGAGGAAATCCAGCTAACCTTTTTAACAAAGATCAAAGCCCCTTGACGATCACTAGGGCTCACATAATTTCAGCTCAGTTTGCCTATCAACAAGGTGACCATCTTGGCGCTAGTGAGCTTGCCATTAGCGCCTATTTGGATGGCTTCGAGATGATCGAAAATAGCCTCGACACTCAAGACAAAGAACTACGCCAAAAGATCGAAGCGAATATGATGAGCCTGCGTAACCTAGTAAAACGCGAGGATTCTGCGGCTGAACTAGATGCGCTAATGAGCGAAACGCTAAGCATGTTAGATGATGCCGAACAATTGCTGTCTAACTCCGCTTTGTCAGGTGCGACTCTGTTTTCAGCGAGTTTAGTGATTCTGCTAAGAGAAGGTATTGAGGCGTTACTCGTTGTCATCGCTTTAATGACAGTATTGATACGCACGAAACGACAAGACGCGCTCAAATACATTCATCTAGGTTGGATTAGTGCTTTGTTCGCAGGGGTTGCGACCTGGGCCATTGCACAAAGCCTTATCAGCATTAGTGGCGCCAGCCGAGAAATCATGGAGGGCGTTGCAGCACTGTTGGCTGCCTTGGTATTACTTTACGTTGGAGTCTGGATGCACAGCAAGACTCATGCAGCACAATGGCAAGCTTATATTCAACGGCATATTAACGCGAAACTAAACGCTGGCACGCTATGGGGCCTAACAGCCTTGGCCTTCGTGGCAGTCTATAGAGAAGTCTTTGAAACGGTTTTATTTTATCAATCATTGTTAACGCAAACGCTATCGAGCCAGCATTCTTATGTGGCGAGCGGATTCGTTATTGGAGTAGTTCTGCTAACCGTACTGGCTTGGGGTATGGTTCGATACTCTATTCAGTTACCGATTACTAAGTTTTTTTCTATCACCACGTATCTGATGCTCGCGTTGGCATTTGTACTAATGGGTAAAGCCGTATCCGCATTGCAAGAGGCGGCTCTAATCAGCATGACGCCATTGCCCGTTAATTTTGAGATAGATTGGATCGGTGTTAAATCGACTTGGCAAGGTGTTGTTGCGCAAACAATGGTGGTGTTAGCTTTTATGGTTTTAATGAAAATCAACGGACATCAAAACGGTAAAACGCTTTCAGCGAAGGATACTGACCTACTAAACACCGACAGTGATAAAACTAAGATCGTTGATTAGATAATAAGCCTTGCAATATGCCGCACTGCTCAACGGTTCGTTCCGGTGAGCAGCGATGGCGAAGCGATATTAGTTGCTGATGTAGCTGAGTTAACTCCTCGATTCGTGTTTCAACTTGGCTAATATGTGCATCCATCATCGAATTGACTTCATCGCATTGCGCATCCGGTGAACGCTTTAATGCAATTAACTGCCGGATCTCTGACAAGCTAAGATCCAGATTGCGACAGAGCTTGATAAACAAAAGTTGTTCGACGGAAGATTCATCGTATAGACGAAAATTCCCTTCACTACGTTGAGTTGAACTTAATAATTTTTCTCGTTCGTAATAACGGATCGTTTGTATTGAGCAATCAGTTCTTTTAGACAATTCGCCAATTTTCATATCAACAGGTTCCGAGGCTTGACTCTATAGTAACTATAGAGTCTAAACTGGAATTAATATACTCAACAAGAGCTTTTTATGACTGAATCATGCAGTAGTTGCTGCCAAGGCGACACACAAACTTCAAAGTCCCAGCCCTTTGATGAACGAACAATTGGCGGCAGTGGTTTCGTAAGCGAGTTTCGCGTTCCTAAAATGGACTGCCCTTCTGAAGAAGGAATGATTCGAATGGCGTTAGACGGTGTAGAACCCAAAGTTGCGCTGGAGTTCGATACACCTAATCGTAAAGTTCGCGTCTACCATGGTGACAATGCCCGCCTCGTAGAGCAAAAAATGAAATCGGTCGGACTTGGAGCAACGTTAGAAAGCTCACAACCCGTTTCAGCTGATCAACTGACCCAGGCGACTCAAAGTGCTCACCAAGAAGAGAAAAAGGAAGCCATTATTCTCAAATGGCTACTCACCATTAACGCGGTTATGTTCTGCATTGAAATTACAGTTGGCTGGTGGGCTCAGTCAACGGGTTTGATAGCCGACTCTCTTGATATGTTTGCGGATGCGGCTGTTTATGGAGTTGCACTCTACGCAGTCGGCCACAGTGTTAAGATGAAAGTGCGTGCAGCGCACTTTTCCGGCTGGTTGCAAGTCATATTAGCGCTAGGTGCATTGAGTGAAGTAATTAGACGATTCATTTTTGGTAGTGATCCCGCGTCTAGTTTAATGATGGGCTTTGGCCTGTTGGCGCTTATCGCTAATGTAACCTGTCTACTATTGATCTCGAAAAACAGAGATGGTGGTGCGCACATGAAAGCCAGTTGGATTTTTTCTGCGAATGATGTCATTGCCAACCTCGGAGTAATCCTAGCTGGTGGTTTGGTCGCATGGACAGGTTCCCGTTATCCAGATCTAGTGATTGGTTTAATTATTGGCTTAATCGTTCTAAGTGGCGCTCGGCGTATCCTTAAACTTAAGTCTTAGCGTTGAACGCTGGCAATCAATTAGATTCGATACTCAAGGTGATCACCGATGGATGAACATAAGCGATCCGCAATACATTACTGGTATTTACTCGCAGCTTTTCTAATGATCTTGGATCAGATAACGAAGTATCTCGTCGAACAGATCATCGTTCTCGGTGATAGAATACCCGTGAATGGAATTTTTAATTTTGTACATCTACAAAATAAAGGTGCGGCATTTAGCTTTCTTGCGACAGCAGGCGGTTGGCAACGTTATTTTTTTATTGGCTTAGCTATTGGCATTTCCATTTGGTTGATCGTATCCATACGTAGATCTGTATCTAAAGTGGAAGCGCTTGGATATACCCTAGTGCTCGGTGGCGCACTGGGTAATTTGAGCGATCGATTTTACCGGGGCGCGGTTGTGGATTTTTTGGATTTCTACTGGAACACTTATCACTGGCCAGCCTTTAATATCGCTGATATCACCATCGTACTCGGTGTATCCGCGATGCTTTATACCATGAAAAAAGAAGCTAAACCCTCCTTGAAAGCAGGTTGATAATGCGAGATATATGATGAATCCAATAATTAGGTTTATTACTTTTAGCCTTTTTCTTATTACAAACGCCAATGCCGCAGATATATTGAGTAAAAATATCACTGTGTATAAAAATCCGGAATGCGATTGCTGTGTTAAGTGGATTGAGTATCTTCAAAGTTATGGATATCAGGTTGACCAGCAAAATGTACGTGACGTCTATAAAATAAAGAAAAAGCTTGGCGTTCCTCTCGAGCTATCAGCGTGCCACACAGCAGTCATCGATGGTTATGTTGTAGAAGGACATATCACGCATCGGGATATAAAAAGGCTTCTATTATTCAAGCCAAAAGTTAAAGGGATTGCAGTCCCTGGCATGCCGATAGGGACACCAGGAATGGAGAGAGGTGATAAAAAAGAGCCCTATAAAGTATTCACTTTTGACGAAGATGGGAACTCTGAAGTTTTTGTGGAGCACTGAAACAGGTAATCTTTTAAGTAATTGGGAAAGGCCAGCAGATTCGCAAATGCTTATTGCACTACCTTCTCTTCAAAAATCGATATTATATTAGCTCGCTCAAAACGCTGAACTTCAATACCCTCCTTCCTTAAAACCGATCTAACCACATGGTATCTATACCATGTGGTTAGCATCGACTGATTGTTTTCTATGGAGGATAATAACTTATCCAATTCGTAACTCGTGACCTCTCCATCCATGAATGCTGATAACGTTTCGTTGGTTTTCATAAGATTACTCGTAATCATTATGAATGAAGACTGCAATAACACTTAGACTCAGCTTTAACGTGCACGTTCAATCTAGCGACAATTTATTTTACGTGATAGAAAGTTACAGTCAAACACTATACTTCAAAAATATTCTTGTGCTCTCGTTGGATAATAAAGCGTATTTACTTTAGGCTAAGTGGGTCGCTTACGTTGACTGCACTCTAGGTGAAGATATGCCGATCCACCTATGCTAAATATCTTACCGCCTTGACTTAGTGTAAGTATTACATATCTAGCTTTCTTACCTGTTTTTTGCTTTCGCCCAATTCTATCTCTAGTAGAGGTTTTTTTATCAACCGCTAGATATAGGTTAAACTTTTGTACTTTTATTCTTTCGTAAACATCTAAACAGCAATCATGCTCACTTATATAGACAGAAGCTATATATGCTAATTACGTTTATTTATTAATCGAAATAGAGGGCAGTGTTATGATAGGAGTATGTTATGCGAGCGAGGTTTTATTTTGATTTCTCTACAGCCAAGGCTTTTACAATCTCAAGACGTTAATGCTTCGTTAAAAAATGGCAATAAAATCAAAGCAGATAATCGCGCACTTGAAAGACACGAATCAAGTGTAATCTCTCATGTCCAGGCGCACTTATCATCGGGAGGTTCCTTGGTTTCGTCTCCGAGCTATCTGTATACCACAACTACGGAAGGCAGTCGGTTCATTTCTTCGGGAGATGTTAGCTTTAAAATGTATAGCGTTAATAATGATCCGTCTGCGCAGATCGAACTCGCAAAATCTATAGAGAAAGCAGCCCTAGCCCCCATAGATCCGACACCTCAAGATAGAAGTGTCTCCGTTCTCGCTCAAACTCTTGGATCGCACGCGCAAAGAGTTTTAAAAGCTCAGCTGGAAAAACGCATCGGAGAAAATGTTAATACGAGCGCTTAAGGAAAAAATAATGAGGCTATTATTTTCTAACTCCACTTCCCATTGTTTAAATATGTGTTTATACGTAGTTTGGATTTAAGTTTCCCCTAGTCTCCTATATCTACCCAATAACTTTTTGGTAAAACACAGACGAAAGACGTACCATTCATAAGAAGCAGCGCTAACTCCGTAAAAGACTGATCTTTTCTCCCCTCCTCTCAATAGCAAAACCCAATCGGGTTGACGCAGAAACATACCCCACTAAAGAAACAGAGCAATTCTCAACAGCTACGGGCATTATTAAACTAGTTATCCGCATCAAACCTAATGCTGTAGCCTATATGATCCCTTCTTAAACTTAGGTAAAAACATCTGATGACAAAGCCATCCATCTCAAATTTGGTCAACGATCTTGGGACCTATTCATGCCCATTACTCGACTGTCCCTTTCAATATCTTGTTGCATTGCTAGTTTTCGGTTAACCCCACAGTAGCAACTTTCATTTTAAGCAACTTTTAATGTATTCAAGTGACGAAGGTTAAACCTCTTTCCTGAACGAGCTTTCTTAGTAAAATCATATTGCCCTGCAAACATTACATGTTTCCATGAAAGAACAGAGCCTTTAGCAATTTCTTCTTTCATTAGATTTCTTTCAGTAATATCTTTCGTGTCTAGCATCTTTTCCGTAAGGAGCATGTAGTTCCATAGTATGATCGAATTTTGGATAATGCTTCGGCACAATGCGTGCTGCTCAAGCTCCTTTTTGGTACTAACATGAAATTTGTGGTCCCTATCCCAAAACACTGCCTTGAAAAAACGATTAGAGGCCTCTACTAGATTTAGTTGCTTTTGAATTTTTTGACGAAACGCAACATCATCATAGTAAGTCAATATATGTAAAGACTTGGCAATTTTTCCGTACTCTTTTAAAGCTTTATACAGAGGGTGATCGATACTATATGAATTTAAGCGCTTAAAAAGTTGGGAAGCTGAAGATTTTCCTAGTTTGATGGTCGCCATGAACCTTAGAATCCCATCCCAATTACTCTCTATCAACGAGCGACTTATTTTATCAGTAGGCTTCAAATGGAAGCCTCGTCGTTCATAGTAATTCTTGTCGCTAAAACAGCTCTTTACTTGCGTCTCAAAACGCTTCAATCTTGGCGCAAATGATATATCTAGAAGGTCTGACACACCAAATACCGCACCGGTATATCCATGAGTATCACTGCAATGTACCTGTTTTAAATTTGACACGTTATTAAGTAGCCCATCAATTAAATAAGTCGCTTCACGGTCTGCCGCGCTATATACCGTCGTGTGAAATAATCCTTGGCGCTCATCGACGAAACTGTAAAGCGTAACACCTTTGTCTTTACCATAGTATTTATACGAATAGCTCGAAATCAAACTATCTACTGCTACTGTGATTTTTTGGCCATCACTACTAGAATAGATCTTATCATTCTCAACACGGTACACTTTTGCTAAATCAAGTTCGTCCAAGCGCTCTATGAGCAAACGATTAATCTTTTTCAAATTATCATTTGAAAATCGCCAATTAACCATATCAGTTAATTCAGACTCAGTAATACCCAACGAATGTTCTGCCATTCTACTCACTCCAATATTGCATCCTAACGCTATAATCCCAGCAAAAGCCGTATCTGGATTGGCATCTAGCGCCACATTTGACTTGGTGTGGTGCTGAAAATGCTTGATATATGGAGTGGTTTGCTCAATATCTCGTAATATTTGTAAAATTGATATAGAACCCTGCTCTGAGATCTGTGTGCTAATAAACTTGTTTGAGTTATTTTCAATTGCTGGGGTTTTTACTCGATAGCGACCATCCTTTTTATAAATGAACTCATTTTTTCCTTCAGATATTTTCTCATTGACATCAAAGTATTTGTTTCTTAGTTTTTCTTTCTTATAATCAAGATGTTTTTTAGGGTCTAACAAATCTAACAGGCTAGCCGCCTCCAATGTTTTGATTCGCGTATCCTCTCCCCAGTCCGCGTCGCTAATCATGTAGGTTTCAAGTGCTCTATAATCGTAACTGCAGACTAAGTTAAGCGCGCCTGATTTCATATTTTTCTTCATCGTCCACAACACTATGAATTGATATAGAGACTGGCCATACTCTGGGTTTTCAAGTGCTTGGCGCTCTTTCTTATCAAATAGAGTCAAAACATCAGATTCAACACCATTTTGAAAGTCTTTGATATAGTCTAGAAAAGGCTGTTTACTATAGCGGGAGTCAAATTCAAAAAGGGCTATCGTACCCCTCCATGCGCGAACGAAGTTAGCAGCTAATTGATTAACTGCTTCGTAATACAATTCATTATTTAGCTGTTTTTCAGTATCTTTCTTAAGGGCTTCTATTTTAGATTCAAACTCGTCAGTTTGTGCATCTAATACATTGACTACCATATTTCGTATGATGTCGAGCTTTCTTCTGTCTTCTAGGTTAGAGTCTTCGACGGTGGCTAGTATTTCGGTAGCCATGCTCAGCATCTCTTCTCGATCACCAAGAACCTCCTTGACGCCTGCAGCATAAAGATTCCTATCTTCATAAAACCTTTCCAATGCATACTTCTTTGCTTTGTTGTTTAAAGATTCAATACTCTTTAGAAAACCAAGCATGGCATAATCCTGAAATAGGTAAAACTGATCCTTGATGAATGCTAGTAAATAAAGACATATAGTACTTCGTCGTTGCTTTTCTCTGAGCTGCTTAGTTGATGCCTTATTGACTATGCCTGCATAATATTTTACTGCTTCTTCATTTAAATCTAGCGCATCAATAACATTCCTATACTTAACAAAAAGATCTTTGATCTGTCGGTGGCTTTTCATGTTTCTATAGATCGCTTTCGGGCGTGTTGATTGCTCGATCCGAATAAGATCTTTAAGTACAGAACGTCCTTTTTTTGTGATATCGAACAGCCCCATCAACTCTTGACAATCTGACTCAGAAAAAACAGCTTCGACTAGCTTTTCAAGCTTCTCTTCAATTTGGTTGTAAGCTGCACTCACCATTTTTGCGAGTTCATAGTAGCTGGGAATAACCCAGTGCCGCTGCCAACAATAATCAACGATTGAGAATAATAGGTCGATTCGGCCCGTTTGCTTCTTAGCCATCCATTCTGCATAGTTTTCTAGTGTAATTTTTTGGTACTGCGTCATCTCGCTCCACCCAATCAATCTTAAAATTTCCTCGCGATGACGTGTGGCATTAGCTCCCCCGAGCTTTTCTTTAAAACGCTTTACTTTTAATTCTCTTAAGCATTTGCGAAGAGGGAGTAGATTATAGGTCTCGATGATGTACTTGATATCTATGACAGCATATTTCTCTGGTTTGAAAAACCGGCCTTTGTGTCGAAAATAACCATATTGCAAGATAAAGCTAAGCTTGCTGTAGTTTGATTTTAGCCCGTTAAAATACTGTTGAGCATCCGGCGTCAATTCGAACAAATTGCTTCGTTGTATATTTGTAAAACCAGCTGGCGATTCAAAGTCGACAATTTCCTGTTTAGTTAAAATGTTTGGAACTGTTGGCATTATTGTATTACCCTATTTTTATTCTTGTTAAAAATTCAGCATCTTATCTCAAAATGCTTACTTCTACTTTCCATTCGCACTCCTCCACAACCTGTACATAGATTGATCTACTTTTGTATCGTACGATACAAAAGTAGATCAATTAACCACCTAACTAAATTCAACCCATTCCCAGGTTCAAACTGTTTGACTAGCGCTATATAAAATAGCTACATTTGTAGTTCGTTCATTACATTTAATACGTTCGCATGTCTCCAACCGAATCTCTCTACAAGTCACTAGAAGCTGCTTACGATCATTTCAATACTGAGCTGTTTAATGGAAAACTGCCTGAGGTTATTTTTACCGTTCAGAGACAAAATGGGCTTTTAGGTTATTTTGCTCCAGAGCGTTGGGCCTCTACAAAAGGTACAAAATGCCACGAGATTGCAATAAACCCGTCTCACATAGGTTCATCTAGGGTAGTTGAGGTTTTGCAAACATTGGTCCATGAGATGGTTCATTGTTGGCAACACTGTTTTGGTAAGCCCGGTAGAAACTGTTACCACAATAAAGAATGGGCACATAAAATGCTCGATATTGGTCTTCAACCGACCTCGACAGGGCATCCTGGCGGCGCTATCACTGGGCAACACATGTGTGATCTACCTATTGAGGGTGGATTGTTTTTGGATTCGTGCAATCGATTAATACAGAAATCATTTGAGATCCCTTGGATTGATCGACTAGCACTTTCAAAGGAGTTCACCGATCATCTAGGTATCAATGTCGAAAAACTAATAGATACGTATGAATCACCGAATGCTGAACAGCAAATGTTCAGCGCTCCAGACAGCGTTAGTGTGTCAACCACCCTATCTAAACTTGAAGATTCAAACTCTCCAACACTTGGGATATCTTCGAATTCTTTTCTTAACATGACATACGCTGATCTTATGCCCGAGGACGCTTTTATCGCGAAACCGGTATCAAAGAAGACCAAGCACACCTATATATGCCCATCTTGCCAAAACAAATTGTGGGGAAAGCCAGATATGAATGTGCTTTGTGGAGACTGTGGTGTTCGCTTTCAGTGAGATGTCAGAAAGTGTAAAGCAGAGGGAAAGAATGTAACTAGTTATGCACCCGGAATGCAATTAATCACAGGGTCAATTAACAAACTCGAAATTGCTGAAAAAAACTGCACCGCAGCTCCCAACCTTCCATAATAACCCACTATATCAATAACTTATGATCAGGTGTGGTATTTTTTACCCCAATATCCAAGAACAACCACAATTCAAACTTGAACATCATGCGTTAACAAATTATCAAACAAAATCAATATGATAAGACCGAAATAGTTTCACGATAATGTTTCGCGGAATAAAGTGATAAGAAGTGGCTAGCACCCCTTGAACGCGGTCGCGCACTGAAAGATTTATCCGAAGATCTGGGGCACTCAAGTATGGC
>MDSW01038916.1_pt1 | contig 27371 bp, 17 predicted proteins | sample 811171 | NCBI WGS metagenome assembly MDSW01 (sample SAMN05326641, study PRJNA326480) | marine metagenome | isolation source: seawater | place: Atlantic Ocean: North West | collected 2012 | reverse complement strand
GCCCGGGTCCCAATAGAGTGAAGCCTGCAGGATGGCCGGTCCGCTTAAGCCCCAATGGGTAAAAAGAATATTCTCTCGAAAGGTTTTTCCGCCCGCAGTCACCTCAGCGTCTAACGACGTACCTGCAAGTTCCTTAAAGCCCGGAAAAGTTTCTTGCCCTAAAGTAAAGGGAACCAGTGCAGGTCTGAGTTCTGTTACCTTCATCCCGTAATCTCGCGCTACACCATATCCAAAATCGGATGCTCCTATTTTAGGAATTGACAATCCACCTGAAGCAATCACCAAAGATGAACAAGTCCAAAGATGGTCATCGGACTGCACACGAAACGGTCCTTCACCATCGACGCCGGTCACGTTTGCATCACAAGCAATCGTTACACCGTTGGATTCACATTCATCCACCAGCATATCAACGATATCCCGCGCAGAGTCGTTACAGAAAAGCTGACCGAGCTTCTTTTCATGAAATGCTATCCCACGGCCTTGAACCATTTTGATAAAATCATCCGGCAAATATCGAGATAGTGCCGACCGGGAAAAATGAATATTCTGGCTGTAATATTGTTCATGGGTTGCGCCGGTGTTCGTAAAGTTACATCGCCCCCCGCCAGAGATCAGGATTTTACGCCCCACTTGGCTGTTTTTCTCAAGCAACAAAACACGACGTCCCCGTTTGCCCGCAACCAATGCGCACATCAAGCCAGCCGCACCCGCGCCGACTACAATCACATCCCATTTCGACTTAGGACTCATCTTCACCCGACTTAAGGCTCTCAAGGAGCATCTCTACCGGTGTCTTGTAACTCTTCTTGTTGTTGCAGTCTTTGCATGCAACGACGACATTGCCCTTAACGCTTTTTCCGCCCCTGGATACGGGGACCAAATGGTCCATTGAAAGCTCGTCCTTCGAGAACTTGCCCTCGCAGAAATGACAGTTTCCCTGGGCAAGCTTATCCTGCCACCAGCGGCTTTTGCGCAAAGCCCGCGCCTTTTCCCGTTCTATTTTCCGATGTTTTTCGTCCGACTGATGCATAGCGGCACCTATTGGTCAGATTAAATGCGGAACGTCAATCCCCTTGCAACTTTTCAAGACGTTCCCAGTCGATTTTGGACTTAAGAGTCCGAGGATCGATACCCAACCTATTGGCCGCGTCCTCATAGCCCTTACTCTGAGCGTAAACCTCGGTGCAGTACCACTGAACCAGCTCATTAAGCTGAACATTATGGCCTTTCACCGCCTCCCCGAGGTTCGACTCAATGACCACATCAGCCCGGACAGGTGTATAACGGTTGCGGACCAAAACATTACGCACACACTGTTCCAGTTCTCGAATGTTTCCCGGCCAGTGATAATTCGGGGGCATTTCTTTTCGAATCCAGTCGTGAACATCCCGGGCAAGTTCCACGCCCAGCTCAGGTCCAATCACGCGCTTGGAAATAAAATGCAGGAGGTTCGTCAGTGCCTCGGGATCATCTTGAATCTGGTCATTCAGGGATGGCGTCTCCACCAAGTCCGCGCAGAGCCGGTAGAATAAATCTTCTCGAAACCCACCCTCTCGCATCATCGTGACGAGGTCAGCGTTGGTTGCCGCGACAATTTTTCCTTCAAAGCGCCGGGGAGCGGTGTCCCCCATGCGTTGAAACGTTCGGGTTTGCAAAACTCGCAAAAGCTTCACTTGAATATCAAGACTAACTTCGCCGATTTCATCTAGAAAAACGGTTCCGTGAGGACCGGCCACTTCAAAGAAGCCCGCCCGGTCTCCAGTGGCACCGGTAAATGAGCCTCGGCTATGCCCAAAGAGTTCCGACTCAATCACCGAACTCGAGAGTGCCGCCAAACTGATCGGGTAGAAGCGCCCAACAAAAGAGCCTTCATAGCATTTGCGTTTCCCATCAAACGGAACATAGCGCGACCAACCAATGGCCCTCGCGACCAATTCTTTACCCGTACCCGATGGTCCACAAATCAAGGTCGGGATCTCTGCCATCTTGGCGTAAAGGCCCTTGCTGTATCGCCGGGTGTTATGGGTAACAATTGATTCCCACACAGCCATTCGCAGCTCACTGGCCGCGCGACCCGAGCCAACAATCGTTTGGAAGATGTAATGAAAAGCTCGGCGCAACTGAAAACCAATAGCCATTAAGTGTGGCATACGCTCCGCTGGTAAATACTCGTGGCCGTTAACATTGCAAAAGTCGCGAACGTCGGCACACAAGTCATCGTAAAAATGAATCGGCTCCAATGTAACCCTTTGGCCGCGCATCTCTGCATCGGCCAGGGACTGCCAATTGTAATCGTAGCGATGGAAAAGCGTAAACAAAACAAAATCGGTATAAATGGTCAGCTCTTGACCACTCAATTTTTCACCCGATTCAATAAGTGTCTTACGCATCTCAAGAATCAAGGCATCGGCTCTATTCCGAATGAGCCTAATATTGGGACGCCGAGCATTGGCCTCACCAGCCCAACTCCATAAACGGTCGCCACCCTCGTGACTGTCGCCTAGAATTCTGCGCTCGGCCTCAATCCGCGCTTGCCCAAATGGGTTGCAATGGCTCAGGTCCACCATGGCGGTGGCCATCTCCAGTTGTCGGTCGCTAAAAATAGGCACGCGGCATCTCCTTACCTATAGTTTTAACGAACCCCCGACTCCGCGCCAAGGGCATAAATAACTGAGCCATCGGTTCAGTCCTAAAGACAGCTCCGGATACAGGCCAAGTTGTTCCAAAATAACGCATGCGTTCTGTCCAATCTGACACACGGTTCATTCTGAACACCCCTGAAGCCAGTTGAAGCGGCCACAAAACGAGCTAACCATCTGAAAACGTTGAGTTCTTCTATCCAGAACAATGTTGGCACGCTCCTCGCTATACATAAGATAACTTCAAACACGGGGCCTGAGAATGCAAACCGCAGCCACACAAAAAGTAAACATCAACCGCCGTACACTCCAGGCCGTTCTTCGCGTGAACCCTGCACTTGCCGGTGGGCGCTCTACCGCCGACTTCAAAGACTTCCTCGAAAACGGCGGCGCCATGTCTCTCAAGAGCGGCCCTGCAAACACCGACCTTCCCACTCAAAAGCAATCACAAGCCGAAGCCGACAACGAGCGCGTTCAGTTTGAGCAAGCTCTTGGATTTTTCGTACGCACCCAAACCTCAGAAGCGGCGGCAACCATTGAAGAGCTCGAAGCTCAAAAAGCCGAAATTGAAGCCGCCATCGCTCAAACCAAAAAACATGCTGAGACAAAACTTAAAAGCTTTGTCCGCATGCTCGACCCCGTCAGCGTCGCTCAGTTTGGCCCCCAAGCCCTCAAGGCCCAAAGCGCTGAACTTAAAGCTGTGGGCATCAACCTTTCGAATATTTTAGCTTAACCCATTTCACGAATTTAAAATCCAACTTTTTAGGAGTCCATTATGACCAGCATCAATCCAAACCTTAGAATCAACATTCCAACCGCAGCATCAAACGAGCCACTCTTGCAGGCCATGCCTACCGTAACAACCCCGACTCAATCTTCGGTCGATGTCATGGCGGAAAAGCCTGCCCTGCAAAAGCAAGGTCTCATCGGTTGCATTGGGGTAAGCACAAAAGACTCAAGCCACCATCCAGACAATGCCGGTCAAATCAGCGAAGAACTCGCCGGAGCCCTACGAGGTATCGATTGGGGAGCGGCAGTTGAGGCAACAGCTCAAGAAGTAAGTGTCACTCCAGAAAAGCTAGAAACGAAAATTATCGATATCACCCAACCAACTGCGCGGCAGTGGAACACAAGCAACATTGGCGCATTTATTCAGGCGGTCCTTCGCGAGTCGTATATGCTCCAAAGTGAGCAACTTCTCGATTTCGCCAACAAAGTAAAACACTGCAATCTTCAGAAAAAAGGACTTCGCGAACATCTTGCCAAACTGCGGGATATCAAAACGACAATCGGACCCGTTACCGAAGAGCAAGCAGCCCACACAACACTTAGCGGTACGAATAAAGAGACAAGCGTCACCGGTCCTACCCAAACAACCAGTAAAAGTTTGCCTGAGCTAGACCAAGTAGATCAAATAGCAATAAGCGCCACCATCAGGAACATCCAAAGTCACAAATCAAGCTCCAGCGAAACCACCCTCGAAGAACGACTAATCAACACTCCAGGATACCGTCGAGAAATGCTTGAAGCCATCCCTCACATGAGTACCCAAGAGCTATGGCACCTGGTGCATGCACTCGGAGGGTCTGACTTTAAGGTTGCCGACGAGATCGATACGATTTGGCAGGACATTGTTGATGCAATGAGGCCAGAGCAATTGGTTGAAATGAGTTCAACCCAAGCTTCGGCGCAAACCCTAGAGGCTTGCAACGGAACCCATAAAATTCAAAGCAATTCCAACATCAATAAATTGAGTCAGCCTAAGGTAACTCCCCGCAATCTCCTTAATGACTGCTGCGAACTCAGTCGAGTCGCTGCGAGTCGATACCAGACGATTCGGGATTATACGGGCGCGGAACTCGAAGCCTATGGTATCGCCGCAAGCGTGGGAGGTCCCGAAAGTTTGCTGATTGCTCTAGAAGAAGTCGAGATGCATAAATCGAATCAAGTTGCAGATGAATCGCTGGCATCTTCATTGCTCGAGCAGAGCGCAGTTGCTGTAAACGGCTATATCGAAGCGGTAACCGTGACAGACCTTGGCCCTGATCTCGTAGCAACCGGTAAAACCGTCAACACTGTTGCCGAGCTTGATGATGAAATTGAAAAGCTAGAAGACTTGCTAAACTCCGTGGGCGAAGACGCACAGATGGCAAACCTTGATCTTCAAAATGCTCTGCAAAAGCAACAACAGCTGCTTCAAATGATGTCGAATATGTCCAAGACCATGCATGAAACCGCAATGAGCATCATTCGCAAAATCGGTTCCTGATAAGTGAATGTTGCAGGTCCGCCGGGTGTATGGAGATTGGGCTCCCCGTGCACCCGGCTTATCTGCAGAGTTTTACGTTTCGACTTCTTCAATGCTTCCCCGACCCGCCGTCAACTCTTGAAACTCCCGGCAAAGGCGCTCTTTATGAACGGTCGGCAAAGTTATCTGCCAGCATACCGAGGCAGCGTAATCGCTAGAATCAAGTTCAGCTTCACAGGCTTCAAGCAGATGCCGAGCCGACCCTTCCAGCGAATAATCCAATTCAAGCTTCAGCGTGGTTTTCTCTATTCGAACTTCAGTGACACACGCTTCAACCGCAGCCTTTACCGCGTCGGTATAGGCACGCACCAAACCGCCCTTCCCCAGTTTGGTCCCTCCGAAATACCGGACCACGACCCCAAGTGCCTCCGACAAGTCCGCGCCCTCTAAAACGGTTAGCATAGGTTTCCCCGCAGTTCCCGATGGCTCCCCATCGTCACTGTAGCGCATGGCATCAGCGTGGAGACCTCGCCAGGCCCAGCACCAGTGACGGGCATCAGCATACTCTTGTTTTATCTCTTTCAGGATCTGCTCAGCTCTTTCGAGGTCCTTGGCCGCGAACACCATACCAATAAAGCGCGAGCCCTTAATCTTATCGATTTCAACGACTGCATTCTCCTGGATACTAAGCATGGGTTCTATGGCCATTTCTTGCTGCCCCTGCTAAGCAGCTTGGTAAATTCACGCACGCGAGGTTTTTATGCCATTTCCACTGCAAAACAAAGTCGCCATTATCACCGGAGCGTCTGCCGGAATTGGGGAGTCCGTATCACGTAAGCTTGCAGCCCAAGGCGTGTCCGTTGTTTTGGCAGCACGCACCGCAGAACCCTTGGAAGCCTTGGCTCAAGACATCCAAAAGAGCGGCGGAAAAGCGTTAGCGGTTCCTACAGACGTAGGCAGCCACGAAGACCAAGAAAAGCTCATAAAGGCGACGCTCGATGCCTACGGTCAAATCGATATAGTGGTGAACAATGCCGGTCTTCACCATCGTGGCTTGTTCGAAAATGTCGCGGCCATGGATTTGGCTAAAATGGTGGATGTCAATCTTCGGGGCCCGTTGGTCCTCACCCACTTAGCCTTGCCTCATCTTAGAAAAGGTCAAGGCGCAGTGGTAAACGTCGCCTCACTCGCAGGGCATCTACCTCTTCCCGAAGCGGCAACCTACTCAGCTACGAAGTTTGGCCTGCGGGCCCTGTCCCTGGCTCTCGCTCAGGAACTTGCTGAGAGCGGCGTGTCTTTTTCCTTGGTTTCACCCGGACCTGTCTCCACGGGCTTTATCATGGACCACCTGGAGAACGTCTCCCATCTTACGCTTTCTCAGCCCATCAGTACGCCTGACGAAATAGCCGACGATGTTCTTGCCTGCATTCAAGATGGGCTACCGGAACGCTGTCGACCAGCGAACTCTGGTCGATTGGCCAAGGCAGCGTACGTCCTGCCCGGCATCCGTAAAGTCCTGCGTCCCATCATGGAACGCAAAGGCAAACGCAACAAAGCCAGAATCATGGCTGAACATAATCAGAACATGAAGTCATAGATTTCTTCGTCGTCTTCTTCCGGCTGTGTACCACACATCCAATTCTTTTTTGGTATCTCGGATTTGATTCCCCAAGAAGGTGCGCCACAATATGGCGCAACACAGAGCGCGCAAGCAACCCCACGAGGACTGACTGATAATCAGCTCCGACCTAACTCCGCGTAAAAAATGAACATTGTTCACAGCGGAAAGATTCGGCACGTATCCTGCTGTAATCAATGGGTAATCATAGAAAAAGGATGCCCAATGCGCCAAATATTTAGAACTGTACTCGTCCTGACTGCCCTGCTCCTCATTGCCTGTGCAAGTGTCGCGGTCAAAAGCTTCAGCGTAAACAACCTCACGCAATGCCAAGACACCGGTGCCTGTGAACTCTTTCTCGAGCTCACTGTAGATGGGCGCTCTTTTCAGCCCTCGCGTGATTACCCAAGCGCATCCAGCCAAGACCACATCGATATCGATTGGGGTGATGGAAGTACCTTCAGCGACAGCGTAAGGAACTGTGTGGATGAGAGTATTTGTAGCTTCGTCAACGGCGGTCTCTTGCTTTACAAGAACTTCGAACTTGGTTCAGGCTTTTTCACTTCCGTTCATCTCAACGGCGAAAACTTCAAGAATCTGCAAGGCGACACTGCATTTGGTACGTTTAGCGACCGTGCGGATACACGGTTCGTTTCCTTTAATACCGGTTTGGCGGATACCCAAGTGGACTACTACAGCGGGCGCAAAGAACTGATGGTGGAAAACCTGATCGACCTTGATGCTGATGTCCTTTGCCTCCAAGAAGTCTGGAAAGGCCGCGATATGCAGGAGATTCGCGACGGACTGGCCCAAAAGTTTCCACATACATACACGGAAATGCAGGACGACAGTCCTTTTAAGTGGGCCTGGGGCCACAATGGTTTGATGATTCTCTCGAGGTATCCCCTGGAAAACAAAACATTTAAAGAGCTCGACCACTACTTCTTACGACGCAGCATTCTCTCGGCCACAGTTGATACACCACTCCAAGGCCAGCTTGAGGTCGGGTGTACCCACCTAAGCACCGCCATCAACTTTCCACCCTACCTTGGAAGCTATGAGAGCTGGGAAGACGAGCAGAACCAGCAGGCTCGCGATATTGTAGCCTGGAAAGAATTCGATGTTCTGATGGGCGATTTCAATGCAAGTCCAGCGGCGCCTGGTATCAACGCCTATACACCAGAGGCCTATAATATCATCACGGCGTCGGATTACTTCTCACCGGTTCAAGACAGCGTAGCCGGTTGCACATGGTGCGTAGACAATCCCATCGCGAGTGATGAGGACGGTGACCTCATTCTTGACCATATCTTTTTCAGTGGTGACTTTGCTGGCCACAACTTCGAGTCGTCCACTCTCTTCACAGATGAGCTCACAGTCCGAGATTTTTGGGGCCAAAGCCAAAAAACATGGCTTAGTGATCATGCTGGGATCATGGTGATCGTCGACTAAGATCGGATACGAATTTGACGTGTTTCAAAAGGTCGCGGCCGAAAGGTACGCGGCCTTTTTTTGTCTGAATTGACTAAAATTGGGCACAAAAAAACCAGCACTAAGCTGGTAAAGAAGAAGGTGAAAGTGGCATCCCGTAGGGGATTTGAACCCCTGTCGCCGCCGTGAAAGGGCGGTGTCCTAGGCCAACTAGACGAACGGGACGCAGTTGGTGGAGCCGTATTTACAAAACCCGATAAAACTTTGCAAGAGAATCTTTCACATCTATGCGTTTTTTATATTTGCTTATCCTTTTTGTACGTACGAAACAGAACAAGCCTCACTTTTGGGCTTGAACTCGGGGCCCCTGACCGATAGGCCATAAGCTCCTTTGGGAGGGGGAAATCATGGATTTAAAGAAAGACCAAGGTATGGCTTTAAGCGAATTTCACCGTTGTGACGCGCCTTTAGTGGATGAGCAAGGTGTTGCAGGCCAGGAAAATCACGCCGAGGCCACAGGGATTTGTGAGCCAATTGTCTCGGATCCGAACCAGTGGAACCAATGGGCACAGAGAATCAGTGCCGGGGCTCTAAATTCGAATAAACCAGACTAAATTTGAGATTAAACGGCTTCGGCGCGGTCCCAAGGGGCCCATAATCGAATGCTATCAGGCACGACATCGAGACGCGCAGGCAGTTGGCCTGGGCGTTCTCCGTCGGCTTCCAACAAAACGGGCTCGTAATCAACGGGTTCGGCAATTACTTCTTTACCGCGAACAAATGTGAACGGCTCCAAGCCCAAGTGGGTACCTGCGTAGATTCGCCGGTTGCTCTTGAGAAATTCGCCTAGATTCACATCGCCTACAACAACGACGTCGAAGAGCCCATCAGATAACCGCGCTTCTGGCGCAATTTTCATGGAGCCTCCGAAATAGCGGCCATTGGCGACCGCCACAGAATTCACGCAAACCTCTTCATCATAAACATCGTCTACACGAAGCCGCACACGCTTATTCTGATAGGTGAGAAGCCCTTTCACGGCGCCCCAAAAGTAAGTTCCCTTACCCGGGAGAATCTTAGGAGCTGCGTTGATTTTATCCATGATAGCGGCAGTTGAACCAAAGCTGGCGATGTTGATGAAATGTCGGTTGACCTGTCCACCCCGCCCGTCCGAAAGCTGCATCCGTCCAATATCGATGGTGCGGATGGATGCGCTGCGCAGTGCTTGCTCAGGCTTGATATCGCTCATTCCAATGGAGCGTGAAAAGTCACCACCGGTACCCGCAGGAATAATTGAGAGGATAGCTTCGGGGTTGATTTGCTCACCTGACTCTTCGAAAAAGCCATTGACGCCATCGTTGATGCTGCCATCGCCACCGACCACAGCAATGCGCTCATAGCCATCGTGCAAAGCTTCTCGAACCAGTTGCGTAGCGTGACCTTGGTGGCCTGTGAACCGAAGCGTCGTATTTCCAAGGCTTGAAGAAATACTCAGATAGAGTTCAGCCCAGCGCTTTGCGACCTTGCCTCCAGCTGCCTTTGGATTTGCTACAACAAAGGTTTTCATGCTCACCCCACTTTGTGAGTTGGGAACCGGCCCAACGACACTCTAAACACTACCAACACCTACCGCCTAATGGCGAGGTCTACTCGTCATTATCGGCTGCAGCAGCCTTCGCTGGCTGTGCTGTCTTGATATGCAGCTCGTGCATCTGCTTGAAATCAAGAGCGGATGGAGATTCGAGCATCAAATCGGTTTGCTTTTGCGTCTTCGGGAACGCGATGACGTCACGAATCGAATTGGTTTCGCATAAAAGCATCAAGATTCGGTCCACACCAAGCGCGAGTCCACCGTGTGGCGGCGCACCGTATTGAAGCGCGTCCAACAAGAAACCAAACTTCTCTTGCTGCTCATGCTCATCCACACCGAGAGCGCCAAACATGTCTTGCTGCAGGGATTGCTCATGGATACGAATGGAGCCACCACCAATTTCAACACCATTTAACACAACGTCGTAAGCCTGCGCTTTGACCTTACCTGGGTCCGTCTTCAGAAGCTCTCGTTCTTCAACACGGGGAGCGGTAAATGGGTGGTGAGCTGCAACAAAACGACCAGACTCTTCGTCGCGTTCCATCAGTGGAAAATCGGTGACCCAGCAAAACGCATACTCATTGGTTTTCACCAATTCACGCTGACGGGCAACATGCTTGCGAAGATTACCAAGGGCAGCGTTTGTCACTTTAGCTGTATCTGCCACAAATACAGCCACATCCCCAACGCTAAGCTTCATAGCGTCCGCAATGGCTGCTTTCTTCTCATCGCTGAAGAACTTGGCGATGGGTGACTGCCAAGAACCGTCTTCTTTAATTTTAATCCAGGCCATTCCTTTGGCGCCGTAAACCTTAACGAACTCAGTGAGTTCATCGAGTTCTTTACGTGAGAATTCGCCCACACCCGTTAGGTTGATGCCCTTTACCAGGCCGCCACGCTTGGCGACGTCCGCAAAGACTTTGAAGTCAGAGTCTTTGACAATTTCACCGACATCAATCAATTCCAAACCAAAACGGATATCGGGGGCATCGACGCCATAACGGTCCATCGACTCATCGTAAGGAATCCGCTTGAACGGCGTTGGAACCTCAACACCCTTCAATTCTCGGAAAACCATGGCCAGCATCTGCTCGACCACTTCTTGGACGTCTTCAGGCGCACAGAAGCTCATTTCCAAATCGACCTGAGTGAACTCGGGCTGACGCTCTGCTCTTAAGTCTTCATCTCGGAAGCAGCGACAAATTTGAAAGTATCGGTCGTAACCACTCACCATAAAGAGCTGTTTAAAGATCTGAGGCGATTGCGGTAGAGCAAAGAACTTACCCGCATGCACACGACTTGGCACCACATAATCCCGCGCCCCTTCCGGAGTGCTCTTGATTAGGTAAGGCGTTTCTAGCTCCAGAAAGCCCTGCTCATCGAGTGAACGGCGTACCAGTTGATTGAATCGGTGCCGGGTGATGAAGTTTTGCTGAAGCTCAGGGCGTCGTAAATCGAGATAGCGATACTTAAACCGAACCTCTTCCGATGTGTCGATACCGTCTTCAATTTGAAATGGAGGCGTTGGAGATGAAGCAAATACTTCAAGTTCCAGAGCAGCAACTTCAATTTCACCCGTGGCCAAACGTGGGTTAATATTCCCGCCTCGGTCGCGTACTGTTCCTCGGACTGCCAATACCCATTCGCTGCGTAACACGCCTGCCTTTTCGTGTGCCGCTGGGTCGATCTGTGGGTCAAATACAATTTGCGTGAGTCCGTCTCGGTCACGTAAATCGATGAATACGCATCCACCGTGATCTCTTCGGTTTTGCACCCAACCCATGAGTACAACTTCACTATTGTTATCGGAAGCACGAAGCTCCCCGCACATATGGGTTCGTTTTAAGTCTTGGATAAACCGAGCCACGCTACACTCTCCACCGTAAAGGCCAATAAAAACGGTAAACACCCAGAACAAACGCCCCGGCCTAACCGAATCTGAAATAGCCTCCTAGCAGAAGGACCGCGGAGATCAAGCACTGCGTCAAACGCGATCCACACTAACGACGCCTCGAAGCCCCTTAATCTTGCCGACAACGCTCCGAAGTTGCTCTTTATCCTGAATCAAGACCTCAAAAGTGTTCACCGCTCGGTCCTCACCGACGACCTTGCAGTTGGCTTCAGAGATATTGACCGATGCATTTGTGAATATCTGGGAGATTTCGGCCAAAAGGCCGGCTCGGTCCTCGGTGGTTACACGCACCGTCACAGGACGCGCGATACTCGCCCCACCATCCCAAGCCACATCAATTCGGCGGTCTGGGTCCATATCAATGGCCCTGGAGCACGAGCTTAAGTGGACCGTAATCCCGCGGCCCCGTGTCACGAAGCCAAGAATCGAATCACCTGGCAACGGATTGCAACACTTTGCAAATCTAACCAAAACATCATCAATGCCATCCACCACGACTCCGCTGTTGGAGCGGCGCGCCACTTTCTTAAAAATGGTGCTCAGGGGTGTGGGTTCGGCTTCTTTCGGCTGTGATTGAGGATCCAGTTTGGTAATAATTTGGGTTGGCGTGGTGTGTCCGTAGCCAATGGCCACATACAAACCCTCGATATCCCGATGTTTCGACCGGTCCACAATGGATTGGAGACGGCCATCCTTGAGCAACTTGTTCAAAGAAAAATTGTTGCGCTTGAGCTCACGTTCAAGAATATCGCGCCCCAACTCCCGAGACCTCTCACGCTCGTCACTGCGAATAATCGTCCGAATCTTTTGGCGTGCACGGCCCGAAGCAACAAATTTTAACCAGTCCTTGTTCGGGCGTTGGTTTGAATTTGTAATAATCTCGACCATATCCCCATTTTTGAGTTCGTGACGCAAAGGCACCATACGCCCATTGATTTTGGCACCAGCACACTTGCTGCCAACCTCGGTATGGATGGCGAACGCGAAATCCACAGGAGTAGAGCCGCGCTTTAAGGAGATCACCTCACCTCGAGGCGTAAACACAAAAACCTCGTCCACAAAAAGGTCGTATTTGACCGTGTCGAGAAATTCGTTGGGGTCTTTAAGGTCCTGCTGCCATTCCATCAGTTGGCGCAACCAAGCAAACTGGCCTTTATTGCCCTGACTGAGGTTGGCTCCCTCTTTGTAATCCCAATGCGCCGCGACACCCTCTTCACAAATCTTGTGCATCTCTCGGGTACGGATCTGAATTTCGATTCTTTCACCCTCGGGCCCAATCACACTGGTGTGCAAAGACTGGTACTGGTTGGGCTTGGGCATCGCGATGTAATCTTTGAAACGCCCAGGAATGGGATGCCACAACGAGTGCACATGTCCCAAGACCTCGTAACATTGTCCCACCGATTCCACGAGCACCCGAAAGGCAATCACGTCGTAAACTTGCTCAAACTCAATCTGCTGTTGAGACATCTTCTTAAAAATCGAAAAAAGATGTTTGGGCCGACCAGACACATCCACACCAAGCTCACGCTTGGTCATTTCAGCCTCAATGACGTTCACCACGTTCTCGACGTAGGCATGACGCTCTTCGGTCAATTTATCGACCCGGCGCTTTAGGTCAGCGAAATCCTCTGGCTGCAAATATGAAAAAGACAAGTCTTCCAACTCGCTTTTGACCCAGTGAATTCCCAACCGGTTTGCCAATGGTGCGTAGATATCAACGGTTTCTTGAGCAATTCGAACCCGTTTGCGATCCGGAAGATGATGCAATGTGCGCATGTTGTGAAGCCGGTCGGCCAGTTTCACAAGGATGACCCGAATATCTTTGGCCATGGCAACAAGCATTTTACGAAAGTTCTCCGCTTGCTTGTGCTCATCGGTATTGAAGCGAATCTCAGAAAGCTTGGTAACGCCATCCACCATCAAAGCGATTTCGGGACCAAACATATCCCGAATATCATCCATGCTGGTTAAGGTATCTTCGATGGTGTCATGCAAAAGTCCGGTAACCACACTTGCCTCATCCAAGCGCAGCTCCGTCAGCAACCAAGCCACCTCGAGCGGGTGAATCAGATAGGCTTCACCGCTTTTGCGAACTTGGCCCGCGTGTACCTTTGCGGAATAGAGGTATGCCTTCTGAACTAAACCGAGATCAGGATTTGGCAGATAAGAGCATAGCGCTTCAGCAATTTCTTCATAACGACGAGTTGCGCCCATTTGGATTAACTATGCCTCCTGGCAACGTGATGTCTAGTGAGCAATCTCTGTAGCCCGAGCCTCTCGGAGCACTGATACTCGGACTTCACCGGGATAAGTAAGTTCCTTCTCAATCTTTTCGGCTATATCTCCGGCTAGGACCATAGCCTCATCATCGGTAATCGCGGCGTAATTCGCAATGATGCGAACCTCTGTTCCCGCCTGCATGGCCCAAGCCCGATCGACGCCCTTGAACGTCAGACAAAGCTCTTCGAGTTCGTCGAGTCGACTCAGGTATTGGTCCAAGTTCTCCTGGCGCGCGCCCGGACGACTGGCCGAGAGCCGAGATGCGACCTGCAGGAGTACTGTGAGCAATTCTCTTGGGTTATCCTGACGATAGCACCGAATCGCTTCAACAACGGGTTTCTTCTCCCCGTAACGGCGAACAACATCCGCCCCAATGGACGCATGGTCCCCATCAACCGAATGCTCTTGTGAATAACCTATGCAGTGCAAGAGACCTGCACGGCGTGCCAACTTCTCATCAAATCCAAGTTCAGCCGCCAAAAGCCCCGCCAAAACCGCTGACTCAATGGAGTGGTCGAGCATATTTTGTCCATCGATGGAGCGAAATTTCAAAGCCCCCAAGAGCTTCACCAGCTCTCGGTGCAGACCATGGATACCGAGTTCGAGTACTGCCTGCTCCCCTGCACGCACCACGCGTTCGTCCATCTCTTCTTTCGCCAATACAACCACTTCTTCGATGCGAGCCGGGTGGATCCGGCCATCTTCAACCAACTTCTCCATGGCCAGCCGTGCAGTTTCACGGCGAATGGGATGAAAGGAGCTCAGGATAACAACGTCCGGCGTATCATCGATGATGACGTCCACACCGGTTGCGCTTTCAATGGCTCGTATGTTTCGACCTTCGCGGCCAATGATTCGTCCCTTTAAATCATCCGAGGGCAGTTTCACGGTGGTCACAGTTTTTTCGCTCACATAAGCACCAGCAAGTCGCTGCACAGCTCCTGCTAGAATCTTCTGCGCTTCACGCTTACCATCCGCCCTCGCCCGTTCCTGGATAGCCCTGACTTGACCCACTGCCTTTTTCTCGGCTTCACCGACGATGGAGTCAATCAACTCTTGCTTGGCTTCTTCTGCGGTTAACCCAGCCAGCCTATTCAGCTCTTGGTCGCACTTTGCCAACTTATCCTGGGCCTCCTGGAGTGTCGTAGCAGCAATGGACTCTTTCTTTGCTATTTTTTGTTCACGGTCGCGAAGAGCTTGGTTTCGCGCCTCGAGTCTTTTTACCGAGCTTTCAAGCTCCAGCTCTTGCTCCTGCAAGCGTGCCTCTGACTTAGCCCAGACCGCACGTTGCTCCCTGACTTGTTCGTCGTGACTTTCTTGAATCTTCAGAAGGGATTCCTTGGCCTCAAGCTCGGCTGCCTTCATAAGCTGCCGTTTCTCAGACTCGACTTCATTGCGAAGCCGCTGAACCTCTTCCTCGAAGGTTTGCCCCTTGGCTTTTAACCGCAAATGGTAAAACCATCCGCCCAACAAAACGGAGCCAACCACAATCAATAACGACTCAGCCCAATCGACCACCGCCGCAACCTCTCTATCCTTAACACTGAGGAATGCCCTGCATTCGGAGTTTACCCGAACTCAGTCCCCTAAGGGAATGGCTCTCAACTCAGTGACAATCCAATGCACAGGCCGGTCATGCGCCTCTGTGGGCACGCTTTCCAGCACCTGACAATCATATCCGAGCCCAACAACTGGACCCTTAAAATGCTTAAGAGTCCGGTCATACCACCCGGCGCCATACCCCAGTCTCCCACCGTTCAGCCCAAAACCCAAGCCAGGAACAACAATCAAATCCAGCTGGGCGGTGCAATCGGTTGCCAATTCGGGCTCAAAAATTCCGTAAGGGCCCTGAACCATCGTTTTAAGCGTTTCCACATGCCCCCAATTCAGCGATCGGCTGGCTTTATCCATTCTCGGAAAAAAGACCTGCCGCCCAGATTCGGACAGATAATCGTAGAGAACGGCTGTATCAATTTCCTCCCCAACGGAAGAAAAAAGCCCAATACTCTGTGCATTTAGCATGATTTTCAATGACATGAGACGACGAGCTGCTTGCTCGGAAAAGTCACGCCGCTCGGTCTCTGTGAGAAGAGAGCGCTTGTGCTTCATGTCTTTTCGCAATTGCGTTTTATCCATCTCTAGAATTCCCAGTTTGCCAAGTCGAAGCGAGGCATAACAAATCTCACTCTAAGGATAAAACTAAATGGGGCCCCGCCCTGGCCGTCCGCTCTGGGCATATGAACCTGGGTAACCAGGTGGGCGCAGCCTCTGGGGCATTAGGCGTCCCGGTACTAGCCGGGCTGGCACACCGCCCCACGAACAGCCGCTCCCTTTTTGTAAATATTGGTTCACGCGCACCGAAGAGCTTGCACGAACCGGGCAGGGTTTGGAGCCGAAACTCCCCCGGCTGAGTCACAAAGCAGTCCGTTCGTTGACGGCTGGTCATGACTCGATCCCATATTCTAGGATCCCAACGAATTGGTCAACGGCTAAGACTTCCAAGCCGACTCAGCGTCTACCAACTGACCCTCTTGGTCGCGCATTAAACCCAGATATTTTGAGGAACTACCCACCGATCGATCTTAGCTCGAAAAGACTACCTGACTTCGGCTTAACCTTTCGGGACCTACCATGACCCTTCCCGAAGCATGGGTAGAAGACACAAAAAATACCCGACCCTGCACGGGCACCCGAGCAGCGCTCTGATGTGTCATTAAATTGCAGATCGAATATCTCCCAAAAGTGATCAGGGATAACCAGAGCCCCAACGACAAAAACCAACTATTGACCTCACACAATCCTCGCACTAAACTGTTAAGAATAGACAAATAGAAAACAAGAAAAATCCTAAAGCGTGGGTAATGAAGTGGCCCATGCCGACTTAAAAAAATATGATATTCGACTGAGTGGACCTTGATTTTGACCGCCGTAGCTGGTTCCGGTACTTTTTATATACGACAGTTAATCTCTTGCACGGGTGCTATATTTTGGTTGATTCCGACAACGCTACAGATTCCAAGAGTCGGCGAACAAAAAAAATAAAGCCGCGTGTCCTGTGTGTGGATGACGAGCCATATGTACTCGAGGGGCTTCAGGTAAATCTTCGCCGCCACTTTGACGTAACAACCGCAAGCAGTGGTCGCGAGGCGCTGCGACTGATTCATAAAAGCGACCCTTTCTGCGTGATCCTCTCGGATATGCGCATGCCTGAGATGGACGGGGCCGCCTTTTTGAGTTTGGCCAAGGATGCGTCGCCAGATAGCAGCCGAGTGCTGCTCACGGGACATGCCGATCTGAGTGCTGCCGTCAAAGCTGTCAATGAAGGTGAAATTTTCGCTTACTTGTCCAAACCATGCCCAGCCGGTGAACTCTTAACTGCGTTCGAAGGGGCTCACGAACATCACCAAATCGTGGTGGCCGAACGAGAAATCCTTGAAGAGACTCTTTGGGGCAGCGTGAATGTGATGGCGCAAGTTCTGGGGCTCGTCAACGAAGAAGCCTTTGGCAGAACCGAACAACTGAGAACCATTGTCATTGAGTTAGCCACTGCCCTTCGTTTGCCCAATATTTACGAGTTTGAAATCGCGGCTATGGTCTCACAAATTGGATGCGTCATGCTTCCAGGTGAACTGCTCCATCGAATTGATACACGGCAATCCTTAAGCCCAGAAGAACGTAAAATGTTCTTGGACCATCCCAAAACCGCACAGCAGCTCCTTCAGCGAGTACCTCGACTTGAAGACATCGCAATCATGGTGGGCAATCAACATCGTTCTTTTGGCAAGCAGAACCCCGACAAACACATCTTGGAAGATAATCGCCGCCTCCTTGGCGCCAATCTACTTAGACTGAGTGTTGATACAGCGCGTTTGCTCTCGAGTGGTCTCACTCGAGATGAGTGTATTGCAGCCCTCGAACTTCGGCCCCAAGCCTACGATCCCCGGATGCTTGAGATGATTGGCCAACTTTCTCTAGACCGCCCTGAGATGTCCGTCATCTCGGTTTCCCTTGAAGAACTCGACCACTCTATGACCATTGACCAAGATGTGAAAACCCTGGATGGGCTCATCGTCATCCGGAAGGGTTATGAAGTAAACAGGCTCGTCATGGAACGTTTAGAGCAGTTCCATAAAGGTGTGGGCATTCGCGAGCCAATTCGCGTCAAAGTCGCCCGTCGCAGCGCCCTTCCCAAACCTCAGGTCCCCACAGACTAAGCTCTCGGGGACCACCATCTGGGCGCCAAATGGACCCAGCAAACGACACTCAATCCAGAAGAGAACAAAAAAAACCCTCATTATTAGGCATTTAGAAGGCCGATTTATTTTTCATTGACGCCTCGCGTTAGCACGTCTACGATTCCTCCTCACAAGGGGGACATTGTAATGGAAATTCAATCAATCATCGAAGAACTACCCGCCGTTCGATCACGGGTGGAAATGGTGGTCAAAAAGCTGCCATCGGTCATCGAAGGGCTCAAATACCTTCGCAAAACAGACAAAGAAGAGGCGCTCTCAATCGGTTCGTATATCGAGCGAAACGCCGAGCTCTATCCGCACTTCCCTGCGGTGCTTTATGAGAACCAAAGCTTCAGTCACAGCACGTTCAATGCCTGGGTAAACCGGTACGCAAATCACTTCGCTGCTCAAGGTATCCGTAAAGGCGATATTGTGGTTGTGCTTCTGGAAAACCGGCCCGAGGTACTGGTCTCGGTGGGTGCTTTGGCCAAGCTGGGCGCAGTGGCCTCGCTCATCAATACGAATCAGCGACGAGAAGCGCTTATTCACAGTATTAAGCTTTCCAATCCCAAGGCGTACATCATTGGCGAAGAGCTCTACCCCGCATTCTCCGAGGTTCTCGACGAACTGCCTCGCGACGATGAGCCCCTCTTTTTCTTACCCGATACCGGTAAGCTCGAGGTGCCCGAAGGGTTTGAAGACCTCAATCACGCAAGTGATAAAGCATCGAGCGAAAATCCGTTGACCACGGGCCGGGTTCGCATGAAAGACCCGTGTTTCTATATTTTTACATCCGGTACAACCGGTTTACCCAAAGCCTCCATTATGACCCACTTCCGTTGGGTCAAGGCATCTGCCGGATTTGGGTTTTGCGCACTTCGGCTCAAACCAGGTGAAGCCATCTACACAGCCCTACCGCTCTACCACAACAATGCGCTGACTGTTTCATGGTCGTCGGCATCTGCGGGTGGCGCGGCTATTGCCCTGCGTAGAAAGTTCAGCGTCAGCCAATTCTGGGCCGACACACGCAAGTTCAACGCCGTGGCAGTATGCTACATTGGCGAGCTTTGTCGTTATTTGCTGAACCAGCCACGAAGGCCTGATGATGGCAACAACCCTGTTCGACGCATCGTCGGCAACGGATTGCGGCCAGACGTTTGGATGGAATTCAAAGAGCGCTTCGATATTCCAGAGGTCTACGAATTCTACGGTGCCAGTGAAGGCAACATCGCCTTCATCAACTTGTTCAACTTGAACTGCACCATCGGGTTTTGCCCGCTTCCCTACGCCATTGTGAAATACGACCTTGAGAAAGACGAACCCCTAAAAGATTCGTCCGGGCATTTCATAAAGGTCGGAAAAGGCGAAACCGGCCTCCTACTCGGCCAAGTGACGAAGAAAACCCCGTTTGACGGTTACACCAACAAGGAAGCCAGCGAGAAGAAGCTCTTTCGCAACGTCTTTGAACAAGGTGACCTCTGGTTTAACTCCGGGGATCTACTTAAAGATATGGGCTTTAGACACGCCCAATTTGTTGACCGTCTGGGCGATACCTTTCGTTGGAAGGGTGAGAACGTTTCCACCACTGAAGTGGATGAAGTCGCCAACAGTTTCCATCAAGTCGGAGAAGCTACGACCTACGGCGTTGAGATTCCCGGGACCGATGGGCGCGCCGGCATGATTTCGCTGGTCCTCAACGTGCCGCTCAAGGAATTCGATGCGAAGGGCTTAAGTCAGACGCTTAAGAACTCCTTACCCGCCTATGCATTGCCAGTCTTTATTCGACTGCGCTCGGAGTTAGAGGTCACAGGTACCTTTAAACACCGCAAGGTGGACCTCAAGAAGCAAGGTTTTGATATCAATACCCTAAAAGATCCAGTCTATGCTTGGCTTCCCGGTACCGATGGCTACCAAAAGCTGACGAAAAAGCGTTTTGATGAAGTCATGGGTAAAAAGGTACGGTTCTAAGACCTTCAATCATTCCAAAAAAAAGAGGGCCGCAAGGCCCTCTTTTCGTCTCTCGTTCACCATTCAAAATCAGGTAACAAACTCGCTGGACATGCGCTGCATCTGCTCAGCCGCTCCTGCAATGCTATTTGCAGCATCGCGAGCTTTGCCTGCAGCGTCCACGGTTTCCTCAACCGTACCCGCCACATGTGAAATGCTATCAGCAATCTCGGTGGTACCGCCGGCTGCTTCATGCAAATGACGTCCCATTTCCTGAGCAGTAATTGTCTGCTCCTGAACCGCAGTCGCGATGGTTGTTTGGTACTCATTCACCTGCGTGATGATATCCAAAATCTGGCCAATCGCCGTTACGGCACCGTCCATATCGGTTTGAATGGCGGTAATCTGCTGAGTAATAGACTCAGTTGCTTTGGTGGTTTCTTTTGCAAGCTCCTTAACCTCAGTCGCAACAACCGCAAAACCCTTACCAGCTTCACCCGCTCGGGCGGCCTCAATGGTGGCGTTCAAAGCAAGCAAGTTTGTTTGCTCCGCAATCGAACTAATAACTTTAACAACTGAACCAACCTCTTTACTGGTCGTATCCAGCTGATTCACTGTTTCTTTCGTGGTTTCAGCAATGGCAACCGCCGATTGGGCTACTTCTGAAGCCTGGCGAGCGTTGATTGCAATCTCGTTAATATTGGAACCCATCTCTTCAACACCGACCGCGACAGTCTGAACGTTCTCGCTCACCTGCGATGCTGTGGCCGACAAACGGCTTGTCTCTGAAGAGGATGAAGCCGCATCATGCGCCATCTTGTCACTGGTGGACGCCAATTCCCCGATGGAGTTCATCAATGAATTACTCGAACTGACAACGGTTTCGACCAGAGTCCGCACACCCCGCAAACCTTCGCGAAATTCTGACACTTTGCCCGATTGACCCATCGACTGAAACCGTAAATCGCCTCGGGAGACGGCTGCAAAAGCATCAGCCATGCCATCATCTCCAGCATCTGCACCACCGGCGGTCACAATGCCGAACGCTATCACCGCGAAACCGACAAGAAACAAGCCAGCCAGCGGCATGGTATTGCTCTTTTCCTCGTCGCCAGCATCGGCCTCAGCAGATTCCTCAGCTTCTTCCTCATCGCTATCTTCTTCATCTTCATCTGCATCAGCAGACTCTTCCGCAGCAGCTGCTGTAGGAGCCGTAACTTGAATGGTACCAAACATTACACCGGCGAGCGCAATAGCTGCTATCACCAGGGCTCGAATCACCCCTGACGACAACCCACCTGCTCCACTTTGACTTGCACCGAAATCGCTCATGTTTACCCCCGAGGTCATTGATGACGACGTTAACCAACGAATTCTTGAAAACTTTACTAGATATTCAGGGGTTGGAGCGAGTTTTATTTCATAAAAACATTTCAAAACCCGCAAAACCTTTAGTTGTCGCAAAGTTTGAGATAAGTCCAAGCTAGGTAAACGAAAGAGTGAGATACGATGACAGCCTCCGACTGCCCCGTTGATGTGGATATTTTAGATACGTTACGTGAACTTGCAGACGAAGATACGCCGGACTTCTTTACTGATTTGGTGGAATCCTACGTTGCAGACGCCACAAGGCTGGGCCAAGAGTTGCTCGATGCGGTAGCGGCCCAAGACCTAGAGAAAGTAGCCCGAACCTCACACACTCTAAAATCCAGCAGCGGTAATATTGGAGCCGGAAAACTGGCGGGAATCTGTGCAACCATCGAAAGCCAGGCCCGCAGCCACAATTCCCTGGATGGGGCCGAAGAAAAGGCCAACCAAGTGGCGGCCGAACTAAAATCAGTGGTCGCGTACCTCACAACTCAAATCTGAGCGTCATTTCAAAAAAACTTCGTAAACCCGCCATGTTGCATGGCATCACCCCTGGCTTCTGATAGACTTCTCTGAGAGGTAAATCAGGGGGATTTATGCGGGTACATTTCTCGATCTGGCGTATCGTCTTCGCGATGCTCTGGTTGATAGGCTGCGAAGCGGCCATTATCGAATCCGACGAAGATACGTACGAGCAGACCGAAAGTTGCGGCAATGGCATTCTCGAGCCTGGCGAGGCTTGCGACGACAGTAACCTAAGCAATCAAGACGCCTGTCTAGCAACCTGTGTCGAAGCATCCTGCGGCGATGGTTATGTCCGAACCGATATCCCCACCACTGCGGACCCAGCATACGAGTTTTGCGATGCCGGTGATGCCAACTCCGACACAGCCCCCGATGCATGCCGCACGAATTGCTCCCTTCCCGGCTGCGGCGATGGCGTCATTGACTCGGGCGAAGACTGCGATGCAAATCTCTCAGATACCGAGGCAGATGCCTGCCGAACCAACTGTCAATTCCCCAGCTGCGGTGACGGCGTCACCGATACCGGTGAAGAGTGCGACGACGGCAACCTTACGGATGGAGATGGCTGCTCAGCCGAATGCAAACTGAGTCTTTGTGGAAACCAAGTCCTCGAAGGTGACGAGCAATGCGACGACGGCAATAACAACAACAACGATGACTGTCCCAATGACTGCCAAATTGCCATATGCGGCGATAATGTACACGAAGGTTACGAAGGCTGTGATGACGGCAACACGGTCAACACAGACGCCTGCACAAATGCCTGCAATGAGGCAGCCTGCGGCGATGGCATTGTGCGCACCGACATCATCAACCCCCAGGACGCCGGGTTCGAAGCATGCGACCAAGGCGCAGCCAACTCCAATGTGGCGGACGTCTGCAGAACCGACTGTTCCCTCCCGGCTTGCGGCGATGGCATTCAAGACACCGCGGAAGACTGTGATGACGGTAACGATAATAATTTCGATGCTTGCCCCAACGATTGCCTATTTTCAAATTGCGGCGACGGCATCACGACCGGCAGCGAAGAATGTGACGATGGCAACAGCAACAACTTTGACGACTGCCCAAACGATTGTCGCTTTCAAGTGTGCGGTGATGGAATCCAAGACGGAAGCGAACTCTGTGACGATGGCAATCAAGTCGACACCGATGCTTGCCGTGTAGGATGTGTTCCCGCTACCTGCGGTGATGGGGTCATTCGATTGGACATCTCAGACCCAAACTCGGCAGAATTTGAAGCTTGCGATGATGGCATTGAAAACTCAGACATCGACCCCAACAGCTGCCGAAGCAACTGCCGCCCCTTTGCATGTGGAGATGGCGTTCAAGACTCAAACGAAGATTGCGATGACGGCAATACCGAAGACAACGACGGCTGCCCGGCCAATTGCCTTCTCGGAACCTGCGGTAATGGCACCATCGAAGGCATCGAGGAGTGCGACGACGCTAACCTTGATAACGAAGATGACTGTCCCAACGATTGTTTTCTGCCCGACTGTGGCGACGGGATTATTGAGGGACGGGAAGAATGCGAAGATGGCAACAGCAATCCATGGGATGCCTGCACCAACAACTGTTTGGTCGCAACTTGCGGAGACGGAATCACCCGACTCGATATCCAAGACAGCAGCGCCGAAGGGTTCGAAACCTGCGATGATGGCAATGACAATGACTTGGACGCATGCACCAATGCTTGTGCCCCTGCCGCTTGCGGCGACGGAATTGTTCGGGCAGACATCATAGATTCAAACAGCCCTCTCTTTGAATCGTGCGATGATGCCAACACGGAAAACAACGACGCGTGTCTTAGTACCTGCCGAGCCGCCAGCTGCGGCGATGGATTCATTCGAGCTGATCTGGTTGAAGGCGAAGAAGGTTATGAGTTTTGTGACCCAACCTCTCCCAATGACGACGGCACCTGTCCGCAAGACTGTTCAAACCCCGCCAATATCGTATGTGGAGACGGACAAGTCCAAGGTGACGAGACATGTGACCAAGGTGCTCTCAATGCCGCCGATGGTTTCTGTACGCCGGCTTGCCAAATTGCGGCTTGCGGTGATGGATACACCTGGGCCGGCATTGAACAATGCGACGATGGGGAGCTGAACTCCAACACAGCACCCGATAGCTGCCGTTCGAATTGCGTTCTTCCCCGCTGCGGCGACGGCATTCAGGACAGCAACGAGACCTGTGACCTTGGTTCAGGCAATGACGACCTGGAGCCAGACGGATGCCGAACCAATTGCCAAATAGCGGCTTGCGGCGATGGCGTCCTTGACTCGAATGAATTTTGCGACAGCGCAGACCTTGCCAATGGTGCACCCTGCCCCGATGACTGCACCAACCCCGACGACGCCATATGCGGAAACGGCATACAGGAAGGCTTTGAAGCTTGTGATGAAGGTCCAGCAAACAGTGATTCCGGAACATGCTCAACTCAATGCACACTTCCCGTTTGCGGAGATGGTGTCACGCAAGGCACCGAAGAGTGCGACGATGGCAACAACAACGATACCGATGCATGCACCGCTACCTGCCTATCGGCCACCTGCGGCGATGGTATCACCCGAAATGATTTAAGCCCCGGAGACCTCGGCTACGAATTTTGCGACCCGGGCCCAGGAGGCGATAACCCTGCGACCTGCCCTGCCGACTGTAGCGACGCCAGCCTCGCCCTTTGTGGCGACTCCATCGTGTCCGGATTTGAGACATGTGACCAAGGGGACGAGAACGCAGACAATGCTTCCTGCACATCGACCTGTCAAACCGCGGTCTGTGGCGATGGGCACTTGCGCGCAGGGCTCCTCCCGGGGGCTCCTGGCTATGAACAATGCGACGATGGCAACACCTTTGCCGACGACTCCTGTACCGACACATGTCTACTGGCTTTTTGCGGTGACGGCATTGTGCGTTCGGACATACTCAATCCGAACCACGATTTGTATGAAGCCTGTGACGATGCCAACACCGAAGCCACGGACGCTTGTACCAATAACTGTAAAGCTGCCACATGCGGCGATGGAATCGTGCGGACCGACAAACAAGTCGGTGAAGCTGGTTACGAATTTTGCGATGGTTCCCCGGGTTGTCCCGCGGACTGCAGCGATCCCGCGGCCGCGCTCTGCGGAGATGGAATTGTTACGGGCAACGAAGTTTGTGATTTCGGCACCCTTAACAACGACGCCTCTCAGTGCACCAGCAATTGTCAAATCAACGTTTGCGGGGATGGCTTGGTCTGGTCCGGGCGCGAGCTTTGCGACGAGGGCGCAGCCAACAATGACCAAGGCACTTGCACCACGGCTTGCCGCTTCCCTACTTGCGGCGATGGCATTGTTCAAAATGATGAAGAGTGCGACGACGGATCCCAAAACAACAATCTCGCCACGGCCATCACCACGTGCCGAACCAATTGTCGAATAGCTTACTGCGGAGATGGCACCACCGCCGACAATGAATTTTGTGACCCGGCAGATCCGACCACACCCAATTGCCCGGCAGATTGTACCAACCCCGCCCTATCGGTTTGTGGTGACAGCATCGTCACCGGCTTCGAAGAATGCGATGATGGCATCAACGAAGATGGTTCGGGCTGTGATAGCAACTGCTCTTTCACTGCCTGCGGCAATGGCATTGTGAGCTCAGGCGAAGCTTGCGACATGGGCCCACTGAACTCCGATATCAATCCCGATGCTTGTCGAACAGATTGTAGCGAACCCAGTTGTGGCGACGGCGTTCTAGATGTAGCAGAGTACTGTGACCCTGGAATTGGCGGCGTTTTAAACTGTCCCAGCGACTGCTCCAACCCCGATGCGGCAGTCTGTGGTAATGGCCTCACCGAGGGATACGAAACCTGTGACAACGGCATCAATGAAGATGGCTCTGGATGCGATAGCAATTGTACCATCACCGCATGCGGTAATGGCATTCAAACCACCGGAGAAGCATGTGACGACGGCAATGCCGATAACTATGACGCCTGCACCAACAACTGCGTGGCAGCGACCTGCGGAGATGGGATTTGGCGCAGTGACATACTGAACCCGGATCAACCTGGGTACGAAACCTGTGATGATGCCAATACGGTCAATACCGATGGCTGTACCAATAGCTGCTTAAGTGCCCGGTGCGGAGACGGAATTATCCGAACCGACCTCTCGGCTGGCCAAAACGGCTACGAGTTCTGCGACGATGGGAACACCCTAAGCGGTGACACATGTCCAAGCGACTGCACCGACCCAGGCCAAGCTGTTTGCGGCGACGGTATCCGCCAAGGCAATGAAGCATGTGACAACGGCCCGGCCAACAACAACAGCGCTGAGTGTACCTCCAGCTGCCAATTCAACGTTTGCGGAGACGGCCTGGTTTTTGTTGGAACTGAAGGCTGTGACGATGGGAATACCAGCAATCTTGATAGCTGCACCAACAGCTGCATCCCGGCTACATGTGGTGACGGCTACCTCCAAGACGGGGAAGAATGCGACCTAGGAACTGAAAATAACAACACAAGCACCGACTCCTTGGCTTGTAGGACAAACTGTCGCCTCAGCTATTGCGGCGATTCTGTGGTGGCCGTCGATGAATACTGTGACCCAGAAAACCCCGACAATGACACGCCCTGCCCCGATGACTGTACCAACAGCGAGCTTTCGGTTTGCGGGGATGAAAACGTAACCGGGTTTGAAACATGCGATGACGGGAACACCGAAAACGGAGACGGGTGTGACAACAACTGTACCGATACCGGCTGTGGCAATGGAGTACTGACATTTGGTGAGTTCTGCGATGATGGCCCTCTTAACTCAGACGAAGAAGGTGGCGCGTGTCGTACGAATTGCCAACTGCCCTCTTGCGGCGACGGCGTACAGGACGATGATGAATTCTGCGACCCGGGTGTTTCTGGTTCAGAGGAGACTTGCCCTGATGATTGCACCGACCCCGACGATGCTCTCTGCGGTGATGGCAATCAAACCGGGTTTGAGCAATGCGACGATGCAAACCTAAACAACGGGGACGGTTGCGATACAAACTGTACGTTTACCGCGTGTCAAAATGGTATCGTGACTGGCGACGAGGCCTGCGACGATGGGAACGACAACAACTTTGATGGCTGCACCAACGATTGTCTCGTTTCCACATGTGGCGACGGTCTAACACGCTCTGACATCCTTGACCCTGCTCTTGCCGGTTTCGAAGCATGCGACGACGGAAACAACATCAACGACGATGCTTGTACCAATCTCTGCCAGTTAGCCTCCTGCGGCGACGGGATCATCAGAGCAGACGTGCCGGTGGGCTCACCTCTCTATGAACACTGCGATGACGGAAACACTGTCAACGGCGACGCTTGTCCGTTCGACTGTTCGGACCCAGCCAACGCTTTTTGCGGCAACGGCATTCGGGAAGGCAATGAAACCTGCGATGAAGGTATCCTAAATTCGGATAACGGAGGCTGCCTTTCAAACTGCCTCGCTGCCGAGTGCGGTGATGGTTTTATCTGGACTGCTTTTGAGCAATGTGATGATGCCAATACCAACAACAACGATTCATGCACCAATTATTGCAATGTTG